>Ga0081529_118459_pt1 | contig 18576 bp, 18 predicted proteins | sample EchGeymetagenome_FD_71012 | JGI IMG/M metagenome (GOLD analysis project Ga0081529, IMG submission 71012) | Ferrous microbial mat and aquatic microbial communities from Echinus Geyser, Yellowstone National Park, USA - transect B T=78-80 C v2... ...
TGATGAGGGAGAAGGGTTTCGATAGACATACGGCATCGGCTTACTTAATAGCATTAAAGGGATTAGAAGTAATTAAAAATAACGAATAGTTACGTAAATGTGCTATAGACAACGGTCCTAGACTTCACGTCCATATGATATTTAAGGACGATTCCAGTGCTCATCAGTTCATAGCTAACAAATTATACAATATAAGGGGCATTAAAACCGTTTCAATCTCAAGAATAATTGAAAGATATAAAATAGATCCTTAGTATTATTATAATAAAAAATTTTTATTTTAAAAATAAAAAATAATCATTTTTTATTTATCACTTATTTTAACATTAATGGACTTTATAGGCATTACCCCTGGTATTTCCCATTCCTCGTACATTTCATCTACCATTCTCTGAACGTATTCTATATCTTCTTCCGTAAAATGAGAAAATCTTCCCTGTTTCTCCAAGTACTCCTTAACGGGCTTCCTCTTCATCCTTCCCTCTACAATGCTCTTAGTTGGCTCGTTATATATTATCTCTCCGTTTACGTATTCGTATAAAGGCCATAGTCCCGTTTCAACTGCTAAGACTCCCAATTCGTGTGAGAATTTAGGATCGTAGTCCCATCCCTTAGGACACGGATCTAAGGAGTGTATAAAGGTGGGTCCTCCTATCGCTAATGCTTTCCTTATCTTATTTATAGAATCTAAAGGATAGGCTGGTGTCATAGTAGCTGCGTATTTAACGTTTCTATGACCCGCTATTATCATAGGTACTACGTTTTTCTTCCACCTTCCCTTCATTATCCTTCTTACCTTACCGGGTCTGCTAAAAGAAGTTTGAGCTCCATAAGGTGTCATACTAGTTTCTTGAATATCAGTGTTAGCAGAGGATTCGTTATCATAAAGTATTATAAGTAGAGTATAATCATACGTCATGGCGTTAGAGACTCCAGATAAGCCCATATCAGCACAGCCTAAGTCGCCGCAAAATGCTATTACGTTTATTGGCTCTTGTTTTATCTTTCCCTTTCTCATTAAAGCCCTTAAAGCTGCAGCTGTACCTAATGCAGCCGCACCGGAACCTCCTAACTGTGTGTGAACCCACGGAACTACCCACGATGTGGTATAATAAGTTGTATTAGCTACGTACATACACCCAGTAGCGCCTATTACTATGGTTCTAGGTCCAGCGGCTTTAGCTAAAAATCTCATTACTAAGGCTGATTCACATCCTTGACATGTTCTATGACCCGATGTATAATACTCTTCTAAAGGAACGTCTTTTATTGTCTTAATTATTGACTTATATACCTTTTCCTCTATTTCCTTTTCAGCCATGTGGGATCACCTCAATTTACCAGGGGTCACCTCTGATCCCTACCCAATAAACCGGTTTAGTTATGGGGGTATCTCTATGTTCATAACCTATTTTAATTATCTTCTCCACATCTTGTATCGTTATTTCCCTTCCCCCTAAACCACCAATAAAGTTTAATACTTTAGGCCTTTGATCTAAATCGTATAGAGAAGACCTTATCTCATGATATACTACCCCTCCCCTATTAGGAGATCCCATAGAGTAATCCCTATCTATTACGCATACGACCCTTGCATTGCTTAAATATCTTATAACGTCTTTTGTTGGGAATGGCCTAAACCATCTTATCCTTAACATTCCAACTTTATACCCTTGTTTTCTCATAGCATTTATTGGAAAATCCTTGCATTATAATATTCTTATAAAGGACTCCATTAATATTTATATTTAATTTTTTATGATATATCATAAAAATCTAATGTGTATATAATGGAACTTCAAAATTTATCTCCACATAATTTTGAAAATTATTTAACTCTAGAATTTTCCCTAAAATACTATTAGGAAATATTTTATTACAAATGTTAATTATCTATACATATTTTCTTCATTTTGTACATGTATAAATCAAATTTTTTTAATATCTCTCTCCCAAGCAAGTTTATATCTATATAGGGAGAAGATTCTATATAACCTATGAATCTAAAGTTTCCTAAATTAATAATAACCTTAGCAACATATACTTCAATATTTCCTATAACGCTCTTATATTTCCTTGTTATAGGCAATTCTAGAGAGTTTAACGTTTTATAGATATCATAACTAACGAGAATCCATCCAGAAAAACCAGAATCTATTAAAACCTGTATATTAATACTATTTTCCCCTTTAATATCTGAGAGTTTCACGTTAACTAATGGTCTATCATTTATTTCAAAACACTCCATCAGAGAACTCCCGGTAATTCGCCTTTTTCTTGAATTATCCAACTTTTATGTAACGCGTAACATTTCCTATATTTCTTAGCTTCCTCTAACATTTCCTCTTCACTGTTAAAGCCTCCAATAAAATTCCCGTCACAAAATAGTGCATATTTACCCTCATCTACTGCTCGCCAGAATTCCTTATTTTTAATAACTTTTATTCTATCTAAATCCTTATTTAATAACCAAAGTTTTATAGCCTCATTTATAGCCTCACTCACAGAAATACCCTCAATAGTAGCTTTAGCCTTAAGCATCCGATAAAGATTTTCATCAACGTTTTTTATAAGAACCTTCATATAGTTAAACTAGTTAAACTAGTTTAAAAATTTAATTCATATAGTCATGGAGAGAATCGGCATTACTTTTGATAGAAGAAAATATTATTACTAAGAATAGTTTTATTTGTATAATAATATATTAACATTAATATCTAGCTAACTATATATCTAATGAATCTAAATTATCCGTAACACTTTCAATTATATTTCAAAATATCATAGCTAATAAAGTGAAGGAAAAATTATTATCTTATTAATTAGATATAGAACTATGACTTTCTCAATCGTTATTTACGACCCTAATGAAGAAGCATGGGGAGTAGGTGTTGCAAGCAAATTTTTAGCCGTAGGTGCATTTGTCCCATGGCTTAAACCTGGGGTAGGAGCTATAGCAACTCAAGCCTTAGCTAATCTTGAGTACGGAGTTAAGGGATTAGAATTGTTGGAAAAATATAATGCTGATCAGGTTTTAAAAATTCTAACTTCTTCAGACCCCTTAAGGGAGAAAAGGCAAGTAGGTATAGTTGACTCTAAGGGAAACGCGTCAGCTTTCACCGGTAAGGAGTGTTATCCTTATGCGGGACATATAATAGGCAATAACTTTACAGTCCAAGGTAACATATTAGCGGGAGAGGAAGTTTTAGAGGCTATGGCAAAAGAGGCTGAAGGGAGGGGAAGGATTTACGAGAGAATTTTAAGGGCTTTAAAGAGTGGGGAGAGCAAAGGCGGGGATAGAAGAGGTAAGCAAAGTGCTGCAATAATAATAGTTAAAAAACCTAATAAGAGTGAGAAGGAGTTAGATCCCCTAATTGTTGGCAAATATGTGGATTTAAGGGTAGACGATAATCCAGACCCCTTAAGTGAGTTAGAGAGGCTATTAAATCTCTGGATAGCTACATTTATTGACGAGGAAATGGTAAGTATATCGGAATATACAGATAAAATTAATGAGGCATTAAGGAGATTAGGCTATAAGGACTTAAGAAGCTGGGTAGAGTTAAATAACTTTGAGGGAAAATTTACTGGAGATAAAATAGGTAAAACAGTTTTAAAAGTTTTATTAGAGCAGGCTGGTGTAAAGTGAACTATACGCCCTTTCATTCATCATATTTTTAATGATAATAAAAAATGTGATATAATTTTAAAACAGAGACGTTTTGAAATCTTAGATTTAAATAAATAGACCAGGTGCTAATACCGCGTATATTACTCCAATTAATATTAAATATAGTAAAATACCTATAGCCCAAGGTAGATTGGCTCTTATTACTATTCCCTCTTTTCTAACGTATTTAGTGGTTGATACTCCAGCACTTGCAGTTTGCGGTGCTACTGGTTTCGCTAATTCCGCGCCTACTGAGTTTAAAGCTGGTGTTAGCCCTATTGGTAAACCAGCTAAACGAGCTGTAGTTAACTGAAATACACCAAATAATGCATTACTTGACGTATTACTTCCAGATAATGCGCATCCTATCCATCCGAATAGTGGGGATACTATTATAAATAGGAATCCTAAGTCGCTAGCCTTCCAGGCTAAGGAGTAAGCCATACCGCTGAAGTTAAATACATAAGCTAAACCCACTACGAACAAACCAGTTAGTATTCCGCCCCAATATTGTTTAAAAGACCTTTTAATAGCTTCTCCCATAATTTTAGGAGAAGCTCTAAGGACTAAGGATATTATCAACCATGATACCAATATTGAAGTTCCTGCTACGAATGGGTTAAAAGCGAAGCTAACAGCTACCTTTTTATGAAGTAATGAGGAAAACGCAGATTGCTCTAACGTAACTAAAGAGACTTTAGTTAGCGGTGACCAGGGTCCGGTCCATAGGGTAACTACGATTATTAGAATTATGAATGCAGCCCATGACATTAAAATGTCCTTTCTTGAATATTTCTTACTTTCTCCTCCATTAAATTGTATATTTTTTAGACTTAACACTCTCTTAGGTTTCCATACTCTTAAGAATAAAAATAGTATTGAAAAGGATACTAAAGATCCAGTTATATCTGGCAAATATGGACCTACAAAGCTAGCTATGGGGTATTGACCTAATATATAAGATAATGAAGCTATTATGGCAACAGGCCACGCTTCCTTTATTCCTCTCCATCTATCTACGAGATAAAGTAATATCCATGGAGGTAATAGAGCTAGAACCGCAACTACCTTTGCTACGGATGAGGAAACAAAGAGCAATGGTAAGCCAGTTACTGCAGACAAGATTATAACGGGAGTTCCTAAGGCCCCAAAGGATACTGGAGCGTTATTAGCTAACGCTGATACTTGAAGTGCCTTTAAGTCCTCAAAACCTAAGTATATTAGCAATGGGGCTATAAAAGCCCATGGATAGCCGAATCCCACTAACCCTTCTAATAAAGCGCCGAAGGACCATGCTAATAGGATAGCCTGAACTCTCGCATCATTAGTAGAATTTCTAACTATCCAGTCCCTAAAAGCGTCAAATTTTCCAGTTAATACTAAAGTATTATATATAGTTAAACCCCAAAATACTATCCATGATATTGCCCATGTACCTACTAATGCTCCTATTAGCCAGGCATATGTTAACTGCTCTAAAGGAGCTTTCCACACTAGAGCGGCTACTATTATTGTTATTATTGAACCTATTAAGGAAGCTAACCAAGCACTTAATCTTAATCCAGCCAACAGAATTAGTAAAACTATTATGGGTGTTAATGAGGCGAGTATGGTTAAACCCACGTTTCCCGTGGGGTTTAGGAGTTGGACATACATTGCATCTCTACATAGAAATATATTTATAAGAATTATAAGCTTATTTTTGATGAGTGATTAAAAATTATGATGATATGTTGTAAATCTATTAAGAAATTTTCCTTATAATTTACAAAAGTGTCAATACCTAACATAATTTTTTGCAGGTAATGTTTAAATATAAACTCAAAAACTAATTTTTATGATTGAGGTTAAGTCAATTATTGATGGAGAGGAAAGGAAATCTGATCAGTATTATTATAGAGAATGCCCTTATGATAACGAGAAAATCGTAACTAAAACTCATATAGCAAGCATAGAAGATCTTAAAAGCGCAATAGATATTGCTAGAGAAATATTCGACAATGATAGATATAACTGGGTCTCAGATTACAAACAAAGGGATAGAGTATTATTTAAAATAGCTGAGAGGATAAGGGAGGAAAGCCAGACCTTAGTAGATTTATTAATAGATGAGATAGGAATGCCTTTAAGACAAGCTAAAACCCATGTAAATGCGGCAGCGGATATATTTGAATATTATGCAGGTTTTGGTAGTAAAATATACGGAAATGTTAAGTTCTTACCAAATGGCGATTTAGTACAATTAGTTAAAGAACCCGTGGGAGTTGTAGGTGCTATAACTCCGTGGAATTTTCCGTTAACTCAAAGTGCGAGAAAAATAGCCCCTGCAATAGCTGTAGGATGTACCATAGTTTGGAAACCGGCAAGTTATACTTCTGGGATTTCTTACTATTTAGCAAAAATAATTATGTCTTCTGGAATACCTAAAGGTGTAATTAATGTAGTGTTTGGTCCAGGAGATAAAATCGGTAGTGAATTGGTTAGAAATAATAAGGTTGATAAAATCTCGTTTACTGGAGAAACAACTACTGGAAAATGGATAATGCAAGAAGCGTCAAAAGATCTTAAGAGGATATCTTTAGAACTTGGCGGTAAAAATCCCTTTATACTGTTTAAGGACGCTAATTTAGATCAAGCAATTAAAGGATTGATGTATGGTATGTTTAGGAATGCTGGGCAAGCTTGTGGTGCTACTACTAGATTATTAGTAGAGGAGGAAATTGCAGAGAAGGTGGAAAATAAAGTAGTTGAGGCTATTAAGAGATTAAAAGTTGGTAATCCAAGAGTAGAGGATACAGATGTTGGACCTTTAGTGTCAAAATCTCAAGAAAATAAGGTGCTAAATTACATAGAAATGGGATTGAAAGAAGGATATAAACTTCTCGTTGGAGGGACTAAGATTCGTAATAACGGTTTAGAAAGAGGATATTTTATAGAGCCTACCGTATTCTCAAACGTTGACAATAAGTCAAAAATTGCACAAGAGGAGATCTTTGGTCCCGTATTAGTTATAATGTACTTTAAATCTGAAGATGAGGCTATAACTATAGCTAATGACATAATATACGGTTTAACTGCTGCAATATGGACTAACGATTATAGAAAGGCGTTAAGAGTTTCGAGAAGAATAAGGGCTGGGAGCATTTGGATAAACGATGCTTACACTCAACCAGCTGAAGGATTATGGGGAGGCTATAAACAGAGCGGAATAGGGAGAGAATTAGGTTTACAGGGAATTGAAGACTTTGTTGAAGTTAAAATGATCTATAATAATATAAATGAAAATTATCTACATTTTAAACAAGTTTATAAATACTGATAAATTTATAATAACTTATTTTAATATAATAATGTTAAATAAATTAAATGCTTACATTTAGCTATAAAATTTAAAAATTTTTAACTTTAAATAATTTTAAAATTAATTTTTAGATAACAATATATTTTCCCTAAAATTCATATGCATTTTCTAGGTTAACTGTAAGTTATATTTTATATTTTTACTTTTATTTGTATATGATGTTTCTCTGATAATTAACACGGTAAAATTTATAAGGTTATTATAATTTAATAAACATAAATGGCTGGAAGATTTTATATAGTAGTTGGAATAGTTACATTAATATTCATAATACTATATTCACTTTTACCTTTCTACTCTAAGCCTAACCCAACGTTATTTGGATTACCGCTATTCTACTGGTATCAAATTATTCTTATGCCCATAGGTGCTTTAGTATTTTTTATTATTATAATGAAAATAAAGGAGTGATAAAAATGGATGGGCTTCACGTTTCTTTAATATCAGTAGTTTTATTCATTGCATTATTTGTAATTTTTGTATATCTAGGATTTTACGGAAGCCGATGGAGAAAAGGAGATTTATCTAAACTTCCAGAATGGGCTTTAGCTGGAAGAAGATTAGGACCATATCTCATGTGGTTCCTCTTAACGGCTGATTTATATACAGCTTATACGTTTATTGCAGTGCCATCATTAGTTTTAGCAAGCGGTCCTATAGGCTTCTTTGCAGCTTTCTACTCTGCAATAACTCCTTTCATTGCGTTACTTTTCATGCCTAGGTTATGGGCGATATCAAGGAATAGGGGGTACGTTACAGCTGCGGATTTCGTAAAGGATAGGTTTAATAATAGGATACTAGCAGGTTTAGTTGCCATAACTGGTGTAGTTGCGGAATTACCTTATATTGCATTGCAAATAGTAGGAATGCAGGCTGCATTATTTATATTATTACTAGGATTAGGCGTTAGTAATATTCGCCTAGCAAGTGATTTAAGTCTTCTAGTCTCATTTATAATTTTAGCCGCATTCGTATTTACCAGTGGATTAAGAGGAGCAGCTTTAACTGCAGTATATAAGGATGCTATAATTTTAGGAACAGTAATAACTATAGCCATTTATGTACCTTTAGCTTTTGGAGGATTCGCTGCAGCCTTTCATAATGCTCAATCCCTTAGTACTCAAATTAACTTAGCCCTAAATAATATTAAAAAATCAATTTTCTATAATTACTTACCCACAACTTTAGCTACACAAACTGCTTATATATCATTAGCAATAGGGAGTGCATTCGCACTTTACTTATATCCCCACGCAGTAAACGGCAGTGTAAGCTCTAATTCTAAGCAATCGCTCAAGATATCCTTAGCCTTACAGCCATTATATTCAATTATTTTGGCGATAATAGCTCTATTCGGAATACTTATATACGCTGATGTAAACGTAGTAAACTTTATAACTAAAGCTAAATCTGGCGCAATAGCTGTTCCAGCTTTGATAGGCTTTACAATGCCAGATTGGTTCGTGGGGATAGCATTACTCGGGATCTTCATTGGAGGTCTAGTCCCAGCTGCTATAATGGCAATTGGTGCTGCTAATTTACTAACTAGAAATATAATAAAGGAGTTTAAACCAAATATGTCAGAGAAAACTGAATCTACATTAGCGAAATGGATATCTACTGCGTTTAAATTTATCGCTTTAGCCTTAGTTTTCACCACTCCATCTACATATGCAATACAATTACAGTTATTAGGTGGGATAATAGTTCTTCAAACTCTTCCCTCAGTATTTTTAGGGTTATATACTCATAAGCTTAACGGATATTCCTTAATCGCAGGATGGGTAGGAGGTATATTTAGTGGTATTTATTTAACATTATTAGCAAATCACTTCGGTCCGTTAAAGACTTCGTCTTTCATAACGCCTTTAGGACCGATGTATATAGGCGTAATATCGACACTTATTAATTTAGCAATAGGATTAGTCGGTACTGCTATTGCGTACGCTATAGGTTGGAAACCCGTTACAAACATTAAGGCTGAAGAATTACTTTAACTAATAATGTTATTATTACAATAATTTTTTATATTTCATTATAATATATTAGTGGTACTGTTAAACTTAGGCTGAAGAATAATAATCTATTAGCTTAACGCTAATTAATAATGATAACATATAAACATTTTTTCTTAATATATGTTTATGATAGACTTTCACTTTCATGCTCCAATAAGGGAGTTTCTGGATTATTTAGGCGAGTATGCCGAGCCTGCAATTAAATACTTTAACGCTAAAGTTGAAATTAAGGGGTTAAAAGAGGTTTTAGACTATTACGAGTCATTAGGCATAAAGAGATTTGTTGTCTTGCCCATAGATTCAACTACTTTTTTAGGAAGAAGGATACCAAATGAGGTAGTTAAACTAGATGATAGGATAGTTAAATTCGTATCAGTAGACCCTTTAAAACAAAACGCAGTTGATGAGTTAAAAAAATTAATAAAGGAGATAGAACCAGTAGGTGTAAAATTCCATCCTCAGTTGCAAGGATTTCATCCCTTAGATGAAAGGGCGTTAAAACTTTACGATGTTATAGATAACAGTGGATTATTGGTTGTCTTTCATACTGGAACTTCTGGAATAGGAGCTGGGGTTAGATCAAATATTAGGTTAGACTACGGTAGACCTATCTACTTTGATGAGATAGCGGTTAGGTATCAGAACATGAGGATAGTATTAGCCCATTTTGGCTGGCCCTGGACTGAAGAGGCCATAGCGATAGCGTTACATAAACCAAACGTTTATTTAGATCTATCCGGTTGGGCTCCAAAATATATTCCCCATAGTATTTGGAATAACGCTAAAAGGCTTAGTGATAAATTACTCTTTGGCTCAGACTTTCCCCTAATACGTCCAGAGAGGTGGATTAATGAATTTTCAAATATAAGCATAGATAAAGAGATAAAGGATAAGATCCTTAAATATAATGCTGAGAAATTAATAAACAATGTTTAGAAAATTGCAAACAGATCAAAGAATACTTTATACAAAATATCATTTTAAATCTCGGCACTTTTTAATACTTCTTTATATTAATATTTACTAGTGATTTTCATGTCTCAACAAGAATATAAGGGAATCATTGGATTAAGAAGAGGTTTATTAGACATAATAGTTATTATGTTGGTAGGCCTAATAACTTACGCCTTAATATACGTTATGGAATATTTAACATTACCGTTAATAATAATTAAACTAACAATTATAAGCGCATCAATCCTATCAGCCCTTCTACTTATTATAGCGTATTTAGACGTGAAAGGAGGATTCGAATTTTTAAAGAAAAGTGAGATAAACGTCAAAATGGCAACTATTTCCTCACCTTTATTGCTTACATTATCGATAATTCTATTTATAGAAATAGTAGTTTACTCACTTATAACGGTAAATATATTTACCTCACTAAGTGAGGGAATATATCCTTATATTTACACCTTATTAAGAATTGTAGCCTTTTCCACGCTAATAGTATTAGCCTTCAGTTATAGAAAGCTAGGAGAACATTATAATAACGATCTAATTAATTACGGTAGTTTAATTTTTACTCTTGGTGTATTAATATTCATTTTTCATTTAAAGTATGGAGGCTTCTTAGCCCTAATAGGAATAATTGCTATGTACGTTGGAATAGGCGATATATTAAGTGAGAAATTCCCTAAGTTTAAATCCAGCAATGTTTCATTAGGAGTGTTAAGGAATAACGGTGAAGCTGAATTAAGTGTTTATTCTAAAAATCAAATTCAGGTTATAAGTGCAACAATTTTAGGAACTAATTACATTTCCAATACTATTACACCTAATGTATTGACTAAAGGATATAATACCTTAAAGATTAATTTCAATTCTCCCATTCAGTTAACTCCAAAGAACATATACACGATAAGGCTCTCCTTATCTAATGGAAGAACATTAGACGTTAATGTAATATACGAGACTACTTGATTTTCTCTATGTTAGAAGAATCTTTTAAAAAGATTCATATATGTAATTAACGATTTATATGAAAATTGAATAATTTTAGGAAAAGTGATTTTGAATTTAGTAAAGAATGGAATTTCGTTCTTCCGTTACGATTTTTCCCATAGCTCAATTATCTCCCTATTACTTAACACAAGCATTAATCTCTGCATATTAGCTAAAGATCTCTCATGGGCTTGCTTATCGTATGATGAAACTGCCTCTTTTGCTATTACTGGTATAAATCCTAATGCTTGAGCATGTCTGGCTGAGGTTTCAATTCCTATGTCAGTTGCTATTCCAGTAAATACTATTGTGTTAATTCCCGCATTCCTTAACATCAATTCGAAATTAGTTCCTACGAATATGCTTGGAGTATTCTTCCTTAAAATAACATCTCCCTCTTTAGGATAAACTTCCTTATATATATCACCAGGATTAAATGAACGCCTCATGTAAGGTGGCTGGAATCTTTCCGGATAGGGAGTAATCATAGTATATACTATGGGAATATCATTTCTTCTTGCAGCATCTATTAACTCTTTTAATTTGCTTAAGAACTCTTCTTTATTGAAAATGGAATTAACTAAAGCATCTTGAACATCCCATACTACTAACACTGTATTATTCTTTCTTACAAATTTCTTTATCTCATCTGGATTAAAGAAGGACATAAGTTAATTATCTAACTGACTAATAAAAGTTTATCTCTTGTACACATATTTTTATAATTTAAAATATTTAGAGAGAAGAAAGATGATTATTCATAAATTACTTGTAAATAACTATAAAATATTTAACATATAATGTAATCCATTTGTTAAATTTATTTGAAAAAGAACTACATATTCCTAAATTTCTTCTATTAAGCTATAGTTTAAAATAATGTATCAATTACGTAATAATTGTTTTTAAAATATCTACTCCTTATCTATAATTCACTATTAAAATAATCATGTTAATTTACGAATCACCATATATTAGTTAAATTAAAAAGAATACAAAATATCGTTTTAATCCAAGTAAGAGTAATAAGTTCTCTCTCATATATAAATATATTGTGAAAAAACCGAGAACTCTACTGGCAATATTAAGAAGTCTTGCTAAAAATAACGTACTTAAATCTAAGGATATTAGTATAAGTAAAAAGACGTCTAATAAACAGCTATATAAATCCTTATTACTTTTAAGTAAGCTAAACCTAATTAAAATTAACGGAGATCTAAAAAGTAACCGCTTTGAAATTACATTCAACAACTCTTTTGATTTCATGACTTTAATGCAAAAAGTTAAGGTAATCTTTTATGAGGATAGAACAAAGAGCAAGAGTTTTAAATATCACGTTATAGCTTTAAAGGATGGAATAAGTAAAATAGAGGCTACAAGTTATTGGACTTTAGACTATAAAAATAAACCAGTCGTTAAATTATACACTGTAAAAAGGGAATTCGGAGAGATAAAAGTCGGAAAAATTGAACTAGGAATTCAAAAACTGTATATAAGATGGGATCTAGACCCTCCATCGAAATTCGGAGAAAAGATAATATACGGCTTTAGAATAATTCAAAAGAACTATTTTACATTTAATAAAAGTGAAACTCTAGAAAAATATGGTGATGAGGAAATGATGGATGGACTACAGATACTTTATCCTACATTACACGCTAACTTAGAAGTTAAATTCCCTCAGAAATATCAGTTTAAGGACGTAAAGGCTGAAAAATATGACTTAGTAGTAATAGACGGGCCTCAAGTACCATCAACAATTCCTAAGGATACCTATAAACTTACTGTAGAGGGGAAAATGATTAGCTTAAAGTTAATACATCCGCAATTAGGATATTATTTTGTAGCGTGGAAGCCGGCAGAGTAGATAAGAATTTATTTTTAACCATATAAAGTATCTTGTGAGCAGTGAAGAGATAATTAATTCCATAATTAAGAACCCTCAACTAATATCAACGTTAGCTGAGAAAGTCTATGAAAGACTCAAGGACGAAATAATAATAAAAAAGCTTGAAGAGAATACTCAGGCAATAAAAGAATTGCAAACAGTAATAGCTGAATTACAAAAAAGTGTTAATGAGAATACAAAAGCATTAGGGGAACACTCAAAAGCAATACAAGAATTACAAAAAACGGTAAACGAACATTCTGAAGCAATAAAGGGCCTACAAAACGCCATTAATGAACATTCTAAGGCAATACAAGAACTACAGAAAGCGGTAAACGAAAACTCAAAAGCAATACAAGAACTACAAAAGGCAGTTAATGAACATTCTAAGGCAATACAAGAACTAGTTAACGAACAGAAAAAGCTCTCAGTAGAAATAGGTAGTTTTACTAGCAGGGCTGGCAAAAACATGGAGAAGACTATGCTAATGCTTTATAAGAAAGCCTTAGAATTACATGGGGTTGATCCAGATAAGGTAATTCACGGGAACATAATTGATACTCTAGGGGTCATAGAAAAGAATAGGATTTTTGAGGTTGACTTTTATGAGACTAACGATTATATATATGTATTTGAGATAAAAAACTTTGCAGATGAGGGAGCGTATGAACAAATGCTAAATAGGAAGAAATTGTTCTCTGCACTCTATACTAAACCTCTAAAGCTGTTCTTAGTAGCTAACTATGTTAGAAAGGATATAAGGGAACTTCTAGAGAAAGAAGGAGTAATAGTAATATCATCCGTAGATGTTGATTAATTAAGCTAAAATTTTAATAAATTAATGTCTAATTTACAAAAGATCATACACAGTTGGAGAACTTTATTATTTCCATTAACGAACTACATATTGTGAATGAACCCTATAAGAGTTTATTAGAAAAGATTGTAAGGTTGTTAGAGGAAAAATTTAGAGAGAATTTAATTTCCGTAGCAGTTTACGGCAGTGTAGCTAGAGGAGATAACAGAAAAGATAGCGATATTGATCTTCTAATAATCGTTAAGAACTTACCTAAAACCTTTACTGAGAGAGTAATATTATTTGATGAAGTTGAGAGAAGACTTGAAGGAGATATAGAAAAGCTTATGAATGAAGGATATTACATTTCGTTCTCTCCAATAATAAAGACCCCTGAAGAAGCAGTCAAATTTACTCCCCTCTATATGGACATGACAGAAGACGCCATAATACTTTACGATAAAGAAAATTTTCTGAAAAAGATTCTTGATGATATAAAAATTAAGTTACAGAAATTAGGCTTCGAAAGAATATGGTTCTCTAAAAGTAGATGGTATTGGAGAAAGAAGGATTACAAATTCGGAGAAGTGATAAACTTCGAGTGAAGCTTATGAATAATAGGGATTTAGTAAAATCTTACATTAGACAGGCTGAAGAAAGAATTAAACACGCTAAAGAGGCATTAAGAGATGGTAATTATCCTTATGTTATAAGACAATGCCAAGAAGCTGTTGAATTACTACTTAAGGCTTCCTTAAGGTATGTTGGAGTAGAACCGCCTAAACTTCACGATGTAGGACATATTCTTAGAAGAGAAAAAAGTAGATTCCCGCAGTGGTTTCAAGACGAAATAGATGAATTGGCATATTATTCTAGAATTTTAAGGAAAGAAAGAGAACCTGCTATGTATGGAGATGAGGAAACTGGAATTCCGCCAGAGGATTTATACTCTAAATTTGACGCTGAAAGTGCCATTAAAATGTGTGATAAAGTTCATGAAATTGTAATTAAACTCATTGAAAATAACTAAAATTCTTAAAAAATTACAGTTAAAATCCTTAATGATAATTATATACATATAATTGCATTTATCTATTAATTGAAATTTAGTAGCTAAGCGTATATAGTAAAAGATATATCTATATATTATGAGATGGGAATTTTTTAAGTATCTCATAGTGTTAGCTTCCATCTCTATTTTAACAATGTACGTTGAAATGGTAGTTTTACCATCGTTGCCTAAAATCGAAAGCCAGTTTAACGTTAACGAATCAGAAGGCTCCTGGATTCTCTCTTCAGAGACTTTAGCGGGAATGGCTCTAGCCCCCTTCATTGGAAGACTGGCAGATAGTCACGGAAGAAAGAAAATTCTATTAACTATCTTAGGAATTTACACTATAAGCGTTGCATTAACAGCTTGGTCCCCTAATTATCCAGTTCTGATCCTTTCAAGATCAGTACAAGGTATAGGTTTAAGCATAAATCCGTTGGCTTATACTATATTAAGAGAAAGATTATCCGATAGAGAGTTGCCAATAGCACAAGGCATAATAGCGTCAACTTTCGCTGTAGGTGCTGCCGTAGCAATACCTATAGGTAGTTATATTGCCCAATACTTTTCGTGGCAATTGGCATATGAGACAGCTATACCTCTGTTATTAATCATAGTTTTTGTCGCAAATCGAGTGCTTCCTCAGTCCAGTTTTAGAAATGAACAGAAAATAGATATAAGAGGAATAGTACTTCTATCCTTGTCTTTTATTACTATAGGTATAGGAATAACAGAAGCTCCCAGTTGGGGATGGGCTTCTCCACAATTCATATTTACCTTATTTATAGGGCTCCTATTGTTATACGCATTTTCTATTCACATATCTAAAACTGAGAATCCTGTTATAGATCCTTCTGACTTTAAGAATCCTAATATAGCAGTTCCTCTACTCTCATCTTTCGTTACTGGCTTCGGCCTATTTTTAACATTTCAGTCCTTGGTTTTCATGTTAGAATTACCTAAACCCGTGGGATATGGAATGACAATATTCGAAACTGGATTGACCATGGCTCCCATATCTTTAGTTTTGTTAATAGCTGGCCCTTTTTTCGGTTCAATGGTTAATAAGTTAGGATATAAAAGAATAATACTCCTTTCGTCTTCACTTTCAGTCATAACGTTATTACTACTCTCAATTATAATTGGAAGTAGAATTCCAATAGACGAGTTAATGTTTGTGCTAATACTAGTTCTTTTCTTCGTATCTGGAATGAACGTAACTCGAATTACCTTATTGTTAGCTTCTACTTCGAAAAAGAGAATGGCAACGATTACTGGAACTAATACTTCAATGAGACTTATGGGCAATACATTAGGTCCCGTTGTAGCTGGATCTTTAGAGTCTACTTTTAAAGAGCCTTTATTACTCTTCATATATAATAACATTCCAGTATTCACGTTTATCCCTTCAAAACTCGCATTTCAATACTCTTTCTTAATATCATCTATTATAATAATAAGTGTCGTAATTATGGCAACAAGAATAAAGGAAGAAGTTAGAGTGTCCTCATGAAAAAGAAACTTATATTTAAACCTCTTAAGTTTGTTTTATATTGATCATAACTGTTTATAAACTTTAAATGTATAGTATAATTTGATGTCGGAAGTTATTGAGGTACGTTCTCCATCTAATCTAAAGGTAATTGGGACTGTTAAAAGAATGAGTAAAGATGAGGTAAGGGGAGAAATAGAAGAGGCGTATAAAGGATTTGAAATAATTTCAAAAATGCCTCTTTATAAGAGGACTTCAATTCTTAGAAAAGTTTCAGAAATTTTAGATAGAGAAAGAGAAAGATTAGCTAGACTATTGGCTATGGAAGCTGGAAAACCAATAAAAGATGCTAGAGTAGAAGTACTAAGAGCTTCAAGGCTATTTAGGCAAGCAGCTGATGAAGCAGCAATAGTACTTGAGGGTAAAAATTATAGAGTTGATGCATATGAATATCCACCGGGTAATGAAAACAGAATAGTTATAAGCACTAGAGAACCTTTAGGTGTCGTAACTGCAATACTACCTTTTAACTTCCCTATAAATTCATTTGCACATAAGGTAGCCCCTGCAATAGCTGTGGGTAATTCAGTAGTAGTTAAGCCTAGCATAAATACTCCTTTATCTGCCATAGAGATGAGGAAAATACTAATAGAGTCTGGATTACCAGAAAGTGCAGTGAGAGTAGTAACTGGATATAGTAGTGAGATAGGAGACGAGATAATTACTCATCCCTTAGTAAGTTTAATAACCCTTACTGGATCTACACAAACAGGTTTAAGTATAGCATCGAGGGCAGTATCCTTAGGGAAGAGAATAATTATGGAACTAGGAGGTTCTGATCCCATTATAGTCCTAGAGGATGCAAATATAGATAGGGCTTCTTCAATTGCCGTTAGGGCCAGATTTGAATATTCAGGACAAAATTGTAACGCAGGTAAGAGGATTATAGTTAGGGAGGAGATTGTTGATAAATTCACTAAAGCCTTTTACGAAAAAGTTAAGAGTTTAAAGATAGGAGATCCGCTAGATGAAACCACAGATGTAGGGCCAGTAATTAATATGGAAAGCGTTGAGAAATTAAGTAGTGTGGTAGAAGACGCTAAAATTAAGGGAGGTAAGGTAGATTTTGTAAATAAAGGTCCCGAGGGAGGATATTTCTTCCCATTAACCGTAATATCTAACGCCAATTTAGATATGTTAGCACTGAAAACCGAGGTCTTCGGTCCAGTAGCTCCCATAGTTTCCGTTAAAAGCGACGAAGAGGCTGTGAGTATAGCAAACTCTACAGAATACGGTCTACAATCTGCAATATTTACCAATGATGTAAATAGGGCACTTAAGATAAGTAGAGAATTAAAATTCGGTGCAGTAATCATAAATGACAGTACTAGATTAAGATGGGACTCATTACCCTTTGGAGGGTTTAAGAAGAGCGGAATAGGAAGGGAAGGAGTTAGGGACACTATGCTGGAGATGACAGAGAATAAATTAATAGCAATTACTTTATTATAAACCTAATTTAAACTCGTTCATAGACTGAGCCAATATTTTATTATTTTTTCTGAATTTCTTTCTAACTCATCTTCAGCTCTCCTCACTTCATCTATTAACCTTTTATCTCCTCCGTAAATTCTAATCCAATCTTCTATCATCTTAGCGTCAACCTCGGTGTGAAATTGAACTCCTAAAATTCTCTTAGTTTTAAAAGCTTGAAAATAATTCCTATTATAAGCAAGCAATTCTGCATCTATAGGTAAAGAGAAAGTGTCCCCGTGCCATTGAAATACAGTAATTTCTCCATTTTTCATAAACTCTTTTAAATCTCCAAGTAGCTTAACCTTTTGAATTCCTATCTCTTGCCCATGAGGTCCTTTTATTACCTTTCCGCCTAAGGCCTCTGCTATTAATTGGGAGCCTAAACAAACTCCTAAAACTCTCTTATTCTGATAATAAGCTTGTCTAATTAATTGCATCTCTGTATTCAAAAAATGATATTTATCACTCTCGTAAACGCTCATTGGCCCACCCATAATAATTAATGCGTCAAATTTCTCATCTCCCTTAAGCTCTTCAGCCATAATTTCTTTTTTAATTTGTAAGAATTTCTTGAAATTACCTAAAGTTTCTACTGGATGATTATACACTGCTAAAACATACATAGATTAAATATATCTATCTCACTCTTTAATTTTTTTATATACATGAAATTTTTTTATATACATGATTTGATAGTGCAGGAGTGAGTGTGGAGATAGTGTCGTCGTTAAGCTACAAATTCTGGGATTAACCTTCTCTCCCATAAGACTAGGGCTATGGAGTACATCATGGTGCGAATGCTCCTATTTACTGCCTTCGT
>Ga0081529_135308_pt1 | contig 18564 bp, 21 predicted proteins | sample EchGeymetagenome_FD_71012 | JGI IMG/M metagenome (GOLD analysis project Ga0081529, IMG submission 71012) | Ferrous microbial mat and aquatic microbial communities from Echinus Geyser, Yellowstone National Park, USA - transect B T=78-80 C v2... ...
CACCTTAACGGTCACATGACTGACGGTTGTTACTCCTATTACGAATTCGAATGGGGTAAATACCTCAGAGTAGATAGCTCATCCAAATTCAGATGCTACGCGATAATTGATAAGGACGTAATAGTCTATCAGAGAGGAGAGGAAGTCTTCAATTTCAGTCTATAATTCCTAAATTGTAACGAGTTCTTATCATGAACCCATTTATCAATAAAATTAAAATGAGGAGATAAACGCCTTTACCCTCCACATATGTCCTCCAATGAATTGTATCAAGATTTATCTCATAACAATATTCTGAAACTCTAAGAGTAATAATCTCGCTTCGTGAAACATCAGGAGATACACGCCGCTTAATGTACAGGGTTTAAGAACCATTATTAAGGAGTACTGACAAACGAAATCGGTGTGTTTTAGATATTCGATGAGGATTGACGCGACGACAGAGGACGATGAGGCTTGCTGGAAATATATCCTTCGACGAGTACAAGCACGTGGACGTTTCAAGAAATTGGGGAAAATCTAGCTGGGGGGTAGATAGCATAAAGTTTAAACACTACTCTTCTAACTTCTCTTTGTGATGACGACGCTCATCTCCAACTTAATGGGACTGGTGGGAAGGTAAATTTGCTGATTCTTAGAAGGGTTAAGACTTTGACCACGAGAGTCCTTCTTCAAGGGGCTTTCTTACTAACTCAACACCATATCAGGTGTAATTAGGAATTTACTTGTGAACCCCCTTAAGCGGAAAGAGGAAGTCTATTCACATTAAAACAAGAATGGATCTTTTTATAGCAAAGAAAAATATCTACTAGCCGATTATTACAGAAAACCTTATTAACTTTAAGTAGTGAAATCAGTACGGGAATTATATGGGTATAAAAGATAAAGTAAAAGATGTGGCAAAGAAAACAGAGAACGTAGCAAAAGATATGGCTAAAGAGGCTATTATAAAATGTTAAAAATGAGGAAATAAAAATAGCTCGGTAACTACATTATGTTCACACTCCCATATCTTGTAGATTAGCTTATTACCTTTAACACATTTTCTCTATATATGAAGTGCGAAATCCGATATGATGAAGATATTTCGAAACTTCCGCTGGATGACTTAAATGTTTACAGAGTTGTTTACATGGGACAAAACGTCTACGTCAGAATAGACATCGACGGAAAGTCCACATATTTTTCATTGATTGACGGTAAAGTAACAATACACAGCAAGGAGTTATTCAACATGATTAAGGACTCCGACTTCGATAACTGCGAGTTGACTACTATAATAGACGTAATCCTAGACGAGGTGGTCTACTACCTTGGTGTAAAGAGGACGGAACTCTTCCGCAAGTTTGACCAACTCTTCGAGAGGATAACCGAGGGTCAAGTAAAAAACGTAGGAGAGGTAAAAGACCTGAGGAAAGAGATACAAACTCTGTACTCTGACTCGTCCTCACTATTTTACGTCGCTAAAAAGCTCTCTAAGTTCGTGAGTAAGGACACACTGGACAACGTGGCGTTTGCCTATGAGAGATCTGAGATCCTCATAACTAGGTCAGCTGACTTATATAACATATACCTGACGGAGGTACAAAACGAGTTAAACATAATAATAAAGAAACTTACTTCTATCTCCTTTATATTCCTACCGATTACAGCAATTGCTAGTATATACGCCGTCTCTTATTCGTCTTTGCCTTCATCACTGGACTCAATTGATACGGTGTACTTTCTAACTCCACTAATCGTACTAGGTATAGTGCTGACGTTGTATTTAAAGAAAATAAATTGGTTGTAGACAACTAGTGCAGGTCCGGTTCCACTGAGCTAGACATTCTTAGTTTCATTAAGGAGTTTTAATTAGGTCTGATAGTGATTCGAAAAATTCTAACACGCATAGTATCTGTCACTTCTTCTCTCGAATCAGAGAGGGACCTGAAAATCACCGTGACATAGAGGAGACTTGACCAATTCCTTTTGATCAGCTCTTATACAAATAAGCTGTGTATTACCTTCTGTTTACTAAATACGTAGAATATAGGCTATTTTCTACTTTAAATTATCAACCTGGATTTGTGATGAAACAGAGAAAACTTTATATAAGCGGAATTTTGTGAAAATTTGTAATTTTTTTCCTTTAAAGAAAAATAAATGAATTATTATTAAGCCATCTCTATTGCGGGGAGCACTCGTATTTAATGAAGCTTCAGTTATATGCATTATGACATTAGATTTTAAGAATTAAGGTCTTTTCAATAAATTAAGAGGCTTAATAAACGTTTTTACCCTGTGCCTACGGGATTAGCAGTAGAGGCTTATATTAATTTAGTTTCAGCCAAATTAGAGCTGAATACTCTAAATGACCTATACCGGTGTCTTATCCCTAGTACTATTTACGCTCGAGGACTGTTGTGGATTAATTTGTGAAAACATAAAGCCTCATGTCAATCCAGATATCGGGTGATAGGGACTAAGCCTTTATTTAGCCGTAGAATAATAACTATAGTTTAGCTCCTATGCACAAAATTTATTCTGTTTCGATCACATGATTTTTATATAATAGGAAAAGATTTAAATTAGGAATAATGATGAAAATTCAGTGATGGGTTATGGAAAAAACGTACCAAATGGATAATGTAGACGTAAACTCCCTCCACGATAAAATAGTTAGTGAACTGCAAAACCAAGGTTTCGAGATCCATAGGGATGAACCTAGGGATAATGGATTTAAGATATTCGTAAGAAGGGGAGAAGAACACGGAGAAGTGGAAGTCTTTAACGATTGGGGGACTGTGAGGTTGATTACACACGGTAGGTTAGAGTGGGAGTTAATGAATATCGTTGAACCCTTAATACAACAGCCAAGCCAGCAAACCCTAACAGCTTACACTCAACCCAGCCATATGATGCCCCAACTACCAGTCACCCAACCACCGATGCCTCAACCCCCAACTCAGATGCCCCGCCCCATGACACCTCCCACACAACCGCCAATGCTCCAACAACCTTTTATGTCCCAACAACCCACAGCTCCAACGGCTTTTCAACAGCCGGCAATGCAAGAGCACCAGCAATTATTAAACGCTCTTATGCAGAGCGGTTATCAAATAGAAGTGAACACTGTTAACGGGCAAATATTCTTTATAAGGGGTAGGAAAGGGAACTATGTAATAGATATCGAAGGTAGACCTCAACCTTGATTTTTCTTACTGATCCTATTTAATTACTAGAGTTTAACCAGCCATGGAAATTTTTACTAGAGTAAAACGATTTTGTTAAAAATTGGGCTACTTTATACTTAATTAGTGAAATAGTTAGACTTACTTTCATTCCAGTTGTTTAAGAAAAAATTTAAATACGGGTAAGGGTTACTATCAACTAGATGTTTCATGTGGGTAAAGAGAGTAAGTTATATTGTCCTAGTGTCACTTCTGGTACTCGAACTAGCCCCCGTCATCAGCTACGCATTATCTTCCCCTACCCAAAGTGTCATAACCACTACGTTTAACGTAAGAAACCCTAATTACCCAGTGGTACTAATTCTCGGGGGAGAGGGGAATATAAAGCTAGATATTTCCGGCTCTGGAAATACTTATACTGCCTTTGTAAATCCCGGAGTATACTATCTTTACCTTCAAGGAGGGAGTTACCAGATTACGGCTTATAATGCTACTCTGTTGAGAGTTATACCCTTACCTAGGGATCAGGGTGTTGTTGATTACGGGATAGGGAAGAACTTCCAACCTTATGTTCTGGAGTTTTACACTGTTTACGGTTCAATAAGTTATTATAATCTAAAGGCTGAAGAGTATCCAACAGATCTGGGTAGTTGGGAACCGGTCACTGCCCTACAACAAAACGTCGTTTTACAAGTCCTAACTACTAGCGGAGTGCAAGAATACTGGGTACAGAACGTGCTTCATATAGATACGCAAAACTATACTGGTAATATGGAAGTAAATGTGTGGAACTTTACAACATATAATGCCATCATGAACTCAAATGAACTGTATTTTACAAAGAAAGGGGGTTAATGGGGCAGAGGCCTCGCCAGATGGATAGCCCCCTTATAGAAAGTTTAAATACTTCTTTGCCAAAATTTCTTTTAGTGATGCTAATGACGCTCTTCCCCAGCTTGATTGAGGGCTTAATGGGACTGTGGGAGGAGCAACCATCATCTCTCCTTTCCTTCAAGGGACTAGAGTTCGGCAATGAAAGTCCCATCTTCAAATGGGAGTGGTTCTCTGAGCCACTCGACTGCCCACCAAATGAGAGATGTAAACCCGAATCGATGGTGGGAACGATGAGCCGTCTGGAAGGGAACCCTCGACCCTTCCAGGGAGGGGGGAAGTCAGATAGAGTAGAAACCATCTTTCACTTTTCTTTCCATTTCTCCCAGTAGTTTAGCGTTTATCCACATCCTACCGAAAGCCCCTATGTTTTCTTCTTCAACCACTACGATAACATTGTTAGGGTCTCCCCTGATTCTCACTATTATCTCCTCTACTTTGTGGTGTATGTGGCCAGCCTTTTTTGCCCCCCTTATGATGTAATCGTTAGGACCGTTTTGCGTTAAGGTAGTTTGCCATCCTTCATCCTTTAATGAGTTTTCAATATCCTGAGCAAACATCTGAATATTTATATTATTGTTTTCGAATACTTTCTGCATCGAGATAAAATCTCCTCCCTTATTATTAAAAATTAGTGGTCTCAGTACTCACTCAACGTCCCTCTATACCTAGCCCTCTTAAAGGCATAAGAGTAAAACACGATACCTAACGGGATCATAACGAAGGTAAATAATGACAAAGCTATTACGTATTCGCTGACTTGTGATAACGAATAACCCTCGAGCAGGGCATACCTGAGACCTTCAAGAGCCCATGTGAGGGGTATTGCGTAGCTGATGAACTTAACAAAATCTGGTAAGACTGATACCGGAAAAACTACACCGGTCGTCAGTGTGGTAAACGTGGCAAAGAAGAAAGATATCGGGTTCCCTTGTTTCACAATCATCGTAAATCCAGCTGAAATCATTCCGAGACCTAATGAAGAACTAAGTAGTAGAAAAATAATGATTATAGCTGAAATGAGGTTTACGTTATACTTGACACCTAAAATGTATCCTATGAGTAAGATCATGACTGCGTTTACAGTATTTATTGTAAATCCCCATAATGCTGAATAAATTAGAAAAGACAGTACTCCTCCAGAAGACAATACGTAATACTCTATCGTACCGTAAAGTTGCTCGTTGCGTAACCTACTACTTAAGGTCGTTATTACTGACGAAATATAACCTTGGAATGCCAGTCCGACTACTACGAACGAAACATATGATTCATCTTTAAAATGCATAGAACTAACTACCTTATCTCCTAAAGAAGTTCCTATAAAGTAATAAGTAAAAACTGGTAAGACCCAAGATAATACGTTCAGTATCAACTGTGTTCTGTAGGTAATCCATATCTTAAAACCCCGTAAGTATATGTAAGCGTAAAGATTATCTATTATTCCCATCTCCTGAACCCACCTCCTCTCCTCCTATTTTTAGGGCTGTCAATCTCCTCATCTGTAAAGTAGACAAACACATCCTCAAGTGTAGGCTCCTCTTCGCCTATTACTTCACCTTTTACCTCTATTCCCTTTTCTGGGATTCTCAGTATAACTTTTCCTTGAACGAACCCGCTTACGTATTTCTCGTATCCTCTTGGTATACTGTCGGTTATAACTACCTTGATCTTCCCTATGCTTGACATGATCTCTTCCCTAGTGCCTTGAGAGACTATTCTACCTCTCTTTAATAAGACTATTTTATCGGCTAGGTCTTCGACCTCTTTCATGTTATGTGAAGTCATTAGTATCGTTTTACCCTCCTTAGAGATCTCCTTAACCAGACTCCTAAAATCCCTTGAACTAACTGGATCCATACCTAGTGTAGGTTCGTCTAACAGAATTACCGGTGGGTCTAATAAGAGTGCTCTCGCTAAAGCCAGTTTCCTTTGCATTCCGGTGCTATATTTCATGTATTGAATGTCGGAAAATTGAGATAAACCAACCAAATTGAGGAGTTCCTTTGCCCTCTTTTTCGCTTCAGAAATCGATAAGCCTTGGACGATACCGAAGAAGACTAGATTATCAAAGCCCGAAAGCCTGAAGTAGAAAGATCTCTCACTTACCATCATTACACCTATTTCTTTTCTTACTTTCTTTTCCTCTCTGATACTGATCCCGTTTATCCTCGCGTCTCCCTGATCAGGGATAATCAGGGTTGATAAGATCTTTATTAGTGTGGTTTTTCCTGCACCGTTATGACCGACTAACGCCCCTATGCTAGACTTAGGGACTGTAAAGCTCACGTCGTCTAAAGCTCGTATCTCTTTCGATTTGACTGTGAAAGTTTTTGATATGTGTTCTATTTCAATCAAGATTACTTATCGCCTCTTTAAGTCCTTTTTTCAACTTCTCTTTTAGCTCTACGTCAAGTTCATCCTTATTTTCAAGGATAAACCTTAGGTCTGAAAGGACTTCCTCTATCACTGTCTCTAACTGATGCCTGGGACTTAACAACTCTTTCCCTGCCTCAGTGATCTGGTAAAACTTTTGACTACCCTCTACTTTCGCTATAGAGACGTAACCTTCCTCAAGGAGCTTGTCTAGAGTGGGATATATAGCACCCGGAGAAGGCTTCCAAAAACCTTGAGTCATCTTCTCTATCTCCCTCATTATCTGAGCACCAGTCATAGCTCCTTTATTGCTGAGGATAGATAGAATAATGTGTCGTAGCCTTCTCCTTCTTTTCATAGATATCACTTATGATATCGAAATATATTAAGTATAAACCAAAGAAAAAAGAAAAAGAAACAGAATATAATCACTTAATAATCACTTACAACAACGTGTTAAATTAGAACTAGTTCAGAGGAGAAAAAAGAAAGTTTACGTTAAAGATCTTTTACTGTTTTGCGGTTAAGCTCTGCTCGAGCTGTTTCAAGTTCTCCTTATATACGCTGTAGAAGTCCTTAATAGAAGCCATTAAGTGCCATCTGTCTTTTTCGTCTAATAAGGGCTCCAATGAAGGTCCTATACTCCTCCCTACAACAACGGGCTCGCTTACGTGAATGATCTCGTCTTCGTATTTGTGCGGGAACGCTATACTCATTACCTTGTTCTCGTTTAAAGCCACAGCCCTTATAATTTCCTCAATGATCGTACCTGGCCCCCAAGTAGTACCTCCCATTACCCTTATTATCTCTCCTGGTATTTTCTTTACATATTCCTCCACTTCGTCCTTACTCACTCCCATACTCTCATCAAACGGCTTCCCTTTCACAGTTACCGTGCTCCACAGTACTACAGCGTCTTCTCCGTGTTCCCCACCCACATACCCATTTACGTCGGTCACTTGAATCTTTAACTTCTTAGCTATGTAAGACCTCATCCTCATCGTCTCTACTTGATCACCGGTACTAATCGTATATTCACCAGAATATTTCATGAAAACTGAAGCCATCATATCTACTGGGTTTGCCACCATTATGTAAAGTGCTCCCCTATTTCTCTTAGCTAATTTGTCAGCTAGATCTATCATTATCTTCGCGTTGTCAACAAATAAGTCCCTTCTGCTCATTCCAGGCTTCCTCGGCTTTCCTGCAGTGATCACTACTATGTCTGCTCCGTTTACGTCCTCTATGTTGTTTGTCCCCAGCACTTCTACCTTGAGTTTTCTCGAAGCTAAAGCGTGCCTGAGTTCGTGCTCAAACTTTTCAGGTAGCTCTGGGATTATATCGTAAATTACTGCTTCGTCAATGTAACCCCCCATTATGGTGTTAAATGCGATTGTTTGTCCTATCTTACCAGATCCAATAAAGGCTACTTTTGTCATGATTTATCACATGAGAAACTTCTCAACAATCTTATTTAAATTTACCTCATTAAATATATTATCATTAATTAAACTAATTAGTTATGGATCTCTCGGATATAATAGCTGAATACGTAGTCTCGGTTGAGGAAGTCGATGATAAAGTTTATGCAGAGGCTAAAAGGAGAGTGCTGGATTCAGTGGCTATTGCACTAGCCTCTAGAGATTCCCCTCCGGCAAAAATAATCGAGAGTATGAGTGACCTTTATCCCGGGAACACTCCTACCTTGGGTAACTTTTCCACCACTCCTGACTTTGCCTCCTTTTACAACACTTTATTAATAAGATACTTAGACTTCAACGACACTTATCTAGGCTTAGAGCCCCTACATCCGAGCGACATGATAGGGGGATTGTTAGCGGTATCTCCTGAAGTAAAGGGTGAGGACATAATCAGGGCAATAGCCGTGGGCTACGATGTGGGTGTTAACTTATGTGACACTACTTCCCTAAGAAAGAAGGGTTATGATCACGTAAATTTCCTCGAGATAGCAACGGCTTCAGCACTCTCAAACCTCCTCAGGTTAGATCGGAATAAGGTAAAGAACGCCATATCCCTTTCGATAATCCCACACGTGGCTTTGAGGGAGACGAGGAGCGGTAAGCTCTCCATGTGGAAGGCTGGAGCAGCTGCTGAGGCTGTCAGGAACGCTGTATTCGTAACTCTCTTAGCTAAATCCGGTTTTACAGCACCCGAGTTACCGTTTTCCGGGGTCTTCGGTTTCTCTTCCATAGTGGCTAGGGATATGGACTTGAGTAAGTTTAGACCAGACGGAAGGGGGATACTGAGGACCATGATCAAGAAGTACCCTGTAGAATACCATGCGCAAGCCGCAGTAGAGGCTGCAGCTGGACTGGAATACCACGGTGAGATAAGGAAACTGTTAGTAGAGACTTATGAAGCTGGGAAAACGATTCTTGCTGACAGCCGTGAAAAGTGGAGACCTCAAAACAAGGAAACAGCTGATCACAGTCTACCCTTCATAGTCGCGGTAAGCCTAATCAGGAAGGACTTTTGGCTTGATTCTTACTCTTTAATAGGAGAGCCCACATTGGAAAAGCTTATGGACTTAATAGAGGTAGTTGAGAGAGACGATTACACTTCAGTTTATCCTAAAGAGCTCCCTACTAAGATAACAGTGATCACGGATAAGGGAGAGTTCAGTAAGGAGGTTAAAATACCTAGAGGGCATTACGCTAACCCGATGAGTGATGAAGAGTTAGAGAAAAAGGCGAGTAGGCTGGGTTTAAGTAAGAAACAAATTGAACTTATTAAAAATTTTGATACTATAAAGGTGAGAGAGTTTGTCAGAGGTCTTAAGGAAGTCTGACTTCTTGGTTATACCCGGGGTCTTTAACCCTTTTACAGCCCTCTTAGCTCAAAAGGTTGGGTTTAAGGCGGTCTATCTGTCAGGGGGAGCTTTAACCTCTTCCCTCGGTATGCCAGACCTAGGCATAATCACGTTAGACGAGTTGGCGTGGATGGTGAGAAGGATTAGGGAAGTTACAGATATTCCTATAATTGTCGATGCAGACACAGGCTTCGGAGAAGTTGTGAATGTATATAGGACTGTTAAAGTGCTGGAGAGTGCCGGGGCTAACGCTATTCAGATCGAGGATCAGGTCTTACCTAAGAAGTGCGGTCATTTAGAAGGTAAGGAGGTAGTGAGACCTAGGGACATGGTGCTTAAGATAAAAGCTGCACTTAAGGCTAGGAAGGATATGCTGATTATAGCCAGGACTGACTCCAGGGCTATTTATGGTTTAGACGATACTATTACCAGAGCTCAGATTTACTTGGAGGCTGGGGCTGACGTAATTTTTCCCGAAGCACTAGAGAGCAAGGATGAGTTCGAGAGGTTTGCAAGGGAAGTGAGGGCTCCCCTCTTAGCTAACATGACTGAGTTCGGTAAGACCCCCCTAATAAGTGCTGAGGAATTCAAGGCTATGGGTTATAAGTACGTTATTTTTCCCGTTACAATATTCCGGGTAGCAGCTAAGGCTGTGAAAGACGCATTAGAAGTTTTGCTCAAGGAAGGAACGCAAAAGAACTTAATGGACAAAATGATGACCAGAAAAGAGCAATACGAGATTATAAACTACTACTTTTACGAGAACTTAGATAAGGAACTGGCTAAAGGAGGAGTAAAGTCTTAAACGCCTTCTGAGTTAACGTTGCTTTTTTAGTTAAAATTTTAATATTTTTCTTTCATTATTAATTTGGGAAAGATTTATAGTTTACAAATTCAATATAAGTATTTATGAGTCAGGTTAAAGTAAAGGTTTTAATCAATAAATCCCCTCTTAAAGTTCCCGTAGGGACTAAGACCCTAGATGCTGTAAAGCTCATGGCTCAGAATAACGTAGGCTCAGTTCTCATTGTGGATGGTGACAAACCCGTAGGAATATTTACCGAAAGAGACCTCCTGAAAGCAGTAGCTAAAGGAGAGGACTTAAATAAACCTGTAGAGAAATTAGGCACTTACGGTAAGCTAATTACGATTAGGGAAGACGAACCTCTTTCTAACGCGGCGAGACTGATGCATCAATATGACATAAGGCACCTTGTAGTCGTAGATGGTAAGGATAAGGTAGTGGGTGTAATCTCCATCCGTGATATCATAAGTGAAAAGCACCTGCTTTCAGCAATTTCCGCTAAACCGGATGAGGAATGGGTAGGGGGTGACTGAGGTTGGTTGAGATAAGTAGGGGTCTTGAGGACGTACTTATAAAGACTACTTCACTTACCTTCATTGACGGTCATCACGGGGTATTGCGTTATAGGGGATATGATATAAACGATTTAGTTGAACATTCTTCCTACGAGGAGTTAATTTATCTGATGCTATATGGAGAACTCCCTAATAGGAAGCAACTAAACGAAGTGAAGGCAAAACTCAATGAGAATTATGAAGTACCGGAGCAGGTTATTAACGTAATTTACTCTCTACCGAGAAATTGTGACGCAATAGGGATTATGGAGAGCGCCTTTGGCATAATGGCGTCAGTCTATAACCCTAAGTGGGATAAGGAGAAAGATAGAGATAATGCTATCCAAATAATAGCTAAAACAGCCACAGTCGTAGCAAACGTCTTTAGGGCTAAAGAAGGACTGAAGCCTAAGATACCATTACCTTCCCAAAGTTATGCCAAGAGTTTTCTCGAAGCTTCCTTTGACAGAAAAATAGGCTAAAAAGAAATCAAAGCTATGGACGCAGCGTTAATACTCTATACTGATCATGAAGTTCCTGCATCAACTACAGCCGGTTTAGTAGCTTCTTCTACGTTTTCGGACATGTACTCTTGCATAGTCGCTGCGTTAGCCGCACTTAAAGGGCCTCTGCACGGAGGGGCTGCCGAAGAAGCGTTTAAACAATTCGTCGAGATAGGCTCACCCGATAAAGTAGACGAGTGGTTTAAGATAAACATCGTCGAGGGAAGGAAGAGATTAATGGGTTTCGGGCACAGAGTATATAAGACGTATGACCCTAGGGCTAAGATCTTTAAGAAATTAGCACAGCAGCTGAGTCAAGAAAACCCAGAGATAAAGAAGTACTTAGAAATTGCGGAAAGGCTAGAAAAACTAGGAATTGAAACTTTCGGCTCAAAGGGTATCTACCCGAACACGGACTTCTATTCTGGGATAGTTTTCTATGGATTGGGTTTCCCGATTTATATGTATACGGCGTTATTCGCTCTCTCGAGGACCTTAGGTTGGTTAGCCCACTTTATAGAGTATGTAGAAGAACAACATAGACTCATTAGACCCAGAGCGTTATATGTGGGTCCAGAGTATAAACATTACGTCCCTATAGATAAAAGGTGAAACCAGAGGGTAAAGATAAAACTCCACACGATTAGTGACTTTTATATCTGTTGTCTAGCTGTTTTTAATTGAGCTAAATCTTTTATCCTAAAGATAATTCTAAGTAGTACATAAATTATTGTTTCTCTTCTCTACTAATCTCAATTCACATTTTCGATTTAGATTAAAAACAATTATTATCTCTGAGAATAAACGAATAAAGAATAGATAATCTAAGTCGAACTTGAGTTCGCTTTTTAATTTCACTAACTTAACTAGATTTATGTCAAAACCGTTTTTGAGAGAGTCATCTGGGTTAGTGAAGAACGCCACATTAAAAGACTTAGTTATGTTGAACGTTGCAAATATGGGAGCTGGTCTAGCAGTTTTCGAAGGAATCTCTCCCTATATTCAACCGGGCTCGATACTATGGTTAACCTCTTTGCTTACCTTTATCCTCACATTACCGCTGGTCTACACATATACGAGCCTCCTAATGAGGATGCCAAGAACTGGGGGAGATTACATATGGATCTCAAGGAAATTAAACAGTAAGGTAGGGGCTATAATGGGAGTAGCATTTGCATTCAATATGCCACCTTATTTCGCACTATCGGCTTTCTTTTCTGTCTCAGCGATAAATCTAGTTCTGTACGAGATCGGTGTACTCAATCATCAAGGTGAACTGACTAACCTCTCAAATACGGTATTTGTCAATCCTTACGGAACTCTTACGCTAACTCAAGACCTCCTAATTTACGCTCTCGGTGCTATAGCGTTTGTAATAATCATTCTCTTGAATATAATAAGACCTAAATGGGGCTTCAGCCTAACTACCGCTCTCGGTATCTTCTCCACCATTACTCTAATCCTTGCAATGATAGTTTTCGCCTTAAACGTCGGTTCAGTGAGGTCTCAGATCCCTAATTTCATCAGTGAGTTACAACTGTCCCCCCAGAACACTTCTCCTTGGTCTTTCAGCTGGGATTCAACTTTCTACATGATCCCATTTTTCTTGTCATTTGCATATATCTGGCTTTATGCGGGGCCGGCAGTAGCTGCTGAGGCTAAAGAAGGATCGTTAAAATGGAATCTGTATCTAGGTAGTATAATGACGTTCCTCATGATCACAATACCTTTCTTCGAGATGTATACCGAAATCGGTTGCCCCACGAATACCGCTTACTATCCTACATTTACCTATAATTTCTGGAGTTTAGCAATCTTCCTCTCACACAACGAGATGCTCGAGTGGATTCTGGGTCTTGGTCTGATAGCTTGGAACTTCTTTGTCATGGCTTTCGGTGTAGTAGTATTTGCAAGATATGTGTTCGCATTTGCATTTGATAGACTATTCCCAGCTATATTCGCAAAGCTTAACAAGTTCGCATCTCCGGTTTACGCTCATCTCCTCGACTTAGCTACCACGTTAGTCTTCCTAGCTCTTCCAATAATCTCTGTAAGCGGTGCGAGTGCCCTATATTCTTATACTCCTTTGGCTTTAGCATACCTTATTTTGGTCTCACTTACCGGTGTTAAAGTGGGGATTGAGGAGAGAAATAAGCCGTTAATAATTGGATCCGCTTTATCTACGGCGATAATGTCCTTAATGGAAGGTGAGATCTTAGACCCATATAACAACTACGCCTTCAGTGTAGTGGGAACTAGCGGAGTTAACTGGATAGCTACAGCTTACATCGCTTCCTTAGTAGGTCTAGGACTGATAACTTATATCACCGCTAAAAAGGTGAGGAGTAAGGAAGGAATAGATATTGACCTAGTCTATAAGGAGATACCACCGGAATAATCTACATTCTCAGATTTTCGTTGCTGATTTTTTCCTCTACTAGTTCAATTTAGATTAAGTTAGAAATGTATTATTTTGATGTCATTTAAAATTGAATGTTTTGTTACAAATAGGGTTAATTTACAAATTTTATTTGAGGTAAGAGTAATTTTATAAATGTGGAGTTTAACTATAGTATATGGATATACATTCACACGGTATAATAGGAGCTGTAATAGTGTTTTTAATAGCATGGATCGTAACGTCCATCCCGGTATGGCTAGCATCTAAGGCAGTATCTAAGGAAAACTCTTTCGGAGATGCATTAATTGCTACTCTTTTTGCCTTCATAGTCTATACTATAATAACATTTATTTTCGCGTTCATAGGCTTTCCATTTATAGGTACAATAGTGGGAATCATAGGTATATTAGCTGTATTTAAGGCTGTATTTGAGACTGGATGGCTAGGAGCTATAGCAATAGCTGTGTTAGCAGTAATAATATACGTTATCATAGCGTTTATCCTAGGACTGTTTGGTATAGCAGTGGTTCACTTATTCTAATTAAAAAACTCTTTATCTTTTTTAGACTAGCTTATAGTTGAGATTATTGTAGAACATGTTTCCGTATTGAGTCTTTACGATTACTGGAACTTGATAATACTGAGTCTGTTGGTTATGACACTGGTCTATTGTTATCTGATAAGGAATGTACTGGGCTATAGGTGCTGACTCCCAATTAGGCCAGTAAGGATAGTATAATTGCTGAGGATATATCGTAATGTTTACACTTTGCGATGGAGCAAGAGTTTTTCCCACATACATTATGAATAATTGAACTCCGGACTGATTCGATATTACGATGTAAGTAATCGTGCTAGGCACATTACCTACGTTTGTTATTGTAACCGTAATGTTGCTTAAATTATATTTATAAATACCGAGTGCCTTACCGTGGTATGCGCCCTTACCTACTCCACAATCACTATGAGAGACATTATTATAGTACGCTATAGCAGTTACTTCCAAGTTCTCGTTCTGGTGGTCGTAGATGTTTATTTGGGCTTGGGAAAGTTGTGCACCTATTCCCTCGAATGCACCATAGTACGCTAGAATTATGGCTATAGACGCTAAAACTATTAGCAGGAGTATTATAATCCCTACTACAGTTCCTAAAGCTTTCACATCAAGAAAAGAAAGGTGTCGAATATATAAGGATTTCTTGAAACAATTTTTCCCGAGATTTCCACTAGAACTATATCTGTGAAACTAAATAGAAAAGTAAAAGTTTTCCCTCTCTTTTAACAGGAATTATGTAAGAAATTATAGTTCTTTTTTCTCTTTTCCGTTATCCCTCATCTTTTCGACTATGCCTTTGTTGATTTTAGTTCTTGTACCTCTTGTCCTTAAATTGAGATCATAGAATACTCTACCGTACTCCCTGGTTTCTTGTAAGTAGCCTAAGGAAGTGAGTTTTTTGAGTCTCCTGTATGTAGTCGTCTTTGGAATGCCGGTAAAATTCGAGATCTCGGTCAAAGTTTTATATCCTTTCTTTATCGCCTCCATAACAAGAAGGTCTCTATTATCCAATTTCTCACTAACTATCTGAACTTCACTTTTTGCCTTTATCCTTCTGATAACTAATAGGGTGGCAAAGGAGATTATAGCTAGTAATAGTAAGATGTCTCCCTGATAACTAGGCAAAACTAAATAAAGTATTATTTTCGGTAAACTGTCTCCCATATTAAGGACATTCACATAATTAAATTGTGTTAAAGAAATAGAAGCGCCAGTTGTTAACATAAGATCTACTTTGTGTTTTACTATATAAGCCTTTCTCCCTATAAGAACATATACAATAGTTAGTTGCTTGGAAAATCTGAAATAATTTAACTTATTATATAAATAAAAATTATACTAAAAGATAAGTATTCCACTAGAAAATTCAAGTAAAAACAATAGAGGAAAACATAACTTTTCTTTGGGAAATTAATGAAAACTGTGAAACGGTCTGTTTCAGATTTCGTTCCTAACCTCGTTCTATCTGCTTTGCTTTTAAATAAAGACCAAAAACCAAGTCACCTTTTGAGAAAAACTTATATAGACCAAAAACCAAATCACCTTTTGAGAAAAATGGCTAATACAACAAAAAAAGTTAATAAAAAAATGGTAAAAGGTCTATCAAATATAGTTGGATCACTACTACTCATAGTAATAACAATAGTTGCAGCTCTATTAATAGGACACTTCGTATTCGGTCTATTCTCGTCGAATAGCCACAATGCAGGTATATCATTAAGTGATGAATCAATCATTATACCCGGTGGAGAATACACCAGTCAAGGTGCTTCTGTATCTGTTACTATTACTGACAGTGGTAACGACCCTGTTGTATTAACTACAGTGGAGCTAATAGCAAACGGTAATAATTATTATCTATATACCGGTAGTGGTACGCTTCCTACTGGTGCTAGTGGTAGTGCTACTGCAATATCTCCGATAAGCGGTAATTACCAAACTGTGAAAGGCCAAGGTCTATTGATAGAACCGGGTCAGTCAGTGACATTATCAGGAGTTGTAAACTCCAAGCTAGTACCATCTTTACAGACCGGTCAAACAGTGGTTATATTAGCTTCTGCAGCTGACAACGTAACGGCACAGACTGTCAGTCAACAAGTAAGCGTAGTGGTACAAGACTGAAATTGAGGTGAAGAAGAAAATGGTGTCTAGAGGGAGGAGGGGGCTAAGCAATATTGTAGGCTCCCTCCTCTTGATCTTAATTGTTTTTTTAGCTTGGGCTTTCCTCTATCATTACGGTTCTAATTATATTCACATCCTTTCCTCCTCCCCTGACATCCAAGTCAGGACTGTAGTGATCCTTATGAACTACCAAGACGTTCAAAACCCCGGTACAGTCATGGTTCAACTATATATATCGGATGATGCTTACACACCTTTTATCGTGCAACACGTGTCGATTACTAGTAACGGTATTACAAAAGACTTAAGCGGGAACGCATTTTACACGGCCATTGTGCCTTATTCTCAGCTCAACAGTTATAGTGTGCATCTTCCCGTAAGCGTAAGGCAGGCTTACACTCAGTTACTTTACACTTTTATTAGTAACTACCAAGTAAACCAGTACTCCGACTGGGTTAACCAAGGAAACTACACGATAGTTACATTGACCGGCCAGTTAGGTTCCTCGGTCATCCAAATACAGACGTCTGCACAAGTGGTGAGTGCCTGATGAAAGTCCAAAAAAGAGGTTTATCGGAAGTTGTAGCAGCACTACTTTCTTTAGTTATAACTCTAGTGTTAATAGGGGCTTTCTTTGCCTTTAACGGAGGTTACTTTGTTACTGCAATTCAGAGACCGCCTACCCCCTCGACTTTACCTCTTTTACAGCCCTTATACCTAATAGAGAACCCGTACCCCAAGTTGCAAAACTACCCACCTTGTAACAATCCCAGTATGTTACTTTTCTTGGTTAATTACGGTTCCTCACCGGTACAGTTGGCGTATGTAATGGTAAACGACGCATTACAACCCAATATCACGTATGTGTACATGGTAGTACAACCTAGTGGAACTACGGGAGGTCAGCCTCAGTTCATACCTTGTCCCAGCGGTGAAATACAACCCGGTAAGGAGTACGCAATACTAATAGGCAATGTACCGACAAACCTCAATACCTACTACATAACCCTCGTTTTTACTAACGGTTACACTGAAGAGTTCGTCATGTCCCCTGGGGTGATACAGTGATGAAAAGTCACGTGTATATTAAAAGGAAGAAGGGGTTGGGAGCTGTTATTGGGATAGTCATTTTTATCATGATATTGTTAATAGCCTTAGCCCTAATACTATCGTATTTAGGGGACTTTCAGGCCGTAGGAGCCCAGTTGTCTCAAGCACAGATTAGCATTTATAACCATAATAATGCGAAATTGCAGATTAACCCGTCTATACTTTATAAGTCTATTCAATTGCCACAACAATCATGTACCTATATCGCACCTGGCGGAACAATTTATCAATTCATAGTAACTATAACATGTTATTACGATCCCACAATAGTGATTAATGTTCAGAATCCCTCTCAAATTACTCAGACAATAGAATATCTAATCATCTCTGCGGGTTTACCTAACGCACAAAATACAAATTTGATCGGAACGAACCAGCAGGGGAATCCTCCTAATTATCAGACATTTGCATATCCAAACCTAGCTCAATTAGTACAAACTTATATTGGCGAAACAATTGCTCCCCCCGGTTCACTAGGACTTACAATCAGTACTCAGGACCTATTTTCACCATATTGTCAGCAAAACAACCCATCTTCGGCTCCTATTGACCTTTATATACCATACAAATACTACGAAGTGCAAATAAGTTGTCAAGCGGAGACGCTAACTCCACATGGTCCTAAACCAGTAGGTCAAATACACAATTATTATTACGCATATTACCAGTACGCTAGTAATACTCTATATTATCCTTATTACGGTGCTCCACCCTATCTACCTGGTACACAATACGTTCCCACTGACTACAACAAACTACCTAATAATCCAGTATATCCTTACGGAAACGTCTACGCCGTAATGTTCAACAACTGGGGGAACGTATACTATTCTTATATACCTCTACAATACCCTGGTGGTGGGTGAAATCCTCATGTCGGAACAATCTGTTGTTAAAATTTTAAAACCCGAGGTTAGGGGCACAGTCCTTTTTGAAAAGGAACTTAAGTGGAAGTACGAAGAGAAAGGAGTATCTTATCCTAGGGCTTACGTAGTGAGGGATGAGCAAGGGGACATCTATTACCAAGTCGATGAGCCAGATCTAGACGAAAAGCAGATAAAAGTTGTGGACAAGTTAAAGAAGACATTATATTATGTTATAAAGCCCTCGGCGAACGAGGACGAGATGATCCAACAGATATTAATGCACCCTGACGTTAAAGGTGATCCCAACATAGGTTACTTCATATATCGTGACGTGTTACGCTATGGCCCGATGTCTCCACTATTCGACGACGAGAACTT
>Ga0081529_108401_pt1 | contig 18434 bp, 21 predicted proteins | sample EchGeymetagenome_FD_71012 | JGI IMG/M metagenome (GOLD analysis project Ga0081529, IMG submission 71012) | Ferrous microbial mat and aquatic microbial communities from Echinus Geyser, Yellowstone National Park, USA - transect B T=78-80 C v2... ...
AATCAATAGGTAGTCACCCCACTTAACAACTGTGCCATTAACGTGAATCACCAGCCTGGTCTCATTGAAGAGCAGCCTAACCGTGGCCTCGGCGGTTGAGCCAGCCAGCCCCTTGTTGACCGGTATGAAGAGCGCCTTAACCGAGGTTTCGTTAACGTAGATGTAGGGTAGCGTTATGTTGACGGTGTAAAAGCCAGTGGAGTTGGTCACGGCTGAGGCGATTACTCTACCGTTAACGGTCACCAGGATTAACTGACCCCCCAGCCCCGTGCCGTTGGGTAGTGTTAACCTACCGTAGGCCATGATTGTTGAGCCTACGGTGGCTGAGCCACTGGTTAGGTTTATGGTTAACGTGGTGTTCATGGCGCTGCTGCTTGACGCTAGTTTACTGATTAATTGGCTTAGGGTTGAGTTACCTAGGGCAGTGGTCATGTACTGGGCCGCTAGTAATAGGCCTGCATCATGGCCCACTAGGCCCTGCACCCAGGTGCTGTTCAATATTAACTCACCTATCATCGACGTGTTGATTAATGGCACATTATATGGGATGGCTAAGTGACTTGAGGAAGCTAGGTTAATTAGGGTGCTTAATTCATTAGTATTTAGTGGTGGTGCCTGGCCGTTGGAGTAGGCTGTCCTACTGGCGTTTATGAAGCCTATGATGGAGGCCAGCTTAGCCTTAGTTAAGTTGCCTAGTGTTGAGTTGATTAACATGAGGGCTTCCTTAATATCGTTAATGCTTATGACCTGCTGGGCTGTGGTTAGGTTGACTAGGTTAGCCTCCGTGGGTGTCTTAAGCATGGGCTTAACGGCGATTAGGGCAGCTACGAGGATGATTAATGCTAGGGTTGAGTAGACTAAACCAAGTCTCATAACGAGACACCTAATATCGCCATTATCCTCAGGGCGGCGAAGTATGTGAAGACTGCCACTAGGGCTATGGAGACTGCATTGTGTATTAGCCTAACCCTCCTCGGTATTGGCTCGGCTAGGAGCATGCTGGCTAGGTATATTATGGTGTATAGGGATAGGTAAATGTCCAGTGAACGAACCCCCAGGTAGTAGAGGAAGGAGGTCAACACTCCGGTTAGGGTTAGCTGGGTGATTAAGGCGTCCTTAAGCATTACCCAACACCCTTAACCTAACCAACAATGCACCCCTATCCCTAGCCTCATCCTGAATGGCAATTGGCCTATTAAGAACCTCGGCGGTTATTGAGGCTACTATGGAAGCCACCACTGAGCCTAACACGGCCTTTATGGCTGAGTTTCCGTATAGGTCAATTAACCTAGCCCCCTCAACCCTAACACCAATAACCTCACCCTCAGTCACAGCCACCCCCCTAGCCAGTGAAAGCTCCCTAACCAGGCAGTTCCTCAGGGAGGCCTCGAGGTCGCTTGAAATAACCTCCCTACACGCCGCCACAGCCCTGGAGCCTGGGGAGGCTAGGAGTAGCCCCGTTGCCCCCTGCCCGTAGGTGGCTAGGGGCTTACCAATAATCTTAATGCCGCCTAGGCTTGTAACTGGTGTTGATGGGATAAGGACCATTGGCTCATCCCCCACGGCGCTTGAGGGTAGGTAGATGCCGTTGTTGGCAACACCGGAGGCCTCCACAAGGGCTGAGACGTTTTCCCAGGCTGCGGAGGCTAGGTTCACGATGGTGTGCTCCATGGCCCCCTCATCCCACTGCACCAGTATGCCTATGACGAAGACGGCCACCCCAAGCACCATTAGCGGCGTTAATCCGGGTTCAAGGTAACCCACCACGGCTAGGGCTGAGCCAAGCACCATTAGCGATGGGCCAGCGTCGCTGCGGGTATTGGGCATTGGTTGAGGTGGCTTGATAGACTTAATAAACTTAATTCAAGTGAAGCAATCCCTAGGTGTTGAGGCGTACCTCGCCTTCCTCAATGCCGCCACGGTGAGCAGTGCAATGGTTAGGGCCGTGTTGCTGACGACAACTGGGACTAGCCTAATCCCCCACGGAGTGTAGTTGAGTATTAAGCCAACCAGCGGCACTACGGCTAGGCTTAGGCCTATTGATAGGGCTAGCCTCTCAAGGGGGGCCAACTCATCGCCCCTTGGGTATAGGGCCTCCACTATTGAGTAACCCGGCATGAAGAGGACGCTTACTGCACCCAGTAGGTACCTGATGGGCATTAGGGGCCCACCCTTAACCAGCATTACAACGGCCAGTGAGACTAGGGTTATGGCTAGGGTGACCCAGTACCAAACCCCATCAACACTGGCCAGGAACATGACTGCGTTTTCAAGTGGTTCATGCTCAATGTTCAACTCACCCCTCTTCCACATTAGGTAAACCTCATAGGCAACCCAACTCCTGGGTAAACCAGCCTCCCTTGAGACCACCTCCACCAGTTGATTAACCGTCATGCACCTACCCCTCGACACAGCAGCCCTGATCAGGCTGTGTAAGTCTTTATCCACATCAACCACCCGTCGCGTTCACCCAGAGTTGAACATACTCACCTGTGTAGGTTAGGGTTAGGTTAAGTGGGTTGTACATCCACAGTTCACCAACAAGCCTAAAATCACCAGTCTCATTAAGCCTAAGGCTTAAAGGCGCTACCCAGGTCTCATTGCTCAGGAGGATCCTTTGGTAGGTTAGCAGTGGGCTGCCCGGCAGTGGTGGTGGGGTTGTGTTGTTGGTTACGTATATGTAGACCACGAACCAAATGGGCCTATTCATGTGGTTGTAGACCAGTACGTATAGGTTAATGGTTTGGTTCACGGCTACCGAGGTTGGGTAACCCCCAATCCTGCCCCCAGGCCCCAGTAGACCTATGGCTGAGAACTGAGTCGCCTCAACCCCGGTGAGACTGTGGGCGGCTAGGAACACTGCGAAGACTATGACAAGCCCTGTTAAAACGGCAAGGATCTCACTATCAGTCAAGAAGCCCCTCGCCTTACCGCCACCTAGGGTTACCCTATCCCCACCCCTGAACCTAAGCCAAAGCGAACCCACCAATTCACGGTGCCTCAGGTAGAGGAGGGTTAAGGCACCCACCGCTAAGGCGCCCAAGGCCCCGTAGGCCACAGCCTCAATGAGCCTCATCTGCTCAACCTGCCTAGCCAAGGCTGGGGCCTGGTTAAGTATGCTTAACGCCAACCCCACCGCATTGTCGTATTGGCCGGCCTCGGTTAGGTTTATGGCCTCGTTGAGTGTTGCCACCAGCCCGGTTACGTTCCCGCCCTCAGCCCCTATGGCCGATACGTTGCCGTAGGCCAGTAGTAGGCTCCTTGGGGGCTGTTGCGCCTCAACGGCCACTGTGACTAGGCTTAATGCCGCAAGCACCAGCACTGCTAAACCTATTAACCTGGCCACATGGGGCACTGGTGGGTGTGTTAAAATGCGTTATTCCGATTATTGGCTAAGGTATTTCAACCTAGGCGTGTTGACTGGTAGTGGGTAGTGGGGTTAGGTTTGAGGATTACGCCGCTGAGTTGCTTAGTAGGCTTGGGTTTAGGGTAATTGACAGGAGGGTTAAGGTTATGAGTAATGGGGTTGAGGTTGGTGAGGTTGACTTAATAGCCGAGGATGAGTGCGGCAATAGGTACTCCGTTGAGGTTAAGGCCGGTAAGGTTGATGTGAGTGGGGTTAGGCAGGCTTACACCAACGCCAAGTTAATCAACGCAAGGCCCCTTGTGTTGGCCAGGGGGTTCAGTAATGACTCAAGTAGGGCCCTTGCGGAGGAGCTTGGGGTTAGGGTTATTGAACTTGAGGAGGCTGTTGTTCTTAAGCCAGATGAGTTGAGGGCTGCGGTGGAGTCAGCCATATACGACCTGATTGATGAACTAGCCAACGCCCTAGTAGCCCTAATGAGCATGAGGAATGCCGACGACGCCCTGGAGGCAATAGCCCAATGCGGTGACTGGGGGTGCGTGTGCGGTAGGCTTGGTTTGAGTGGGGATGAGTGCGGTAGGTGGATTAGTGGGCTTAGGGGTGAGCTTGGGCTTAAGGCATCCTCACTGAGGACGCTTAGGGCAATAGTGAAACTCTATATGCTGATTAAAGGTCTACACGGGGCTAACGCTTAATTACCAGTAGCCGCAATAGTTAATGTAAATGCTAACATCGGGTGAGTTAATCTCAGTGGCGGCTGGTGCAGCCCTAGCAGTGGTAATAGGCCTCAGGAGGCCACCGCCACTAATATCGGCGCTGCTCCTGATAGCCATAGCCCTACTCGGCCTTGGGCTGGCCTACGCCCTGGGTGCATTGGCGGCTGTTGGGGTTTACGTGCTCATAATGGACATTGGCTACGTGGCTGGATTAACAGCTTCACTGGTGAGGGAGCTAATAGGGGGCAGTCAAAGGCGGGCCGTGGCCGAGGTCGGTGGGCTATTGGCCAGTGAGGCTGAAATTAGGAAGATTAGTAGTAATGGCGGTGTGGTGGAGGTTACCGTGTTTGAGGGCAGGATTGCCCCAATCTACATGGATAGGGGGCCCATTGAGGAGGTTGCGGCGGCATTGTCAACACTGGCCAGCGCAGCCATGAGACTAATGAAGAATGGGCAGGTCATTAGGGTTAAGCTTGGGAGGGAGAACGAGGAGTCACCCGTCAAGGTGGTTTCAAACCTAGGCGAACTAAGCGAACTAACGCAACTGCTTGTCAATAGGAGTAAGGTTAAGGGCCCCGGCGAAATCAGCAGCGTTAAGCTGGGTGGTAGGGCAATACTGGTTTATAGGAATGGTAAACTGGCCTACATAATACCCATCAACCAGTAACACTAGGGTAATATCAACCTTGAGATAAGGCTAATTTAAGCATAGCCATATACATTATTGTATTATTAGTGTAATTAAAAATAATGCTTTATGTATCGCATGAGTAAAGCTTAGGGTAATACTTAAAAATATAGCGGTTAAAATTAACCGACCCAACGTGGCCCAAAGGAGGGGTATATCCAACGTAGTGGCTACGATAATACTCATAGCCGTGGCCATAGCACTAGCCGTGGCTGTGGCGATATGGGTTTTTGGCCTGTTTAGGAGTAATGCCCACGCTGGGACGCTGAATGCAATAAGCGAAGACCTATACTTATCTGGCGGTACTGCTTACCTAGTGCTTTATGTCAGTAACCCCACTGGCACAACCCAGAACATAGTCAGTGTAACGCTCGGCGGCGCATCCTGTAGCTTCCAGGGTGCATCAACCAGTAGTCCAGTAAGCAGTGGAGGGGTGAGCACAGGGTCCACAACCACTGATGGAATCACCGGTTCCAGTCCTGGCCCGGTTGCAATTGCAGGTGGTACATTTGCATACCTGGTCTACAACTGTGGCAGCAGTAGCAGTTACACTGCTGGTGTCCAGTACTCAGGCACCATATACCTATCCACAGGTGCAAACATACCATTCACAGTAACAGCCCAAGTCCTATCAAGCTAAGCCTTGGTTAAAAATTAGTTAAAAACACCTAAAATTAAAAATCAAAGGATTTTTCCCTTTACTTCCCTTTGTCTTAACTATTGGTTAGGTAGGTTATGTGTTGGTTTAGTTGTGTGGACGTAATGCTTATATAGTCTAGGGTGTTGGGTGTTTGGGGATTGTTATTGAAGGGTGGGTTAGGGACTCCCGGGATGGATTGTTAAAGGTGCTTAGGGGGGAGAGTTTAGAATTCAGTGAGGTTGAGTTTAGGCCCGGTAACTGGCCCATGCCCCCAAGGCTCCTCTTCGACGGCATCAACGTTGAACCTGACACGCCCAGTGAACTTTACATAACAGACACGACGTTTAGGGATGGGCAGCAGGCGTTTTATGCATATGGCGTTGAGGATGTTGAATCATTGTTTAGGCTGCTCTCCGAGCTTGATAACGGTAGTGGTAGGGTGGTTAGGAGTGAGTTCTTCCTCTACACTGAGAGGGATAGGAGGATTATTAGGGCTGTTCGTGGACTTGGGTTTAAGTACCCTAAGGTTATTGGTTGGGGTAGGGCTAGGGTTGAGGATGTTAGGCTTGTTAGGGATAATGGGCTTGATGAAATGGTAATGCTCATGTCAGTGTCGGACATACACATTAAGGCTAAGTTCAACACCACTAGGCGTAGGGCGGCTGAGAAGTACCTTGAGGCCGCTGAGGAGGCTTTGAGGAGTGGCGTGGCCCTTAGGTGTAGTCTTGAGGATGTGACTAGGGCGGACGTCGTGGGCTTTGTGCTGCCGCTGGTTGATAGGCTAGTTAGGCTTAGTGAGAGGTACGGCGTGCCAATGGTCATAAAGCTCCCGGACACCACTGGTGTTGGTGTACCCTACCCCACGGCGGCCCTGCCGTACAGTATACCGAAGCTGGTCTGGCTCATGAGGCATGCCCTCAAGTTGCCTAGTAATGCGGTGGAGTTTCATGGACATGGGGATTACCATATGGCGGTGGCCAACGCCGTGGCTGCCTGGGTTTACGGGGCTGGGGTTAACAATGGGACGTTGCTGGGTATTGGGGAGAGGGCTGGTAATGTCCCCATTGAGGCTTTGGTGGTTTGGTACGGTAGGCTTAGGGGCTCCTTTGATGGAATGGAGCCTAGGATTATTGCTAAGGTGGTTGAGTACTTCAGGAGGATTGGTTACAATGTGCCTAGGCACCAGCCCATAGTGGGTGGCAACGCCTACGCCACGGCGGCCGGCATCCACATTGATGCCCAGTTGAAGGACCCCGAGACGTACCTATCCATGGACCCGTCCATGGTGGGTATGAGGCAGGTGGTTCTCATAGGCCCATATGCAGGTAAGGCTGGGGTGGCCCACGCCTTAAGGAGGGTTGGGTTAAACGTGGGTAAGGGTGATGGGGAGGTTGAGAGGGTTTACAGGGAGTTGGTTAGGCTTTACGATGAGGGTGTCCTTAGGGAGCCCATTAGCGAGGAGGAGTTCCTAAGGATCCTAGGTAGTTTAAACGGGGATGACTCTAAGTAAACTCGGTAACACCTTAGTTAAAACCTCCCCGTGGGGCTTAGCGGCGTATTCCTCTTCACCAATTGCCTATATACCTTAACCACAGCGCTTAATAGGCCGTGGTTTAGGGGTGTGGTGGTGCGTAAGGTACCGAGGACCATGTGCACCCAGCACCCGGACTACGCCTCAATGCCCCAGTGGGTTAGTGGCGACTTCATTAAGGGTGATGATGAGGTTTACGAGGCCTACGTTAACTACAGCGTCTACGGTTGCCAGGAGACTATGTGGGACTTTGAGGGTAAGGACGTTGACATATACGTCGTTAGGAAGCTCCTGGAGAGTTACGGGGGCTTCTTCATAAACAACGTCCTCGGTGAGGACATTTTCCTAACCTACAGGTTACCTAACCCCAACGTGGAGGTTTCGGATAGGAAGGTTTACGCTGAGGCCCTTGAAACAATACCAATGGCCTATGACCTGGCTAGGGTGTTTTACGGTAGGCCGGTTAGGGCTATCTTCGAGGTTATTTTCCCATTAACCTCAAGTCACATGGACCTGATCCTCACCCTAAAGTACTATGAGAAGGTTGTGGCTGGGAAGTGCAGTGTGGAGCTTTACAATGGGGTTAAGGTGGCTGACCTGATAGGTGAGGTTGAACCCAAGAGCATTGAGGTCATACCACTGGTGGAGGACATGGAGTCCCTACTCAGGGTGGACAGCATAATTGAGGGTTACGTTAAGGTGGCTAGGCCAAGCTACATGAGGGTCTTCATAGCCAGGTCAGACCCAGCCATGAACTACGGCCTGGTGCCAGCGGTGCTACTGGCTAAGATAGCGCTCTCAAGGGCCCATGAGGCTGGCGGTAGGCTTGGCGTTGAGGTTTACCCAATAATAGGTGTTGGTCCAACACCCTTCAGGGGTAACTTCAACCCACGCACTGTGGATAGGACGCTGAACGAGTATCGCGGCGTGTACACTTTCACTGTTCAATCGGCCTTTAGGTATGATTACGGTGTTGACAGTGTTAAGGCAGCCATAGACTCCGTCAACAACGCCAAGCCCACCGAGCCAGTCATAATGAGTAAGGGTGAGGAGGAGGCTGCCCTAGCCTTGATTAGGCAGTACGTTGAGAGGTATCAGGCCGAGGTTGAGGGTTTGGCTAGGGCTATTAACTACATGGCTCAGCTCCTACCCCCAAGGAGGACTAGGAGGCTTCACGTGGGGCTCTTCGGGTATGGGAGGGGGTTTAGGGGGGTTACCCTACCAAGGGCCATAGCCTTCGTTGGGGCGCTTTACTCAATGGGCATACCACCCGAGTTGCTTGGCCTATCAACACTGCTTAAGCTTAACGAGGAGCAGTGGAGGGTCCTGGAAAGCCACTACGTTAACCTGTGGCGTGACCTGGGTGAGGCGGCCCAGTACGTTTGCGTTGAGTGCATTGAGCAGCTGCCTAACATAAAGGTTAATGAGCTTAGGGTCAGCAGGGAGGTTACCTCAATGGTCCTTGAGGACATTAAGGCCCTGGATCAACTTGGGGTTAAGACGCCACTGCAGGGTTTTGAGCACAGGAAGCATTCACTACTGGTTAGGCTATTCCTAGAAAGCATAAGCAACGGCTACATAAACGAGGCCAAGGGATACCTAGTGGAGATGGCTAAGGCAAGGAGGGCAATAGGCTAATTCAGCCGCATCATCCTATCCCTCAGTATTTTAAATAATACCATGAGCCGGTAATGAGACTGGTGGTCTGGGATTGCGTGGCTGCAGTTATCTATCGGTAAAATGGTGCCTAAGAAATGTGTAGTATTCATTTGCTGTGGGTGGTTGTTTCTTGTTTTACTAGTGTTTCGTATATTTTTCCTAGTAGGTCGTATAGTGTGTCGATTCTTTTATTTGTCTCGTCAATCCTCCTATTTATGCTTTCCCTCATCTCACTCATGCCCTTGCTCAGCTCATCAATCCTCCTATTTACTTCATCAATTCTCTTGTTTGTCTCCTCTATTCTCCTGCTTAGCGTGTCGTTTATTGCGTTAATTCTGTTGGTTAATGCCTCATTAAGGGCATCAATCCTCTTGCTTAACGAGTCATTTATTATATCAATTCTCTTATTAGTCTCATCAATCTTCCTACTTAACTCATCACTCAATGCGTTAATTCTACTGTTTAACGCCTCATAATTCTTACCCACTAAATCATAGAGTGCATCAATCCTCTTGCTTAACGAGTCATTTATTATATCAATTCTCTTATTAGTCTCATCAATCTTCCTACTTAATGCCTCGTAATTCTTACCCATTAATTCGTAGAGGGCGTCGATCCTCTTATTCGTCTCGGTTACATCCTTCCTAATCTCCTGAAACAAACCAAGCATCAACACAACCAAATCCTCCGTGGTTAGCTTCTTACCCTCACCAACCTTCCTCAAGACAGCCTCCAAGGCACCACCAATAGCAGAAGCAGCAACATCAAAACCAGACACAACAAAACAAAGAAACACAAACTAATAAAGATTTAGGTACTTGTTAGCTTAAGTGTGGGTTAAATTCCCTTTAAAGGTTCACTGAGTGGGTTCTTAACGCTTAAATGTGTATTGATCTAATCATTTAGTCGCCCCTTTTATACGTGTTTTCAGTATGTAAATGCAGGTAACGGAAGGTATCGTTAAAGGACGCTGACTATGTTGAGTTTCCCCACCGGATCATTTGCATCGCCAGTGGTTCCTGGGCTCAGTAGATGGATGCGCCATGGCTCCCTTCCACTTGTCTGCTTAACTGATGGATGCTAATTGTGGTTCGTACTACTGTGGGTTAACTTGCCCGTGGGTAACTACGTTTAATCATTGAAACCGAACTCTCCTCAGTAGTGGCGTTAGGTTGATTTGCCTGAGGAGTGGGTCGGTTACTGCGTATTCGCCTTTACCCCTCTTCTCAACGAAGTTGTAGTTCACCAGTGCATTAAGGGCATTTGTGAACTCCCTATCACCCACCTCCTCACCTAGCATTGCAGATACGGCCGCCTTTAAGTCACCCCACCTGTTGGCTACCCTTAGGGCTTGGATTATGGCTACGTAAAGCGCCTTGTTCGCCTTATCCTCCAGGAAGTGCTTAAGCTCATTAACCATTATCCTACCCCCCTCCTCAACGGTGGCCCTTAGGGCATCCTCAAAGCTTAACCCCCTAATCGCGTGGTAGTTGCCGAATAACGTGAGCCAGCCGACGACACCATCTACCTTATCTATGACCTCATCGTACCTGCTGAAGGACATGCCCACCTCCTCAAAACCCCTCCTGAGGAACTCCCTGGACTCATCACTATTGAATGGCCTCAGCTTAACCTCAACGGGTGGCCTACCGTAGAGTGGTGAATCTGGCCCGGGGTTAAGTAGGACTTTGGTTAACCCTATGTAGGAGCCGGTGAACATGAAGGTTACCCTTGGGTTGCTTGAGAAAACGTTGCCAAGTATCTTGAGGAATTGGCCGCTGACCCTTGATAATTCCTGAACCTCGTCAAGCCCAATAATGGTCCTATCGCCTATTGAGAGCAGGAGCTCCAGTAGGCTACTGGCAACCCTACGCCCACCCCTCACGGTTAAGCCAAGGGAGCCTATCATGAAGTTTAGTGACATCCTTAGGCTTAGGTTAACCCTGGACCTACTCAACTCATTGACTAGCATTGACAATAGGCCTTTAAGCGAGTTAACACCCCTAAGGTTTATGTAAATAACCTTGAAGCCGTCACCCTCCAGCTCCCTTAGGGCAACCTTAATGAGACTGGTCTTACCTATACCACGCTGCCCACTGATGACAACCCAGTTACCGGCTGTAACCTGCCTCCTAATGAAGTCTAGTTCAGAATCCCTACCAAACAACTCGCTCCTGGTTTCCTTGGGGTGTAGGTCGAAGAGCACTGCAGACCCAGCAGTAACTGCAGACCCACCAGTTAATAAACCCACCGCATGGATCAGTGGAATTGAATGGCACCCATGAATTGGGAAAGGTTTTTAAATTGCGTGTCCAAAAATTGGTAACAGTATGAATGACTGGGAGCCCCTGCCCACCAGCCTGCATGCCCTGGTTAGGTTGTTGACTGTTATTGAGGAGTTTACTAGGTTGCATGGGCGTGGCCCTTACACTAGGGAGTTGCTTAGTCAACTCCGTTCCTGGGGTTATGGTGAGGGTTTGCTTTCCCTGGCTTGGGGTTTGGGACTTGTTGAGAGGTATGATGATTATTGTAATGGGCATGGTGGGAGGGTTTGTAGGTTTAATAGGCTTAGTGAACGCGGCCGTGAGTTCCTGAGGAGTTACGGTGAATTACTGAGGTTGCTTAGCCGGCAGTAAAGCATGCATTCACTAAGGCGCATTGTCCTGGGTGGATACGGTGACCTAAGCCTAGGCTCCAGGGAGCTACTGAATATAGCCAAGAGGGTCTCTAGGGGTGAAATCCCCTGGTCTCTCCCTGAGGCTAACTAGACCCACCCTCTCGGCTACCTTACTCATCCTCCTCACAGCCCTCATCGCCTCATCAACCTTAACCACCCTGTCGTCAAGCGTTATTGCATTACCTGGATCAGCTATTAAGATGTAGAGGTCCATACGCAGGTTACGTTTAACCAAGGTGGTCTTGCCGGTCTTCCTCCTACCGTATATAAGGGTCCAGTTTCCTATGGCCCTTACCGCATCCTCCTCCCTCCTCTTAATATATAGTCTCACTGGACTAGTCCTATAGGACTAGTTTAATAAAGACTACTTATGGAGATGAGGGACCGTAAAGTTAATAACCGAGTTCACGATAATCAGTTGAATGTCTGTTGATTTGAGGGGTTTGTTGTTGAGGTTGCTTCGTGAGGATGAGGAGTTTAGGTTGGCTGTTATGGGTTTGCTTGGTTATAGTGATGTTAAGTCTTCTGTTGATAGGCTTGTTGAGGCTGTTGGCGAGTTAACGAAGGCAGTTAAGGCTCATGATGAGAGGCTGGCGAGACTGGAGAATGCCGTTGAGGAATTAACAAAGGCGGTTAGGGCTCATGAGGAAAGGCTAACGAAGGTGGAGGATAGGTTAACTAGGCTTGAGAATGCAGTTGAGGAATTGACAAAAGCAGTTAAGGCACATGAAGATAGGTTAACCAAAGTAGAGGACAGGTTGGCGAGACTTGAAAACGCAGTCGAAGAACTAACAAAGGCGATTAGATCACATGAGGAGAGGTTAACCAAGGTAGAAGATAGACTAACCAGACTAGAAAACGCAGTAGAGGAGTTAACGAAGGCGGTTAAATCGCATGATGATAGGTTAACCAGACTCGAAAATGCAGTGGAGGAATTAACGAAAGCAGTTAGATCACATGAGGGGAGGTTAACGAGGATAGAGAGGAAGATGGTTAACGTGGAGAGGAGACTTAGTAGGATTGAGAGGACTCTTGATAACATCACCATTAGTCTTGAGGATGAGGCTAATTACATGGTTCAGTATCTGCTTAAGCAAAGGGGTATTGTTGTTAAGACTAGTGGCATATTCTTTGACTCTAAATATGAGTTCGATATATACGGTGGTGATGGTGATGTTACGGTTATTGGTGAGGTTAAGTCTAGGGCTAGCCCGAGGACTGTGCAGAGGCTGGTTAATAAGGTTAGGAGGGTTATGGGGAAGTGGCCGGAGAGGTTTAAGGGCAGGGTGATAATAGTCCTGTACTGCCTAAGGGCACTACCGGGCACTGTTGAGGAGGCTGGGAGGCAGGGTGTGTGGCTGATGGAGGATTTAGAGGAGAAAACGAAACCGAATATTTAACGGGCTAGTTGCTTAACCGTTAATTGAAGTGCTGAAGCTTTACCTAATGATAATTTTGTAAATGACCCTAAGCCTCTGCTGCGCAGATTCTTGACGGTTACGTTAAGGTTGCTATTACTATGGCAATTGCTATTACGCCTAGGAGCATCGGGATGCCCATGATGCCGCTCGCGTTCCCACGCCACGTCTCAATGGTTAGGGTTAGGATAAAGTTACCTGGCTGAAGTGCGTATAGGCAGGTTAAGTAACCCACCAGTAGGAGGGCTAGTGGCGCCAGGACATCGAGCGCTATGAAGCTTAACCTACCCACACCAAGCCTCCTCCTGTAGGATACCGTGAGTAGTATGGCTACTATGTAGATGACCCCCTCCCCGCCTTGAGGGGCGGGTTTTCACCCTGGGGATCTCGATTGTTACCCCGCCTATTACGGGGTTATTAAACACCCCAGTAAAGCAGGAGTTAATAACCTGACGCATAAGACCCCATTACGTGGAGCGACCCCACCCCTAGAAGGGGCGAGACTTGACCATTTTGTCATAGCCAGCATAACCATGGTTATGATAATCCCTCATACCGCCGACGCCATTGCGTGGGCCGCCACGTAGGCATCCCATTCACAACCCACGTAACCGGGCCTACACGGTGGTTGAACTGCGTGGAGGGCGTATTGAAACACCTGCTGAGGCACTGGGGCGTTTGATGTGGAGAATACGTTGGTTAGGGCCCAACTGGTAAGGGACTTGGGCACGGTCAACAAGCCCCTCAGCGCAATATACTCGCCGCCAATGAGCGCTAAAACGAGGTATATAACCCCTTCCCACCTCCTCATTAAACAATGAAACGGCAATACCCCTTTAAAGCTTACCAGCCGCATGCACGTGGCGTTAGGTAATGACTAAAGGTTGATGAGTAGAAGGCTTTATAAGTTGCGTTACCAATGGTTGGTAACGTTAATGTGCAGTAGTGCTTCGGGTATTGGCTTAAGTTTTCATGCTCCCCTTCAATTCCTCAAGCTCCTTCTCCAATTGCTCACTCCACCTGGTTCTCCCCCTTAACGACTCCACCTGCTTCACTATCTCGGCTATGAGCTCCATCGTAGCCCTTGCGGCCTCCTCCCTACTCCTGAATTTTGAGAGCGCCAGGTCTGGGTCTGGGCCATTGTACTGGTAGTCGTGTAGGTTCAGGGCCCTATCAGTCCACGCCGATATGCCCGTATATCCAATGTCGCTTAGCATTAGCGATAGCTGCATTATTCTAGTTGTCGGCACCCTCGGCACTGCAGTGGATTCAAGCCACCTCCTCTCCTCATCCGCCTTAACCATTGCCCTTAATTTATCTAGTTCAAGCCTGAGTAATGCAGCCATTAGGGCTCTCCATGCTTGAAATGCCTTGCCAGCGGCATTCCTAACGAGACCCTTACTGAGGAACTCTAGGGCTAGCCTCGACTCAACCAAGGTCTCAAGAAGCCTAGCCTCCACGTAGGATTCATCGGTTGGTTTAGGTAGCGGCCTCTCAATAAACTCCACGCCTTAAGTGGCTTTGTAGGCTTAAAAGGATTTGCCTAAGCCCACATGAGCTTATGGGGTGTTGAACCGTGTCTTAAGCCAGTGTTAATGATGACCCTTGAGGTGGTGCCTATTGCAGGGCCTCCTCCAGTGCCACTAATTCCCTGTTGTTTTCAATGAGCCACACCTTTAATTCCCTGGCCCTTTGCCTTGCTGATGGGTCTGCTAACATCGTGTAGAGGACTGGCACTAACCTACCCGATACCTTGTCCGGCTGCCTGTGCTGTAGCTCCTGGGCTCTGTGGAGTACGTCCTCCACTATGCCTGCGCCGGCCCTAACCTTGGCTTCACCGGCTACTGTTATTGAACCGGCGTTGCAGTATATGTCGAGCTCGTAGGAGTTGTCAACCCATAGATGCTCGGCTACGCACCTGTAGCCCCTTTGCCCAAGTAGGTATGAAACCCAGTCGCGGGCTGACTCCTCAATATCCAGTGTTAATCTTTCAAACTGCTCCTTAGTGGCCATACGATTCCTAATATCCTCAATCTCCCTTCTGAGGTCTTCAATTTCCTTCCTAAACTCCTCCTTAGTTACCATTTCCTCCCTTAATCTCTTCACTGCCTCCTCTAGGTCTTGCCTTGTCACTACGTTTAAAGGCACGGTTATTGCGCTGGCTATTGCCTCGGCTAGCCTTAACCTGGCCTCAGGGTTTTTCGTTATTAAGTCGACAATAGCCTCAACAGCCTTACCATCACCCCTCAACGCATCGATAAAAACATCCCTAATGAAAGCTGGGTCACTACTAGCAACCTCCCTCAAAACCCTCTTAAAAACCTCAACATCCACAAGCAAAACAACATTAAAATAATTAAAAACCTAACGCTGCATTGTTGCCGTGCCTATGGGCTTGGCGGTAGTTTTAAATCCTGCTTGCGTTTTAATTGCTTACTGGTATAATGGGTGAAGTAATTGGGAGGCTTATTGATGTGATGCATGGGAGGTTGGTGCCCCTTGAGGGGGTTAAGTCAGTTATGGTTCACTTTAGGGATAGGGAGGGTGAGGTTGAGAGGTTTTATGCTGATGTGAGGAGGCTTCGTGGGGTTGTGACGCTTTATGGGCCACGTGGTGCAGGTAAGTCGACGCTCATGAGGTTGATGGGTGAGGGGATTAGGGAGGTGGGTGGTTTTGAGGATACGCTCTTCGTGCGTTACTCCTTCGCGGAGGTTATGATTGAGGAGGCGCACGTAAGCATTCCCGGTGTTAATGAGGGTAGTGTGCGTGAGGTTATCAATGCCCTTGAGGACGCGGCAAACGGCGTTAGCCTAAATCTAAGCCCCTTTGGCCTTGCTGGTGCACTCGTAAAGCCCATCATACTGCTCAGTAGGGCGATTAGAAGCCGAGCGGAGCTTAGGGGTAGGGATAATGTGGTAGTTGTCTATGATGATGTGGATAAGTTCCTGAGGAGGTATGGGGGTTATGATGTACTTGAGGCGATAGCAAACGCAACGGCGGATGTGATAACGGAGCATGATGCACCGGTGAATGCAGTTTTCACGGTAAGTGACCAGGCCGCTGTGGCAGCTGCTGGGAGACTGGGTAGTAAGGGGCGTGTGTACCTGCTTTGGAACCTGCCTAGGGGCGCATTTGAGGATGTTGTTAATGAGGCTGCGGGGATAATGAACGTGGGTAATGTGGATACTGAGCTACTGTGGAACCTGATGGGTGGAAACATGAGGGAGCTTGGAATCCTCGCAGGCAACTATAACTGGGATGTAAAGGCATGGCTTCAGGGGGTAATTATGAGGGTTACGGCGGCGCTTGAGGGGTATGGGAGGGTGAGGGAAATTAAGAGCATTAGCGAGGTTTTAGCCAGGTTAATTAGGAAGGGTAAGAGTGCGGCCGATGCCTATGGCCTTGGTGAGTTTGTGGGTCAGCCGGACGCTGTTGAGGGTTACTTTAACCTCCTTGAGGAGAACATAATGATTTACCTGGGGATGCCAGGCTGCAGGTACCTATCTGAGTTGCCCAGGGAGCCGTGGGTTGGTGGTCGGTTTGCTTATCAAATCCCAGCCTACTATTGGGCTTTAAGAGCCATGATTGAGAGGGGTAGCGTCAACGTAGACTCCGACGACGTGATTAAGGTAATTAACAAGAGTAGGAACTCATCCTAACTCACGCCACCTCTCCATCTTTAGCAATTCCTTAATCTCCTCTCCTTAGAACATGATTGGTAACTAAGTTTGAAACTTCATAAATAAGGTTTACTGGGGCTTAGGGGTTAAGCATCGTGGCGTTTCCTAACATGTTCAATGCGCGATTTCGCATACTCCCTTAGGATTTATATACGTGTGTTATTTTACTAATGCTGGACTCTGCGGTAATCATCATCCTGCTTAGAAGATGTGACTTAAGAATATTAGATCTGCCTGGTTTAATGCTCTTAATGGTAAATCAACCATATGAGGTGTGGTGTTGGTGGATTATTGCCTAGGGTATGTGGTGTAGTAGAATGTTTAATAACTCTCTTCTGAAGAAATACTTGGTGGTTTATGGGTTTTGAACTTGCTAAGGAGGTTCTTGGGTATGCTAGGGAGGAGTTTGAGAAGGCTGTTAGGCTTAACGATATCCTCCTCTATAGGAATGCAGCGGATAAGGCCTTCCTAGCCTTAATCATAGCGGTCAACGCATACATAAGCGCCGTTGAGGGTGTGGAGCCCAGTAGCCACAGCGAGAGGAGGAGGATTTTGAGGAAGATTGGTAGGGAGGACTTGAGGGCACTCTACAGCGACCTCATGAAGACCCTACATGAGGAGGCGTTTTATGAGGGCATTTACCAACCTGACGAGGTGGAGTATGCAATAAGGAAGGTTGAGGAAATCATAGCAAGACTTAGGGAGGAGGTTGGGAAGCAGGTAAGGCGCTGATTATGAAAGTATTGATTTTACATAAGATGCTTATTAAGAAATCAAGTGCTAGTAGAAGTTGAGGTATAAGGCACTTCTCAACAGCTTAATAACCAAAACCCCTCATGATGTATCCCCCTGCCTTCGCCAGGTTTACCACTAGCAAGCATGGCGATCCTTAACCTTAGGCAATGGAAGTAACCGCCTATTAATTTATCTCAAGAGAGGCTATGTTGTGCTTAATTCATGAGGGTATTGAAAAGACTTAAATACATTGCAACATGCTAGATCTTTGGCAGGTGTGGGTAATGAGTAGTGCCATGGATCACTTGGATATGGCTAGGCAGTACCTTGACGAGGCATTTAAGCTTCTTGAGCATGGGGATCCCTTTGACGCTGCTGAGAAGGTTTGGGCCGCCGTTAGGCATGCCACGATAGCCTTAACCATGAGGGTTTTAGAGGAGGCGGCACCTCCGAAGGGGGTTTCATGGAGGTCGTTTGTTAAGGAGGCTTTCATGAAGGCTGGCCTTAGTGAGGGGGAGGCGTCCAGGTGGGCTGCATACTTCATAGATGTTAGGAGCAGGCTTCATGGGGACTGCTTCTACGGGTTAACGTATGAGGAAGAGGAACACAAGCCACTCATGGAGGAGGCTAGGGAGTACATAAACCTCATTGACGAAATCTTGAGGAAAATGGAGCAAAGGCACGGCGAATCATCAACCCACTAAGTGGGTGAAGGTAAAAGTTGAAACCCCCTAAAGCATCAGTGGTAATCCCTTAACCAGTCTCCCCGTCACTGGATCCACCCTGAAGCCCATCTGCTCCAACGCCACAACACCAATCAAGGGCGTTGTACCCCTGGGCCTCACTATGACGTAACTCGCCGCGGTCCTATCCTCCCTGGATAACCACCAATGCCAGCTTCACCCTCTCCCTACCAGTGGCTGTCTCGGCTTCAGTCTCACTATGGATGGGTAGACCAAGCCCCTCAACAATATCCTCTGGCAGGGCGGGGAAGGTCGCTCCGGTGTTTACTAATGCCTTAAGGTTAACCCTCCTAACACTCTCTAACTCACGCCTTCCTTGGGTGAACTCCGTGTAGTCGATGGGGTTGTGGAAAACCGCATCAACGTAAATGTGCCCCAAGGCGCATCACCCGTATTCGCCTTAGACACAGAAATGCTACACTTCCCCTGAGCCTACCTGTAACTGGGTCGACTTCAAGCCCTAAAAGCTCAAGGGTTGTAACACCTATTAATGCGAATTCCAGGTCATCGGATACCAGCATTCTCGTCTCCGTTGACTTACCCATAACCTCAATGGCCCCGAAGCACTCATCCAGTTCTACGT
>Ga0081529_133333_pt1 | contig 18372 bp, 17 predicted proteins | sample EchGeymetagenome_FD_71012 | JGI IMG/M metagenome (GOLD analysis project Ga0081529, IMG submission 71012) | Ferrous microbial mat and aquatic microbial communities from Echinus Geyser, Yellowstone National Park, USA - transect B T=78-80 C v2... ...
GTAGCTCTGGTATGAACAAAGTTACTGCAACTGCAGTTAAACTTGATTCGATTTTAAAGAATGAACATTTAAACGTCTCAAGAAAAACACTAATAAAAATAGATGTTGAGGGAGTTGCAGTGAGTGTACTTAAAGGAGCTACTGAAACTTTAAAGCAAAAACCAAAATTAGTGGTGGAACTTCATTTTGGTGAAGAAAATATTGAAAGTTTACTGAAGAACTATGACTATACAATAGAATATCCTTCTAACTACTTCTTGATAGCTTACGAATAAAAGATGCTAAACAAAATCGAAAAATAAAATAAACAAAGGCAAATATATGAGAATACTTCAAGTGCATCATAACTCTATCTTTGAAGTAGGAGGGCATGAACTTTTTATAAGAACCTTATGTGAAAAACTTATAGAGCGGAGATGGTGTGTTTCAGTCATAACACCATCACATAAAAGTATAGTAACCATGTACACGACTGCAAAGGGTTTACTATTAATAAACCTTCCAGTTTACTGGATACATAACCGTGTTCACATTTTCAAACCGCATCACTTAAGAAAAGCTATCGAAGCAATAAAGTCTGCTCAAATTGTTCACATTCACTCACCAGATGATCCGTTTACGTTCTTAATAGGAATTTTGTCAAAATTGTTGGGGAAGAAAGTTATTACAACAATATTTGCATATGCTGATGATTTAAAGCATCATGAAAAAATTAAACGTTTTTATGGGCTTATCACGGTCATGCTACAAACTCTTACAGCTTTTTTTTCCGATAAGGTTCACGTTGCAAGCACATATGATATGACAAAGATGCATCTTTTTAAAGATAAACTTGTGCTTATTCCTCTCGGTATAAGTGATAGATTCTTTAAAGAAAAGATAGATCGTGTTAAAGTGAATACGTGTCCCTTAATATTGTATTTGGGTAGGATTAATAAGGCTAAAGGCGTAGATGTGCTCCTAAGAGCTATTGGAATTATGGTTAATAAAAAGATTCATGTTAGGCTGAATATTGTAGGGCCGGATAATGACTATCTTAAAACCTTACAGAACTTAGTTAAAGAGTTAAAAATAGGAGCTTATGTAGAATTTTTAAGAGAAGTTACTGATGTGGAGAAGAAGATATCATTAATAGACCATGCAGATATCATAGTTATTCCAAGCCTAAGTGATGTAGTTGAAGCTTACTCCTTAGTTGCGAGCGAAGCCTGGGCCAGAGGAAAATGGGTTATCGCCTCAAATGTAGGAGCCCTAAAATATAGGGTTAAAGACGGTGTTAATGGTTACCTATGTAAGCCAGGTGACCCTATTGAGCTTGCAGACAAAATCTTAAAGTCACTCGAAAATAATAGAGTCTTAAGGCCTCCACCTGATATTTGGAGCTTAGATAGAACAGCAAATGCATTCGAAAAACTGTATATAAAGGTCTTGAATTCACAGTGAAGATTACCATCGTCACCCCATTCTATCCACCTTCCATAGGTGGAGTCGAAATAATAGCCAAGGATACTGCTGAGGAACTAGCTCGGAGAGGACATGACGTCGCCGTGATCACCACTACTCACGACAATAGATGGACAAAGATCACAGAAGTTGGAACTTATTCCATAAATAATGTCAAAGTCCATAGGTTAAATCCAAGTTGGCTCAAAATAGGGTATGCAACTATAATAAGTGGGTTAAAAGATAAATTAATGGAGACAATGCCAGAAATTGTTCATTGTCATAACTTGCATCCACACCTATTTCAAGTAATTAGATGGAAAGAAAAGCTAAATTATAAGGTTATTGCTCAGCTACATTGTCCTAAAGCTACTGGTATCGATTATCTATTAGGTAGATTATTGTTTGAGCCAATTACTTACTACCTTAAAAAGGTTCAAGATAAAATAGATGCGTTTATAGCTCATACGGATTTCGAGGAGAGCTGGCTTAAAGAAGTAGGAATAGAGCAATCCAAGATATATAAGGTTAGGTATCCATGTGTTCCTAGAAGCCTACTAGAAAAATATCGAGAAAGTTCATTGAACGATTATATCTTATACTTTGGTAGGATAAGCTGGAGAAAGGGCATTCACATTCTCTTGAAAGCGATCTCTCTAATAAACCTTAACAAATTTAGGGTTGTGATCGTAGGACCTAGAGATGAAAAATACTTTGAGAAACTCTTACGCTTAACTGAAAGCTTAAAGTTAAATGACAAAGTGGAATTCATTGACAAGGTTTCAGAGGATAAGAAATATGAACTTATGAGTGAGTCTGCCTTCTTTGTTTCTCCAAGCATTAAAGATCATCATCCAATGACACTATTGGAGGCTCAGGCATTAGGTAAGCCGGTTATATCAACAAATGTTGGAGCAATACCTGAAATAGTCTTAAATAGAGAAACAGGTATTCTTGTAGATCCGTATGATGTAGAGGGGCTAGCCAAAGCTGTTGAGCAACTTATGATAAACAAAGAGAAAAGAAGGAAGATGGGCGAAAATGCTAGAAAATGGATTGAAGATAATTTCCTACTAGAGAAGACCATAGACAGCTTAGAAGAAGTATACACCAAGCCATGGATTAAGTAAAATGATGAAAGTTCAACCTTGTCAAAGAAGAGACGCATAAGATGCTTGTGAGTATAATAATTATTGAGCGTAATGTTGAGAAATATATAAGAAAGTGTCTTGATAGTATGTTAGCTCAGACATACAAAAACATCGAAATTATAGTATGTGATGGTAACTCCACTGATGGAACCAAAGAAATTATTCAAAGAGAATATGTACCCAAAGGTATTAAATTATTAATAGACGAAGGCAAAGGTCCTGGTATTGCAACAAATTTAGCAATTAAGCATTTACGAGGAGAAATATTAGCTTTTACTTTTGGTGATGAAGAAGCCGATCCTGTATGGGTTGAAAAAATGTTGAGACATTTTAATGATCCGTCTATCTTTGGGGTCTTTGGCCCCGTCTTTTTTAAGAGGGAACCCAGTGTATTAACAAGGTTTGGCCAGTATAGGTTAAGAAAGAAGTGGATGGAAGTAAAGTTTGTTAATCCTAAACATATAGCAAATACAAATTGCGCTTACCGCAGAAGCCTAATGAATAAAATAGGTGATTTTAGAGAAGATATGATCGATGCCTATGATAGCGAGTTTTCATATAGAGTATTTAAGGCTGGTTATAAGATTATCTATGATCCAGAGGCGATAATTTACCACCAAACCGGACACGAAGAATCTCTAATTACATATCTCACTGCTATAGCAAATGTTAATTTTGGGTACGGACAAGCCACATATATTCATGGTATTCGGTTTGCACATAGCATATTTTTACTATCCTCCATGACATTAGTGTATATCTTCTCTCTGCTAGCCTCATTTTTCTTGGGTTACTATAATGTCTTTCTATATATACTTAGCTCCGGATTATTAATGTTAATTCTGTATACAATTTTAGAGTGTTTTAATGCGAAAACACTTATAGCGCTACTCAATTTATTTTTCATACCCTTTAGGCTCATTATTGGATCGATTTCATTTTTCATGGGCTACATTTATCAATTACTTAAAACAAAGAAACACCAACTGTTTGCATCAATTATAAGGCGATTGTTTGATTTCATGAGATTGAGGTGGGATTAGTTGAGAAGAATCCACTTAAATATCCTAGATACACTAGATGAATATATGAGATTGCTACTTAAGCATCTTACCGCAATGCAGTATAATGAAAAGATTAGATGGATTAAACAAAATAAAATGGAAATCCTTCTCGCATTATATAATGCTATCATCTTATCAGACGAAACAACTCTTTACTTATGGAGAAAACAGATTAATGAAATATTGTTTTTACAAGATCTTCTAAATACAAATAAGATAAATTATGTGTTTGTAAAGACGATATTTCTAATACCATACTTACATGTAGACATTGACATTATGACCGACAAAATAGAGATTAGCAAGGTGATATCTGTATTGAAAAAGAACGGTTATTATATTAACAGGGTTCCTGCAAGCCAAACCATTGAGCTTAGGAGAGGCGATATAAGTATTGAATTACATAGTGATATTAAAGTGCTTGGGTTATTACAATTAACCTTCAAACAAATTGGTGAACCAGTTGAGATATCTATTGATGTTTATAATAAACTTCTTAATAATGTTATATATTGGAAGAGTCCTAGATTGCTAATCCACCATGTGCTTAAGTTACTGAATATTTTGGACCATAAGATTATTACCGTAGCCGATATGCTAGAACTAAAGATCCTTAGCGATATATTAAGCATTGACAATGCTTTCTTTATGGAGAACGAGTTATATAAATATCCTAAAGTAGCTACTTTTAGTGAAATTGCACTGATTGTAAGAACACTAAATTCATACAAAAAAATCGTAGAATTAAAACCAGATGTCTTAAGCTTTATCAAGGATTTTGCTTATTATTTTAAAATAAGGATGAAAATGATATGAGAATATTATTAGTAAATCAAGCGATCCCCCCATACATAATGGATGGTAGTGGTGTACATGTCTATGACTTGGCACAAGGCTTAGCAAAAAGAGGTCATGAAGTACATCTATTGCTAGAAAGAAAAGGTATGCGTCGTCCGCAGGTTTCATTCAAAGAATACCAATGGGGGGATTTCATAGCACATCAAGTAGTTCCCATTATTCGGGGATTAGATTGGTTATCATACATGGCAATGGTAGGAAGGTATATCAAAAAACTTCATGAAAACTTCAGTTTCAATGTTATTCATGGACATGGCCCAGATGCAGGTTTCCTACTATACTATAGGCCAAACACCCGCGTTATTACAACAATCCATGGTGCATATTTGGGTGAATACATAGCTCTAAAGGAAGAGAAAAGAGGTGTTGACATGATGACATGGACTAGAATAGTTCTCGGCACTAGGCTTTATACTGAAATAGAAAAAATAGCTTGCAAAAGATCTGGTGCAATAATAACAGTATCACCAAAGGATAAACCTCTTATAGTAAAAAGTTACGGCATTCCACCACTCAAAGTTCACGTAATTCCTAATGGTGTTGATGCGGAATATTTGAAGTCGCTAGCAAGTAGGTACGAATTTAACCTTTCATCTGAAAGACCATGGATATTATTTGTTGGAAGGTTGGCACCTAGGAAGGGTTTACTTGATCTGCTTCACGCGTGGAAGATATTAAAGGAGAAAATGAAATGTAGAGGCTCATTGTTAATAGTTGGTTCAGGCCCACTATCAAGTATAGTTCAGCTTTATTCCCAAAAAAACCTAAATATTATTTATTTACCATTAGTTTCTCGGGGTAGGCTGATGAAGATATATGAGGAAAGCGACGTATTCGTCCTTCCAAGCCTTTTTGAAGGATTACCATACACACTCCTAGAAGCTATTGCCTTCTCAAAGCCTCTCTTGCTCTCAAAATACCTCGGGCTTCAAGAAATTTTAAAAGATTATGAGTACTTCGTTGACCCGAAGAATGCTAGTGAATTTGCAACTAAGTTGAAAACGTTGCTTGGTGATGAGAAGCTAAGAAAGCATCTAAGCAAAAAAGTATATCAATTAATTCCACTATTCTCATTAGACAACATGGTAAATAACATAATAAGAGTTTACAGCACTTTAGATGAAAGCAATTGATAAATTAAGAGCTTACTATAGATATAAAACTTATTAGAAATTTCTATGAAGAGTAGAGCAGGCATGGTGTTCATCCAATACTTAGAACTAATCCACCAAATGAAGTGAAGTGTATGTTTACGAAAAGCATTATGGAGATTAAGGAAGTATGCTTAAATAGTAAGCCAATAGTTAACTTAGACATTGGATATGCGGAAGGGTCTATACAAAATATGTCGGAAAATTTTCCCGACATGCTATGGTTTTTGACATAAGCAGTGAGTATCTAAAATTAGCTAAATTGTTCATCAAAAAGTTTAATATAAGTAGAGAGGAGTTAAGGAAATACCAGAGCAAAGCACTAGAAGGATCTCATCGCTTTACGTATCAAAATTTTTCACCAACCTCAAACTATTGATAGAAAGTGTTAGTGATGAATAACAATCGACCTAAACATGCTATTTTTGATCCTTTAAGTAGCAAACATCCAAATTGGATGTGGAAAGTTCGAACAGTTGTTGGTAAAATTCAAGATAAGTTACATTATCATGCGATGATACTTGATATTGGGGCTGGAAGGTGTGAACTGGCGGAGTACCTTTCTGCGAATTTCAGGTGTGAGGTAATTGCGCTTGACATTTGTATAGAGGGTTTCCTTAAGTATAAGCAAAGAGTTAAGCTTAGAGGAGAACCTAAATATAACTCTCTTCATTTAATAATTGCAGACGGAAGGAAGTTGCCGTTTAGAACTGGAGTATTCGATGCAGCATATTATTGGGCCACCTTACATCACATGCCGAATTATTATTCCTCACTTTTGGAAGTTAGAAAGGTCTTAAAAAGAGGGGGACTCTTCTCCTCTACGAGACTAATGCCCTATCTCCCTTTCGTAAACTTGATGAGTTCTTCTACAGAGTAAAGGGTGAGTATGAGAGTTCTTTTTTGCCATTTATTATTAAAAAGAATATTTCATCTTTATTTATATTGAAATATTTCAGTTCTAATTATGAGTATTTTGGTCCTTTCTGTTTTTATGGTGCTACATCGATATATCATCCTCCACTCGAAAAATTAAGGAATCACGTTAAACGTCTTTATCATATGCTAACTCGAAAACATTTATTCAGTATCTTTGGGGGAGCAATACTTATTGTTGCTGTAAAATCGTAAGGTTTATATTTAGAGAGTAAATAATACTAGTGTTGAATGTAAGTGTGCACATTAAAAATGAAACTAACTAATGATGCAACAATTTTCACATCTATCTTTGCATGGTCAATGAGCCTATTTCTTTTATCTACTTACTTCTCCCTTAGATGGGGAGATAAATCGATTGTATATATAGCTTTCTTCTTCCTTTTTCTCTCCGTCTGGAATGCTATTTTTAAGTTAAAAGGGCGATCGCCTCTAGGTTTGCTAATAATTTTCCCTATAATTCCTCATTTTGTGTTTATGTTTAGGCAAGGAGGTTTGCCCCTATTCGTAACGGATCAAAACTATTGGGTGCAGCTTGAATCGATGGTATTAGAGAATCATAAATGGAGCTTAGGAATGGGTCTTTTTAGAGCTCAAGTATACTCATATTATCCGTTAACAGCTTTATGGGGTTCGTTATTCCAAATAATTTCAGGATTTCCTGTAGTTCTCATAGTAGCAATCTTTTCAGTATTAAATGGAATTCTTCCACCGCTTTTCTACTTTATGCTCATAAAAGACTTTCTTAAAGAAGATGCAAAACTTCTAATATATACCTCTACGTTTATTTTTATGCTGAATTATCAATTTCTGTTCCTAGACTCATTATTTGCTTATGAGAGCATGGCGATAATTTTCTCTTTAATGATCATATATCTTTTTAATAAAGGTCGGGACTTTAGGAACGCCTCAGCATTACTATTTCTATTAGTTATATCCTTGGTCCTTACTCATCACTTTACTGTTATTAGTACCATTTTGATATTATCTTCATTTTACTTATTGTCTTATTTTCAACATAGAGGTAGGTCTCATAAGTCTATTTTGTTAATTTTAATCTTAGCTTTCCTTTCATACTCTATGTTCGTTGCAGTATCGCAGTTTGGCTTTTACGCTGATGCTATAATAAAATTTTTCAGCACCATTAATAAAGGGAGTGGGTATCATCGTATATATCCACCGGACATATACAGGCTCGAACCCTACGAGGTTGCTATTACAATTGTAGGACAAATGGTATTGGTTTTCTTTGGATTTGTGGGTTTTATTAAACCATCAAAGAATAAATCAGATTTTTTCTTTAAAGGACTCTTTCTTATAGGTGCATTATATTTTATCCTTTCAATTGCGGCCAACTTCGTATCGCCCCAACTATATACGGATCTTCCTATTCGCACTATGGTTCCCTCGTTTCTTCTAATGGCCCCTACGATCTCGAGAGGCATTTTAGGGAAATATCAAGAAAAAAAGTTCTTACTATTGTATACAACCTTACTATCAGCGTTCTTAATACTCAATCCCTTTTATAGATTAGTTGATATGCCTATACCTACTCAAACCGCACTACAAACTTCATACTGGATCAAATCACATATCCCGATGGGAACAGAAGTATTACCATCCCAAATTGGCTTTGTGGCGGATGCTGTTTGCTCATATGGTCATGTGTTAGACTTTTTTGGGCCTTTTACTAAACAGTTTTTCTTGCCTAGTTTTTACAACTATTTCTTTAATGGGAATTTACATGAATTCATGAAGAACTTTTCTCTCAAATACTTCATTCTTTATAATAATTATAATGAGTGGAACGTAAAGTGGTGGATAATGCCTTACATAAACTCGTCTATATCTTATAACTTTATGGAATATATTTCTGCTGCAAATGATAAGTTGAACAGTAATGTTCACATGCTTAGGATTTATGATTTAGGAGAAATTTCTATATACTTTCTATCAGATAAAACATTGGAGTCTTAACAATTATAAATTAAGTTGCCTTTCGGGAGCTTCACTTATCTTGATGCGAAAAGCTTATTGGTTAAGCTAGCTCGATTTTTCTATGGTGAGATGCATATAGTTTCTCGTATTAGAGCATCTATCGTTTTTAAGTGGTTGAATAAGAACTTTAAAGGCCTAGTATTAGATTGCGGTTGCGGCTCTGGCTTATTCGCATTAACTTTAGCAATGAAAAATAGGGATGTGTCTGTAATTGCGATAGATATTTCAGTGAGTGATATACGGAAAGCAAAATTTTATTCAGATAAGCTAAAACTTAATGAGGAAGTATCTTTTATGATTGCTGATGTAACCCATCTTCCCTTTAGAGGCAGTGTTTTTGATGGGGTTTTATTCCTGGAAGTCTTAGAACATATACAAGATGATGAGAAGGCAGTTGAGGAGTTAGGTGAAGTTTTAAAAGAGAATGCCTTTCTTATACTGAGTACTCCAAGCGAGTATTTCCCTTATGATCCAAGACTCTTCGAACATGTTAGAAAGGGTTACACGATTGATCAACTGAAGAAACTTTTAAGTAGCAACTCTATTCGTATCACAGATTACGGGTATTATGTAAAATTCTTTGGAAAAATTGCCATGAGACTTACTGATACAACAATAAACAGGATTGTCAGAGAACATATGTACCTGTTAGGCTTAATCTTTCCATTAGCTTATCTGATCAGCAAACTTGACTTCTTTCTTCCACATGCAAAAGGCTTAGAGTTAATAGTTAGGGCCATAAAATCTTGTCGTTAATGAATCTCATGATTTTAATATTACTAAATAATTGCTCTCAGTTATTTGGAGAAGATGTCTTCATTAGGAATCTTTCAGAAGCTTTAAACAATTTAAACTCAAAAGTTACCTTAACAACTGAAAACGATTACAAAGCTTTTCGGAAACCTGACGTTGCTATTCTTCATAATGTTAGCTTCTTTAAGTATGGTTTTTACTTTAAGAGGCTTGGTTGCAAGGTTGTCGCTCCACTATATTTTGCTTGGAACAACGACTCAAACTTTCTAGAGAACTTTAAATCCTTAGCTGGAGACATTATCGACCAAGCTTTTATAGATAAATACATAGTGACACACGAGAGATTACTTAAAGAATTTAATATTAAAGGAGTTAAGAAGAGCAGGCTACACTTAATAGAGCCATATTATTATTGTCAATGCTGTGACCCTTCACATATGAATCTTAAAGAGAAGTTTAAAAATCTGGAATCCGAGGTTAGGCTTGTCTACCTAGGCTCTATAAGTCCTGTTAGAATGCCTCTAAAAGATATTTTAAGAGAACTTAAAAAGCTAAATAAACTGAAAGTCTCATTCAAATTGTATTCGACTAGAATTGTTCCTAACAAACCTATAACTAAGGATCTTAATTATAGAAAAGGAAATGTAGAAATCTTAATAACTTCGAAAAAATTATCTGAAGCCGAAAAGCATAAGGTTTTGTTAAGCTCTCACTTCTTCCTGTTCACACCTAATGGCAATGTTACAATGAACCCATCCATGTCCCTTCTAGAAGCTGTATACCATCTAGCAGTACCAATAGTTTCAGATAAATTATCAGGCTCTGAATATTTACCTAAAATAAACGTAGTTAAGAATACAAATCAAATAGCCTCTAGCATAATTCGGGTCAGAGAATTGCTCATGAAGGATAAGTATCCTTTAGAAGCATTATTTGACAGTTTTTCAAGATTTTATGATAAGAAGAGGTTTCTATACCAAGTTAAAACTCTTATAGAAGAATTAAAATGTACAAAACAATAGTTGTGTGCGGGTTAGATGGAAGCGGTAAAACAACCATAACCAAAGCTATAAAGAATTATCTTCCAACAAAAAAGGTGTTAATTGTATGGTTCCGTTGGAGAGCGCTATTTACATATGCATTATACCTTTATTCGAATATAAGAAAATTGTATAAATGGGTTTATAATCCAAGGATGGGAAAATCATTCAAAGTTAATGAATGGTATAACGATCGATTCCTAAAAACCGTTTATCCATATTCGTTGATTTTTGATATGCTAATTTTTTACTTCATGGTGAAAATTAAAGTCATGATTTTGAAGCCAGACTTTCTTGTGTTTGATAGGTACTTTATAGATGCCATAGTGGATATTGCATACGAGACAAGGAATCCTAAGATTCTAGCCTCTGTACCAGCACGTCTAACTTATGCTTTGATCAAAAAAGCTAATTTGTGTGTTGTGTTAGATGTAAATCCGAAAGAAGCATTTAAACGAAAGAAGGATATACTATCCATAGAAGAGCTCATGTATAAGCGTGTAATTTACAATTACATGGCTAAAAATTTTAGACTTTATATGATAGACACTTCGAATCATGAACCTAAAGAAGTATTGAGCAAAATAGCTAAACTCTTTTTAGTTAGGAAATTATCCGTTTAGAATTAGTAGTTTTGAAAGGAACTATAATAAGCAAAGATTGCAAAAACGGACGCGGCAACTTAAGCTCACCTTATATAAGATTTAAGGGCTAGGTAGTAGTACAACATGAAAAGCTTTATGAACAGGTTCCAGCACAACATCGAACTCCTAAACCTCTCACTCCTATTCAACGGATTCGAGTTCATGCTGTTGAAAAATACACTCGTCCTCTGCTTGAACGATGAATATACTCCCACCAACAGACGACTTCGAAAAATCCAACCCCTACTGGAACGGACTCAAAATCCTCTCAGAAACAATAAACGCATCATTCATAGACGCCACAACACAACAATTAAACCCAGAAACAACAGTACTCTTCATAATAGGACAATCAGAAAACATCACACAACAACGAATAGAATACTGGAAAAATACACAGAAAACGGCGGAACACTAGTAATAATGGACGAAACAGGCATCATAAACAACGCACTCTCAAACTTCAACATAAACATCAGAATTAATGCTTATGTTGAGTGCAGATTTGAAAGAAATGAGTTATAAATCAAAGGAAATCGCTCATGAATTGTTATCTCCATCAGTTTTTAGAAAAGTTTTAAATGATTTTATAGATTTTTTAAAGTCATAAAAAATAACATAATGTTCATAGAGGAAATATTAATAAACTCAAAAATAAGATAATGCCATTAGAAAAATTGGTAGACACAGGTATAGTATCATAATAATTTTATTTTTCATTAACTAGGTAGTTTTATACATTAGGCAATAAGATTAATTTTTACTACAAATAGTTACTATGATGATTTTTGTATGATGTTCTATAAACTGGAAATTCATAGTACACTAAAAATCATTAGATTTATAAGCTTTTAACACCACAATAATAAAGACTAATCATGATCAGGTATTTTGAACTCTTCAATTATATGAAACGTGGGTTAAGAAATGGAACATGGTTCAAATTACCAAGATTAGGGAAAGTATCGTATGCATCATTAATACTAGCAAAACGCAAAGGAAAAATAATAAGCATGAGGTTCATTACACAACTTTTACATCGGGTATAGGAGTTTGCATGGGTGAGTTTGATGAGAATTTTTGTTACGGGTGGAGCGGGTTTTATAGGGTCTCATGTTGCAGAATATTATGCTAAGAAAGGGGATGAAGTTATAGTGGTGGATAATTTAGCGAGGGTAAAGATTTTAAGAAAAGTTATAGGGGATCCATATTATAATTGGAATTATCTTAAGCAATATAAGAATGTGAGATTGGCAAATATTGATATTAGAAGTTTTGATGAATTAAAGGAGGTAGCAGAAGATATTGATACTATCATTCATACGGCAGCGCAAGTCGCAGTAACAACTTCAATAATAGATCCAAGAACGGATTTTGAGATAAACGCGTTGGGAATGTTCAATGTATTGGAGGTAGCTAGGTTAAAAGATGCAAGTCTAATATTTACATCAACGAATAAAGTATATGGGGAGAATGTAAACAAAATACCAATCATTGAGAAGGAGACTAGGTATGAATATGCGGATCCGAATTTTAAGGAGGGGATACCTGAGACATTCTCAATAGACCTAGCTGGGCATAGTCCATACGGATGTTCAAAGCTTGCGGCAGATATCTATGTCCAAGATTATGCACACACTTATGGCCTCAAAACGGGAGTCTTTAGACAAAGTTGTATCTATGGGGAAAGGCAGTTTGGGGTTGAAGATCAAGGATTTTTAGCTCACTTTGTTATCTCAGCAGTCCTAGGGAGGGAGATAATCATTTATGGGACGGGTAAGTAGGTGAGGGATGTGCTTCATGTTGAAGATCTTGTAAGTGCTATAGATTTGGCATTAGAAAGGTCGAATTCTTTAAGTGGTGATGTGTATAATATAAGAGGTGGCCCAAATAATGCTCTATCTTTGCTTGAAGTTATAGATTATATTGAAAGGATAGGTAAAGTGAAGGTTAGTTTGAAGTTTGGGGAATGGCGGAGGGCTGATCAAAAAGTTTACATAAGTGATATAAGGAAGGCTAAGGAAAAGCTGGGTTGGGAGCCGAAAATAGCTTGGAAGGAAGGTATCATGAGACTTTATAGTTGGGTTTTTGATAATAGGCAGTTATTCAGGGGGCTTAAGGATGTTAGAATGTAAAAGAAAATAATATTTCAAATTTAACAGCTGTTCACCTTTAAGAGAATATAGATGTTTTCAATAATCATTTGTAAAGTATGGAAATGTTCTGAAAATATTGTAGGAATCAAGTATTTTTGTTTTGAGTTATTTGAGTGTTTTAATAAATTCATGACAGAGCACGATTAATTAAGAACTTGTTGCAAAACTGAAAAGCTGGAGTTTGTTAAGTGTTATAATTATTAGGGTTCATAAAGTAATCATAAAAATAGGGAAGCTTAAATAATTTCGCAATAGATTCTAAGTTTAGAAATGTCAAAGTTTATTATTCGGTTTGCGGAGCCGAATATTGGTATGGAAGAGGCAAAAGCAACATACGAAGCAGTTGTAAATGGCAACTTAAGATATGGCCCTCAAATAGAAGCTTTCGAAAGGGAGGTTGCAAAATATGTTGGTGTTAAGTATGCTATAGCTACATCGAGTGGTACAGCTGCTTTACATACAGCCTTGCTAGCTTTAAATATAAAGCCAGGCGATGAAGTGATTCTTCCATCGTTTTCCTGCGTTTCACCATTAATAGCTACGATATTAAGTAATGCCAAACCATTTTTTGCTGATATTGAAACGCATTCTCTTAACATAAGTCCAGAAGATGTTAAAAAACTCATTACGCCTAAAACGAAAGTGATAATTCCAATACATTACAATGGTCATCCAGCTGAAATGGACTTCCTTCTTGAAGTTGCCGAGAAAAATAATATTTATATTCTGGAAGATGCTGCCGAAGCCTTGGGAGCAGAATATAAAGATAAACGTGCAGGCTCTTTAGGACATGTAGCAATACTTGCATTCTCCCCGAATAAAACGATTACAACAGGAGAAGGAGGGATGCTTTTGACCAATAATCGTGAAGTATATGAAAAAGCGAAAGCCATAGTAAACTACGGACAGAAGGCAAGATTTAATTATGTTACACTTGGTCATAATTATCATATGACAGCTTTTCAAGCGGCTATTGGTTTGGTGCAGATGAAAAAAATAAACCAAATGTTAGATAAAAAAAGAATGCTTGCTAAACTTTATAATGAAATATTATCAGATGAACCACTTTTAGAAATTCCATTTAATGCTCCACAAGTCAAACCTTCTTTCATGAGCTATTACGTAAAATTCAAAACAAGAAAATTGCGTGATAAAGTGATGAAATATCTTAATAGTAAGGGTATTGAGACTAGAATCTATTTTCCACCGCTACATAAAAGCCCTTATTATCAGCAATTCGTGGAATCTAAAAATAAACTTTGGCGGACTGAAGATATCTCTAACAGAATACTTAATCTTCCTCTGTCATCTACGCTTTCTGAGAACCATATTTTCCATATATCGAATACTGTAAGAGAGGCTTTAGATTTATGATTGAAGCAGAAGACCTGATAATTAGAAACTGAAAACTTCAGATATTATAAGAGGGTATTTTCATCTTTCTGATGAAAGTAAATGTTTCTTTCATTCTTTTCCAAAAATTACTTAAGCAATATTAAAGGGAATTTTAGCTTTATCAGTTCCCTCACATTTCAGCTTTACTGAAATGTTTCTGTATGGATGGGAACATTTACATAAAATTAATCCGATTTGGTTAAGAGAATTCCTGCGCATTAATGGATTTTTATTATTAAAAGAAAGATATTGCAATTTTGGAATATATCCTATACGGGTCTTATTCAAGTATGAGATATCTAATCTTGAACATTTAGTTATAATTTTTTTGGTTAGGACTTGATAAACTAGTAGGAAAGATCCCTTTAGTAAAACTTATTAGCTGGTGTTATACAACTAAGTTTGTGAAAGCCAAAAACAAAGTTAGAGAGAAGGACAAATGAAAAAAGCATTAATTACCGGTATAACTGGCCAAGATGGTGCTTATCTTGCCAAGTTTCTTTTAGATAAAGGTTATGAAGTATATGGTACTTATCGTAGGCTCAGCACTCTAAACTTTTGGCGTTTAGAGTATTTAGGAGTATTTGAAAAAGTTAATCTTATTCCTGTAGAGTTGAGCGATTCTGGTTCAATCGTTGAAGCGTTAAAAATTTCCCAACCTGACGAGGTTTATCATCTCGCCGCCCAGAGTTTTGTTGAAGCGAGTTTTGAAACACCTATTGCAACTGGGGATGTTACTGGCTTGTCCACAACTAGGATCTTAGAAGCAATTCGCCAAGTTTGTCCAGATACAAAATTTTATTTTGCTGGGTCTAGTGAAATGTTTGGCAAAAGTGGTTTACTGAATGGTGAAAAGCCTTTAAGCGAAAAGGACATATTTTATCCTATGAGCCCTTATTCTGCAGCAAAGCTTTATGGTTACTGGATAACAAAAATATACCGTGAAGGATATGGAATTTTTGCTGTTAATGGAATACTCTTCAATCATGAATCTCCCCTTCGCGGGCTAGAGTTCGTTACTAGGAAAATCTCTAACGAAGTTGCCAAGATAGCATTAGGGTTAAGTAAGGAGCTTAGACTTGGGAATCTTGATGCAAAAAGAGACTGGGGCTATGCTCCAGAGTATGTTGAAAGTATGTGGCTGATGCTTCAACAGAAGGAGCCCGATGATTATGTTATTGCAACTGGCATAGCCCATAGTGTAAGAGAATTTGTCGAAAAAGCCTTCGAAATTGTAGGTCTAGATTGGCAAAAATATGTTAAGGTTGATAAAAGGTTTTTTAGGCCTCTAGATGTTCCATGCTTAATAGGAGACTATTCTAAGGCTAAAGAAAAACTTGGCTGGGAACCTAAAACAAGGTTTGAAAAACTTGTTGAGCTCATGGTTAGAGAGGATATTAACCGCTGGGAAAAATGGCTCAAAGGAGAAAGATTCCCATGGGATGCGCCTAACTATCCCAGCGAAAACAAGATCATTACAAGAGCTTTGAGAATGTGATACACATGTACAAATATCCGGTTGCACAACCTGAAATTGACAAGGAAGAGCTTAAGAATATTGTTGAAGCCGTTAAAAGTGGATGGGTTAGCAGTAAAGGAAAGTTTATTGAGGAATTTGAAAACGCCTTTGCTGAATATGTTGGTGTAAAATATGGTATAGCTACATCAAATGGCACAGCTTCTCTTCATCTTGCCTTGGTTGCTCTAAATATTGGTGAAGGAGACGAAGTTATAGTGCCAGATTTAACTTTTGCGGCAACAATAAATGCTGTAATATACGTGGGTGCAAAGCCAGTCATAGTGGACATAAACCCAGATTACTGGTGCATCGACTCTAATAAATTAGAGAAAGCCATTACTCCAGCTACTAAGGCAATAATACCAGTACATTTATATGGTCATCCGTGTGACATGGATGTTATAATGGAAATCGCCTCAAAATATAACCTCTATGTTATTGAAGATGCTGCAGAAGCGCATGGTGCAGAATATAAAGGCAGGAAGGTTGGTTCCTTTGGCCACATATCATGTTTTAGCTTTTATGGTAATAAGATAATAACTACGGGAGAAGGCGGTATGTGTTTGACGAATGATAAAGAATTGGTTGAGAAAATTAAAATCTTAAGAAATCATGGAATGGATCCGAAAAGAAGGTATTGGCACAATGTTGTTGGTTTTAATTATCGTATGACAAATCTTCAGGCAGCTTTAGGTTTAGCTCAATTAAGTAAGATAGAAAAGTTTATTGAAAGGAAAAGGAAGATAGCTAAAATCTATTTGGAAGAATTGTCTTCGTTACAAGGTATTACGCTACATCCGGAGATGCCTTGGGCCAAATGTGTCTATTGGCTCTATTCTATCTTAATAGATGATGAGAAAATAAAAATGAGAAGAGATGAGGTTGCAGAAAAACTTGAAGAGAATAGCATCGAAACAAGAAACTTTTTCTATCCGCTACATGAAATGCCTGTATACAGAAAATATGCAAGCTTTACGTATCCTATATCATCAAAGATATCTAAACAAGGATTGAATCTTCCATCAAGTGTGAAACTTTCAGAAGAAGACATAAAATATATTGCTACAAAGATTAGAGAAATAGTTATCCGATAGAAGATTCAAGGAGTTGAACAAAGTTTGGCGAGGGGCTTAAAGGAGAAAGAGGGTTTTATCCCCGATTTCTTATACAGAAAGATAGTAAAATACATGCCTATTCCATCCGTAGAAGCGATCATAGTTAAAGATGGCAAGATCCTATTTTTAAGAAGAAAGAATACTCCTGCTAAAGGGCAATGGTGGTTTCCTGGAGGGAGGATTAGAAAAGGAGAAACTATTGAAGAAGCTTTATTTCGAGAAGTTAAAGAGGAAACTGGATTGACAGTAACAAGATACAGATTCGTTAATGTATATTCTAGGATTTTTACTGAAAGACATGACATAACAATAGTCTATCTATGTGAATGTGGTGAAGGTGAAGTTGAGTTGAATGATGAACATTTAGAATTCAGATTCTTTGAAGATATACCCAAAGAAATTCATCCATACTTGCTCAAGGCAATTCAAGATTCAGGTTGGAAGCCAAATAAAGGAAGATCCTTACAGTAAAACTAATACTGGCTCAAGCCTTTGACTTTAAGAAGACTTATGAGCGGCTTCGATATAATTAAGGAAGTATATTAAAAATATTAAGCCTAAACTTAACTATTAATATGCTAAAAATTTAAAAGAGCTATTTTAAGAGTCAGTAAAAGGTTGGAGAAATAGTAACACTTTATTTTTTATGGAAAGCCTTGCAGAGAAAATAGCTTAATTTAATATTATAGAATAGTATTAGTGAAACATGAACAGGAGAGAACGATAGAGACAGAATAATAGTTTACCCCAAAGTTCTTATAGAAAAACCTATTATAAAGGGCATAAAGATAGTTACTGAGTTCATTTGGGATTGCATGCTAGTGGTTCGAGAGTTAGGAATATATTGATAAAATTCATTAAGTATTTAAGATCTCTTAATGAAGGTTTTTAGAAAAGAATAGTTACGTGAAGAGACTTTGGTGAAACTAGTAGTTAATTTTAAATACTCCTACTTATAACCTTTCATTAAACTTCTACAATATGCTCTTTGAGTTTATTCAGGTAAGTTATAAGATATTTTGTGAATTTTTTTTTATATTGTTCATGTCTGTTAAATGAGGATGTAATAGATGCATGTAGTGATAACTGGCGGCGCTGGTTTTATCGGAAGTCACTTAGCAATCTATTTAAAAGAGCGTGGATATAAAG
>Ga0081529_115145_pt1 | contig 18322 bp, 14 predicted proteins | sample EchGeymetagenome_FD_71012 | JGI IMG/M metagenome (GOLD analysis project Ga0081529, IMG submission 71012) | Ferrous microbial mat and aquatic microbial communities from Echinus Geyser, Yellowstone National Park, USA - transect B T=78-80 C v2... ...
GGCAGAGTAGATTATATTTTCGAGACCTATAAGGAATACTTAGACGCGTTAGCTGAATTTGACAGAACTGGAGTATTGAAAATTCACGGAAAAGTAATACATGTAAAACTGGGAAAGAAAAAATAACTTAGTTTTATTTCACAACATATGCTTCTCTTTTTTTGCCTTTAGACGAATATGTTAACGATCCTTGAAGTTTTTCAATTTTTTTCTTACACTCATTGAGGTTATCACATGGATAATAGTTTACGATCAAGAAAAATGAGGCATCTAATTGCTCAATTAATAAGAATTCCATATTTTTGTTATTTATTTTTATAGTGTAAATTGTATAATATACTCTTGGCCAATACTCTGCTTCGTATAATATATCAATACTGGCTTCAATTTCTTCACATTGAGCCGATGATGTCGTCTTGATGTCGGTACTATTTTCGTATAAAGATGTATGTATAATTTTATCATTATCAAATGTCACTACTGGAAAATCATTATTAATTTCCATAATTATTACCTTATTGTTATTAGTATTACACAAATAACCTTTTTCCACTATGGTCTTACACAAACCCTGCCAACATGACATTTGACTCACCATGCATTATGAACTCTCAATGACATGGAGGGAGTCGGACTTTAACATTTTTTCTCTTATATTGACCATTTTCCCCCTTATTTTTTTGAGCGATTCTATAATGTCATTCGCTAATTCGTCCTCGCTCCTTCTCATCAATGGTTCGTAGTCAAACTTACGACAGTATCCAAACCCATCTGGCAATGTATGTTCTGGACATTCTTCTTCATAATCCTCATCGTCTTCGGAATACTGTAGGTTATTTTTATTCTGTAGTAACTTGTTATACAACACTATAGCTTTCTGGAATAATGATGATGTTGTATCCCTCACAACGTCATCAATTGAAGAATAATCTCTCTCATACTCCAAAATTGCTTTATCGTAACCCCTAATGAAGTATAACATATTCTTTACCACACTTATATCGTCTTCATCATCTGAATAACGCCCACATAACCCAGCATACTCTAAGAAAATCGGTACAGGCATATGACCCTCATTTGTACTGATTAAGGAATAGTATGATGATAACATATCTTGTTCATCAAGTTCTAATGCTACCTCACAATCCTTATCGAATATACAGTTAATCTCAGCAATGTCCTTAATCGGTGATGTAAAATTTGGGACTTTGTCCCTCACATAACCAATCATCTCATCGATAACTTTGATGGTAGTATCAAGAAACTTCTCAACGTATTGTTTAACTTGATTGAACGGCATTGGATAGAAGTACCTTTCATTAATTTGCCTGTTAATTACACTTATTATCTTCTCTTTATTGAGATTTTTGAGTTCATCAAAGTCCCTCACATTGAAATACCACAAATAAGTCCTTAGAGATGTTAAGAGCTTATTTTCTTCATAAACACCTATGTGAATTTCATCTTCGTATCCTTTTATTACTATATATTTGTAACCGTTGTCTATTTCAAAGCTATCAGCACTAGTTTGTATGATATTAACTTCTAATAATTGCAAATATTTTTGGAGGTTTTTGGACGGGACTATATGGTAATAATCGTTACCATAGTCAGCGGAAAATATATAATAATCTCTAGGCTCGTAAAACAAGAGACTTTCCTTCTTAGGATTTATATCATGTATTGTATATGCCAGTTCAATATTTAGCACACTAGCAATTTCTGGCAAATAGTCATAATGCACTTCGATGAACCAAAAGTCTTTGTGAAGCTTAACAACTACAGGGACGTTAAGTGCTAACAGTTTTTCAATTTCATTAACGGGTATATCTTCCCAATGCTCGTCCTTTAGTTTTAGCACTATGTTGTTTAGGGTTATTTCATTTTCAATTTCGTTGACCCTTACCACAATTTTATTGATTTTTCCGATAATGGGCATTAGTTTGTTCAACAGCTTTAGAATGTTTTCCTTTATTTTACCCTCTAATCCTATTGGCTCTATATAATTAGTTTCTATGATAAATTCTGGTTTTGATAAAGATAATTTATCTAAAACTTCTCTAACGTTCTGGTCTAGAACACTCCTAATTTTTCTATAGGTCTCCCAATCCTTTACCTCTGAGATAATGAACTGTTTTGTTCCTTTGTCGTATAAGAGAGAAATTTTGTTTCTAACATCTATCAAAATTCTGTTGTTTTTAGTAGTAGAAAGGTTTACTTCATCGGTATTTGTTGTTATACTAATTACTTCTTCTGGTAACGGTTCTATTTTAAACACACCGAGGAAACCAAGTTCTGAAAATGGTAATTTATCAAGGTTTATGTTAAATACTTCAGACAACTTTTGTAAAACCTGGTCTGCCTTCGAAAAATGGAAGGGCGTTTTAATGTATATGTCACCAGAGTTATCTATAATAAGAAAGAACCATTTATTACGAAAATCACAGCCGTAATAGTATCCACTGAGATCATATACTTCGTTAGCATACTTATCTTCACGACATTCTGCTCCTAAACTTTCAATGAATTTTTTGACTTTTTCATTGGGGTTTTCCACTACCTTCACCCCCGTGTATACTCTTTATTAAATAAGTATTTAAACTTTTTGCTTAATAGGTTAGAAAATATTGTCAGAGAGAGAACAAGGAGGATTCAAGCAAACAATTAATCTTTGAGAAATACAGCCTTTCATTCTTGAAAATACTGGTCAGCGTCTTGTATAGATCGGCGAGGGAAAACCTGAAATGTGGATATATCAATTCAGCGTTATAATATACTGCGCACTCACCGAACTCGTCCCTGAAAAATGAGGGCAGGACGGGCACATTACCGAATGTAATTGCTGCATATATATACCCTATATTAATCCCCTCCTCAAGGTAAATGTACCAATTGCCTAAAAAAAGGGCATTAGGATTTCTTATTACATACGGTTTTTCAACAGGGGCCATCACATTATTCGCCCATTTTTTTAACGCCTCTGTATTCGCGTCTTCCGAAACGATAAAAGCGTTAATAAACGACTTAGATAGGATCTCAACAACCGGGGGGACGTACTCTTTTCCTTCCCTTTCTGCAATTATTTTCGAGATCGTGACGGGCTGCGGTTGTCCGTTCTTGTAGGCAAATTCGCCCTTAAGTACTTTCTCCACAACGTCCTTAAACATCATTTTCGTTACCCTCCAACTCTTCGTCGTTCCGGCTAAACTTCTCTATCCTTTTCTCAATTACCTTCCTTCTCTTTTCCATCATTTCGTTCCAGATCTCATCGGGCATCCTCGGATTTTTTACGTAGTAAAACATCATCGGAGTATCGATTTCCTTTAACGTTCCAGTTCTGGTCGACGCCACTTCCCTCCTCGTGAAAATTACCTTCCCCTCCTTCTTTACCTGAACTCTCCAGGTTGCAATGTCACGAAAGAACTTTGCAACACCTATGAGTCTCGGAACCGTAAAGATTATGAGTGATATGAAGTCCTTTACGTAAACGAAAGCGTCAAAGAGCTCAAGCATTTTCCTCTTCTCCGCAGCGCTTCTCATGTTCCACGTCGAAGATAGCCCTATTGCAGAAGGGTCGTCAAAAAGTATAACGTCGTAACGTTGTCTGTTCTTAATATTCTCCAGTAGCTGCTTTAAATCATCAATGTCAAAGACTACTCTCTTCCTAACTTCTTTCACGTCCTCAAAGACGTAAAGCATTGACTGGATGACATAGCTGCTCTTACCGCTCCCCGGCTCACCGTATATAATTATCTCATGTAATAACGAAAAGAAACTAAAACTGGCAGCCCTAAATCCGCAAAACGGGCATTTATAAAAAGCAATCTCGTAATAACGAAAAGAAACTAAAACACAAAAATATAACTCATAAACCATATTGGCATTAAGTAATAACGAAAAGAAACTAAAACATTGGAATAATTTCAAAATGCAAACTCAAAATTCAGGTAATAACGAAAAGAAACTAAAACAGTGTTCATTATCTTCATTTAATAATTGTGATGCTGTAATAACGAAAAGAAACTAAAACGTTAGCTAATTATATAATTATCTAATTTATATGTATGTAATAACGAAAAGAAACTAAAACTCATTATCTGTCTTAATTCCAATAAGAAAAAGATGTAATAACGAAAAGAAACTAAAACAGGCCGATAAGGCCGAACGAGTGCAAATTTGAAAAGTAATAACGAAAAGAAACTAAAACTTTACATATGTTATATTAGTGATAAAATGAGTCAAGTAATAACGAAAAGAAACTAAAACAGTTTCCTAGTTTCCTAACTGCTTAGCAGAAAAGGTAATAACGAAAAGAAACTAAAACTTAGGAATGTCAGCCCCATATTTTATTCAAGCTTTTGTAATAACGAAAAGAAACTAAAACAATCTTATTTTTATCATTAACAAATTATCGTTATCTATGTAATAACGAAAAGAAACTAAAACTGTAAAAATCAATTGCTTCATCTAGTTCTTGAAGTGTAATAACGAAAAGAAACTAAAACATAGATTATCAAAGTTCTAGAAGGAGGGAAATAAAGTAATAACGAAAAGAAACTAAAACTTTCAATGATGGAAACAGTGTGACCACAGATCTACGTAATAACGAAAAGAAACTAAAACTTGTCGAATGTTTAGGTGGCTACGATGAGATTAGAAGTAATAACGAAAAGAAACTAAAACTGCTTGAATCTTCCTCGTTCTCTCTCTGAGTTATCCGTAATAACGAAAAGAAACTAAAACTTTTATTTTTTCCATTTGTTCCAAAAATTTTTCACTGTAATAACGAAAAGAAACTAAAACTTAAATTGGAGTTTTGGTTGCCTCAGATTTATAAATGTAATAACGAAAAGAAACTAAAACACTATAAAAGTTAAAAGAAAAAAAATTAATAACTTGTAATAACGAAAAGAAACTAAAACTTTCTTGAAAATAATGTTCTACTTTTTCATGATATTGGTAATAACGAAAAGAAACTAAAACTATTTCAGCTCTAATCTCTACAAGTCCTTTTTTCTCTGTAATAACGAAAAGAAACTAAAACAATTAGAAATTATAAAATTGGAGCAGAATTGCTAAGTAATAACGAAAAGAAACTAAAACAAGCTAACAAACTTGAAATTGAGGCATATGTAATAGTAATAACGAAAAGAAACTAAAACACCGCAAAATATTCAGATGTTGAACTTTCAATTGAATATGTAATAACGAAAAGAAACTAAAACATTGTATCTTTAGTTAGAACTGAAGTAGCAGTTGGGTAATAACGAAAAGAAACTAAAACTCAATAACTTCAAAATGTTTACATGAACTAATCCCAGTAATAACGAAAAGAAACTAAAACCTAAATTATCAATTAAAAATTGATAGCTTTGAATCATGTAATAACGAAAAGAAACTAAAACATACTACAAACTTTATTTGAACTAAAATGAGGAAGATAGTAATAACGAAAAGAAACTAAAACTCATAACATACTTGATATTCCGCAATTTTCTGAAGTTCCTGTAATAACGAAAAGAAACTAAAACCTCGTTAAATGTTGACAAATTGGACACTCAAATAAAGTAATAACGAAAAGAAACTAAAACCTGAAATTAAAAACTTATCAAATATTGGAATATTGTAATAACGAAAAGAAACTAAAACTATTATTCATCTTCTGGAACTTTATAATTGTTAGTTTGTAATAACGAAAAGAAACTAAAACAGTTTAGAGCAAAATGTTACGGTTCCTTATTTTGAAGTAATAACGAAAAGAAACTAAAACAAACCTCTCTATCCTTTTCTCAATTACCTTCCTTCTCTTGTAATAACGAAAAGAAACTAAAACGAAATTCTTAAAGCTTACAAACGCGGAATTGATCGTAATAACGAAAAGAAACTAAAACTTGTTCAGCTTTTTTCTGTGCTAATGCGTTTACATGTAATAACGAAAAGAAACTAAAACTTTAATTTATAAATTATAATCAAACCCAAAATAGAGTAATAACGAAAAGAAACTAAAACTTAATAAACGACTTCGGTAGTATTTCGACGACTGGGTAATAACGAAAAGAAACTAAAACTGCACAATAGTTTAATTAGGGATGAAAAAATGAGTGTAATAACGAAAAGAAACTAAAAAAAAAGATGAAAAAAATATTTAAATTAACTTAGTAATAACGAAAAGAAACTAAAACTTTACACAATTTTACCGTTAGGAAACAATTTATCTCGTAATAACGAAAAGAAACTAAAACTTTAATAAGAATCCTGTTGTACGTTAACAAGTAATAGTAATAACGAAAAGAAACTAAAACTCGAAAACAAGAAAAGCATTTATTTATCACCAACGTAATAACGAAAAGAAACTAAAACTAATATCTAAAATTGAATACTTCTTGTAAAATCATGTAATAACGAAAAGAAACTAAAACAAATTAGGTAAAAAAGAAAAAGCAGTTTTAGAAGTAATAACGAAAAGAAACTAAAACAATATCACACAAACTAGAGCTGATAGCTTTGAAATGTAATAACGAAAAGAAACTAAAACATAAGAGAATGGATAAGTTAAAAGTTCAAGTTCAAGTAATAACGAAAAGAAACTAAAACATGTAGTTAGTAGTTTATAATTAATAATTTAGAGTGTAATAACGAAAAGAAACTAAAACAAGCAGGCTAACCTCATCCTGGGTGCAATAGCACAGGGTAATAACGAAAAGAAACTAAAACATTTTTTCTACCGCTATCTGCTCTCCTATCAACATGTAATAACGAAAAGAAACTAAAACATTGCAGCGTATATGTACCCAACGTTTATTCCCTCGTAATAACGAAAAGAAACTAAAACATAAGTTTCAAGATTTCCTCTTTTGCACCTTCTGTGTAATAACGAAAAGAAACTAAAACAAGAAGGAAGGAAACTATTACGAGAAGCGATATATGTAATAACGAAAAGAAACTAAAACTTATTGTCACAGAGAATGAATTTGTATTATATACTTTTAGTAATAACGAAAAGAAACTAAAACACTGACGGAGTAAGCGTCACCGAGACGCCTCGGTGTAATGTAATAACGAAAAGAAACTAAAACAAAATATTGTTCTATTTTTTCACATGCTTGATTTCTGTAATAACGAAAAGAAACTAAAACCTATAACGTACCACTTGCTGAGATCATTGTGAATTGTAATAACGAAAAGAAACTAAAACTTGCAGTATGACGAAAGCACTTACAGGCATTTCTCTAGTAATAACGAAAAGAAACTATCAATTTCAAATATTATGTAATGAAAGGTATTAGGTCTTGCTTTTTATCTCTACGAATCCGAATCCCGCAGCTCTACCTGTTCCTACTCCCATTACGTTTGCGTGGTTCAATATTTCTATTATTTTGTCCACGGTTACTTTGCTTAATCTCTTTCTTAAGAAGAACTTAGCGTAACCTATTACTCCAGGTAGCCATTCCTTATCGTAATAATACCAGACCTTAGTTACCGTATTGAGGTTATTGTGACTTTCTATGAGTGAGTACGCTAATCTTATTACGTCCCTTTTGTAAGTAGCCCTAAATAATTCATATATGTTTACTGAAAATATGAAAGGGGGAAAGGGGATGAATCTTCTAATTTTCTCCGTTTTTAGATCCGCTATCTTCTCGAACGGATCTCTGAAGACTGCTGGAGTAACGAACTTCACTACATAAGATCTAGCCTTCTCTACTTTCCTCTCTATTTCTTCGAAACCCTTAAGTTTGACTGTTACCTCAAAGTTTCCGTAAGTTACTTTTACTCCGCCCATTAGACTGGTTACGGCTTTCATCACTTCTGGTTCTACAATGTCGCTTTTCATTCCTATAAAAAAGTCGTATTCTCCATAGATTTCGATTGGTTTGGGCGGGGTTTTCGGTTTTTCACTCATTCCGAAGTTCCTAATTATAACTTTAGGATATACTGGGTTTTCCTTGATTAGGGGGGTTATAAGTATAGGTTTAGGTGAAGGATATTTCTCACTTTCGAAGACTTCCTCCATGTACTTATTGGCTTTAATTAGGACAGCTTTTACGAATTTCGCTGTGTAGTCTGCCGTTATAAACTTGGAAACGGCTGCTGTTATTCTGATTAGCTTATACGTGTTCTTCACCACATGGTTATCAGTATTTTACCCATGGGGGAGAGTTTACACATTTTTTTGTTCTGAATTTTCCTACATTCTATGAGCCCGTCTAAAAGGTCTAGTTGTTTGGATATGGTGGACTCGCTTTTTCCCAGTTTTTTGGCTATATCACTTAATTTCATCTCTCCTTCTCTGTTGAGCAATCTGACTATCTCTAAGGCTTCTCTGCTCTCGGGGATTTCTGGTAAGTTTAATGGAGGTTCATAAGAGTTGGCGAAGTCCTCTGTGTAAAGCGTCATTTTAACCTTCTTTTTCACTAGGTTACAGAGCATGGCGTAATAATATAAAGAGAGGAGGAGTACTCTCATACCTCCTATTAGGTGAAATTCTATTTCTATGTAGGGGTGAAGTACATCATTTATCTGGGATAATATTTCCTCAAAGGGTACGTCAACGTTTACGTACTTTAAGATATAATTTTTCACGCCTACTTTATTTAGATAATCCTCTGCGTATCTTAAGGTCTCATCTGATCTCTTTTTCGAGAATTCATCCTTCCCGTAAACCGAGAAGACTACTACTCCATCAACGTCTTTTAATCCCCTGTTAGATATTACCCTAACTAAGTACTCCACCGTAAATCCGAGGCTGATCACTAACGTAACCATGGTTAAATTAATATATGAAACATTATAAATGTTTTTTGATTATTACGTGAAAAGTTTTGCATCGTTATTTATAGTTATAAAAGCTTATATAGTAGTTTATGAAAGATATAGAATATGGATGATTATGAAAGGTTATTGGAGATCTCCATGAGGGGGATAAGTTTTTCTCAAGGGGTTAAGGAGGCCAAGTATAAGTCTCCTCAGTCTTACGTTTTTCACTCAGTTTCGGTAGGCACTTTGGCTTTAGAGTTCTGTGAGGAGATACATAAGACGGACCAAGGTGGGAAGAGTCTAGATGCTTTGGCTTTTGGTTACGGTTTTCCCGACTATAGGAGTTTATGTTATTTTGGCGGATTTGTTCATGACTGGAATAAGTTGGAGGGCGACGTTAAGAGTTTGGCGGCATACATTTCTGAGAAAATCAAAGTTAATGCTGATAACTTAATATATAGGATAGCCCCCTTGGCTGAGGGACCTTTGCCGGATAGCTTACATTTACCCCTTTGGGTTTCGATTAAGCTGGCTGACATGTTAATGATAAGCGATATAAAGTCAGTAAACGACGTCTTTTATTTGACCTCTTCTCAAGCTTATTCCTTAGCTGTTAAAGGACTTAACGCTTACGGACTTGAGCTTAAGGCAATTACTTCAACTTTTAGACTTTTCACTCTTTTAGCCTCTAAGAAGATAATAGATAAGTTGGGGAAGGACTCAAGACCTCTCATCTCCTATACCGATGGGTTAATTTACTTAAGTAGGAGAGACACCCCATTACTGAAACTGAGCGATATTTATAATTTACTGTACTCTGAGGTTTACAGCGGTGAGGATGAGGCTTTAAGCAATATAGAGAAGTGTCTTAACTCTAGATCAGTTAAGGAGAAGTTCTATACACTTAACAACGATAAATCTATACTTTACAGGAAGGATGGAAAGCCCAGACAAGTTAATGAGTTTCTCCCTACGAAAATATGTAAACCTTTTGAGGATGTGACGGGAAGGCTTTCTAATCAGAGTAAGGTAAACGTAGTTAGGAGGTTAGTGGAGAAATATAGGGACGAAATACCCTACGGAATAATAATATACATGATTGAAAAGTTCTCTATTAAAAATAAGGACGCTTTAAGGGATATGTTAAATTTAGGTAAATTTCCCTCTTATATAGAGCAGAGGAATCCAGAAGAACTTTTAAATGCTATAATTAATGCGGTATCGGAAATGTATAAGGGATTTACTGAGGACGTAACGTTGATGTGGGTGGTTAAGAACTCATTTGCAGGTAGCGTAATGGACGACCTTCCTTTAATAACAGAAAAGCCTAAATATTATTGTATAGTTTGCGGTAATCCTATATTCTCCGATAACCCAGTAAGGTTTGCCCAGTACAGTGACGAGTTAGGAGGAAAGACGGAGATATGGAACCCGAGGGAAAGGGCTATGGCTGAAATAGACCGCGTAAGGGATAGCTGGTATATTTGCCCGGTGTGTCATTATGAGGCTAATCAGCTTAAGGGCTATCTGGCACCTCCGTTTATAATAGTAGGTTTTTACCCTGGAATACCGGTGAGATTATTAGAGTACTTAGATTATGAGCCTCCACATAGCGTTAATTATGATCTGGTAATTGATAATTCCGATTATTTCTCGGTCTTATCCAATTTCGGAGGTATCTTAAGGAGGGATAATAGGAAGTCTATAGTAGATTATCTAGCCTCTAAAGTTTTAATCAGATCTAAGGATGTGATGCCTAAGAGTAAAATCTCAACGAGACTAGATAAGAACGGTTTAAACGAGCTATTACGTTACGCACCTTTAGTTTCAGCCGCTTATTTAACTTCTCCCTTATTCATTTCGTCTAATGTAATTGAAATACCTATGGAAAGTAATGGTGTTTACGTTTCATCTACTTTCAATTACTCATGGATGAGGGGAGAATCAAATTATGTTACCCTACTTTTGCTTTTGGCTTATAGGGCTAAGGCTGAGGTATTGGAGAGTATATGTAGGGGAGGAGACATAGAGAACTGCCTTAACGCTTTGGTTTCAGAATCTGATATGTTCTCCTCTGTAGATCCAGCCTTGGGGGTTATCTCTTTTGGTACTTCAATAGGCACGATAGAGGAGGATAGTAAATTTTTTAATTCGATTTTATCACGTGCACGTTTTTTAAATTTCGTATTAGGGGAGGTGAGTCAAATGGGTGAAACTATTAAGTCTTCACTTTCTAATATAGCCTTAGTTTTAAATACGGTAATAAAGCAAGATAAGGTAACTAAATATGATGTTACTGGATTCTTAAGGGATGGTGTAGAGATGTTTTTTAGGACTTCTTCTCTTTCCTTAAGTAAGGACGACAGATTAGGAATAGCAGTGAATACTGCCTTAAGTTCACTGGAGAATAAGTATACCCTAAATGACGAGATGAGATCTAGAGTTTTTTCCTCATTGCAAGATATTTTTTCAGTTTTATATGATATAGAGAACAACAGTGATAGATCCTTGGCTATTTCAATTTCAAACTCCATAATAAACTGGCTTTACGTTTTATTCCTCTACTTTAGGAGGGGGCAGAAGTGAAAGCAGAGGAATATTTAAAAAATATATTAGGGAATAATTTTGAAAAAGTTAAACAATTTTTTTCAGATTTAAGTAAACCTAATAGGCTGAATGCAATTCCAAGAGGGAGGGTAATAAACACCTTCTTAATTATTACTGCGGAGGGAGAGCTAGTAATAAGGCATGAAGGAGGAGAGGACATAACATTGGCAAGTATAGACGGTTCTAAGTATCCCATAATACTTCATGAGAAATTGGTCTCTGCATGGAGGAGGCAAATGTTGGAGATATTAAGGCACGATTACGATAGGAATAAGGGGGACATAAATAATTTAAGGGGTAATAATAACGATTGGGACTGCTCTCTGAGACCTACTGCTTCAGTTAAAAAAGGAGAGGAAAGGATGGGAGGATTATGCGGTGAATGTCCTAACTGTATGACCTTCGGGTTTGCCGTTAAGGAAGGAGGAGAATTTAATTTAAAGAGTAGAGTTGAAGGTGACTTATATATATCTACTACCCCAGAGCAGATGAGCGTAGTAGTGAGGACTTTTAACGCAGTTGATGACGTAACACATACTACTTTAATAAGCGGAGAGGGTCAGACTACTGGAGCTTTATTCAGAATGTCATTAGTGAAGGAGGGAACTGTGTTCGTAGGTAAGGTAGCAATTAAGGACGTAAGTATGGCTGAGCTCTTATTACTCCTCTTCTCCTTAGCTAAGGTCTCCAGAATTGGAGGGATTAAGAGCGATTTCGGTAAAATTAAGGTAAGGATACCTGCTTTAATATTTGCTCCTTATGAGGTCTCTTCAGGTTATGATATATTTAAGAGAGTTAAGGGATTAGTAAATGCTGAAGAGGTGATGAGCAAAATCAATGAGTATCTGAAATCCCTAAATGAGGGCATATTAATTACTGGGGGCTTCGAAAGTGAGGTTAACGCTATTTATAAGAATAACGTAATCGATCACGATGTAATAAAGGAAGCCTGGGAGAACGGAATTAACTTTAGAAAGAGTATCGAGCAGTACATAAGTAAGAAGGAGTGAGTTTAGTTGATCTTCGAGGCCACTTTCACATTAGAAGGTATTTTGATTTTTTCGTCAGAGCTCAGACCTATGATATCCGCAGGGGAGTCAATGGGCTCTTATATAACACCCTCCCCTTATATTCACAATTACCCAGTTATGTACGGTATGTTAAATAAGCCAGCAGAGGCTTACTTCGTATTATCATCACTTCACGAAGCTGAATATAAAGGGAAGAAGGGCTTGTCATATACTTCCATATCGAACCTTCTTGATGACTTCCTTAACGGTAAGGAGAAGTCATTTTACGTTTTTCCGCTCATCCCTAAGAAGCTTAACATTATGTCCTTTCTGATGTCATCGGAGTCGTGGACTTATGGTCTGGTTAGGCTAAGGACTAAGAACGTATTCCCTAGATTGACCAGTTATTCGGCATTTTCAGTAGGTAGTGAATTTTTCAGTTACGTTTTTACGATAGGCAATATAGATCTGCCTAAGTGGATAAGGATAGGTAAAAAGAGGTGGGGGATAATGAAGGTTAAATATAATAAGATAGAACCAAAAAGGGTAGAGATATTAGAACAGATTACCGCTTCGATACCTATTAATTTGCATGACGCAGAGTACTTCGGATATAGATATGATTTACCAGAAACTGTTATGAGAACTCCCTCAATTAGGGAGGGAGCTATTGCATGGGCTAAATTAGATAGGTGCTTCTCCATAAGTTACGAAGGGAGGTCTATATGTCTTCCTCTTCCAGATCATCAAAAGTGGTTGAGGTAAGGGAGACATATATTGAGGAGGGTAATAGTATTGTAAATAACTTAAGACTGAGAAAATTTCAAGAGGATCTTTACTTAGCCATAGGACAGTTTGATGAAGTACTGCTTAAAGCCCCCACTGGTTCTGGGAAGACATTTACGTTATTAATGACCCTATTACGGTCGTTAGACAACAACCTTCCTAGCGTGGGAATTTACCCTTCTAAGGCTTTAGTCTATGATCAAGCTAGATCAATCTTTGAAACTCTGAAACTGATGGGATTTAGAGAGAAGCAGGGAAACGAATATTATAAGGAATTTGAGGGGGAGTTCATAATACAAGGTAAGATAGTCGGGGGAGGGGAGAAGAGGATAAGAACGGAATTTTTGGCTGCAGTAATAACTGGGGATACATCAAAAGAGGTATTCAAAAATCTTGAGAAATACGTACCGGTAAAACCCATAATGGTATTGACTGTACCCGAATATCCGTATTTGTTCATGACCACTTTGGGAAGATATAGCGAGGCGTCAAAATTAATTGAGGCTTCAGTTAAGAGGAGTTTAAATGAGCATTTGGGAATTCCCAGAACTGTGATTAGGGACATATTTAACGATTTCGCAAGGTTTTTTAATGGATATCTTTTCATAGACGAGTTCCATTTATATACTGGGATAACCAGAAGTTCTTTAAACGCTTTAATTAAGATGTATAAATTTTTCAATTTGCAGCCTGTGGGAGGCTATAAAACTATAATATACTCCTCTGCAACCCCGATAGGAAACTTCAAAAAAATCATAGAGGCGAAGACTTCGGAAAGAGGGAGTAAAATAAGGAAGAGGACTAAGGTCTTATTTCACTTAGTTAGCGGGGACCCTCAAGAAGAATTAGTTAAGGAGTCTGTTAATAACGTTAACGATAAATCTCTGGAAAAGAAGACCGGAGTGATTCTAGATAGGGTATACTATCTGGTTGAGTTCTGTAAAAAGGTTAATAAAACTGCGGGACTGGTCTGGGGTTTGGGAAGTGGCTTTTATAAATGTGAGAAGACTAATAATCCTAGAAATTACGACTTAATCGTGGGAAACTCTGCGTTATCCTTCGGAATAGATGCACCTAATTTAGACTTAGGTTTCGTTCATTCTCATGACGCGGAAACCCTAATACAGAGGATAGGCAGATTCGGAAGGAAAGGTGAGGGAGAGGCTGAAATCCACGTCTTTTTAAAATCCTCTTATAAGGCTATTAAGGAGTTAAAAGAAGGGGAGATTGATTATTACGAATTAGTAGATATCATATACAGAGTTTACGATAAGAGGATTGACGATGGTCTCGATAAAATTAATTTTAGTGTTGAGAGGGAAAAAATATTGTTTAGGACTTTCCTCTACGCTTATTATATAGCTCAAGGTTCCTTCGTTAAGGATATAGTTGAAAAAAACTTACCTCCAGTTTCTAATGAGATAGAGTTACTTCCATCGAGTGAGGATTACTTTAATGTATTTGCATTTAGACCAGGAGGGATAAAGGGTAAATTATGTGACGGAAGGGAAGAAGATTTGTTTACCCTATTAAGGAACTTCAAGTTGACTGATAGTGGGTGCTTCACTGAGGAACCCATTAAGGATTTCCCAGTTTTGTTAATAAAGGGTGAGGTAAAGGAGGGTAGGCTAGTTAGCTTAGATGAGGTGATAAGAACTCACTCTCCCAGAATAGTTTTACCTAAACAGAATTTTCAAACGTATATGAAGTTCTTAAAAATTATCGGAAATCCTTACATTATCTTCTTAGATAAGTCATCCTTAGGCTGGAATAACTTCGATGATATGGTGAGACTGGTTTCCTCTTACGAATCAGCGTTACCTGTATGTAAGGATACGGAGAAGGGAACGTGTGATAAGTACAATTATTTGGCTTTATTTATTTAATTTTTTAAGAAAATTTTAATATCATCTAACTTGTCATTTTTATATCTTATATTAATATCATTTACTTCATCTTTCTATCCTAATCCTTTAGGAAGTCCCATATATGCTATGAAATTCCTTTTATCGGAGTCATCTTTCTTCTCTTCTCGGTTTTTCCTCGCCTAATAAGATTTAGTAGTTTCATTCATTTGTTATGTTATGTTTTCCTTTTTTATCCTTATCCAGCTCATCCGATAATAGTCTTTTTCATGATAGTTGTAAAGGTAGTTGGAAGGTTTATCGGGGAGATATTGGGAGTAATGTGATCAAGGAGGATTAGAAAGCTAATTTAGTGCTAATTTTTAAAGTATATAATAATACATTACAAGTAAAAGTAGCGGTGGCTGATTAATGTTAGCTTTGGTCAAGACAACTTATAATGTTACACCCCTTACTGATGTAGTATTGCCCTCTCCCTCGTCTAAAGTTTTGAAATATCTTACCTTAAGCGGAAAATTATTTCCATCTTTGGCCAATTTAGTTAAGTCTAGGGATAAACAAAAGCCCCTTTTCATATCTAATTTGGGTTACGGCTATGTTAGGCTAATTAGCGATGGGAGTGAGGTAATAAAAATTAACGCTAATTCAAGGCTTAAGGCAACTCTTTCATTTCCTTTCTTAGACGGGATTCAGAACGAAATTACTGAGGGGGTATATGAGACACCTTATGGTAAATTTTCTTTCCTTTTAGATAGCATAGAAATTGTAGATATAAAGAGTTTAAAAAATGTTAATAATTATGAAAATGCAAATATGTACGTGAAATTTCTAACACCAACTTTATTATCATCTAAAGTTTTACTTCCTCCTTCATTAGCCAGTAAATATAAGCAAGTTAATTCTGGGTTCTCTCTTCTTCCATCTATAGGGCTAATAATAGCTTATGCATATAGGGATTATTACGCTATTTTAGGCAATACTAATGGGGAAGAATATGCAAGTAGGGCTTTTAAGTTAGGCGTATTAATTAACGCTTTTACGAAAATAGTAGGATTTAACTTAAGACCTAAAACTGTTATTATAGGTAGGGATTCAAAGAATAGATTAAGAGAAACTAGGGGAACTATAGGATGGATAGAATTCGACGTAGTTCATGATAAGTTTAAGAGATTAGCAATTGAATATTTGTTAATAGCATCCTATTTAGGTTTAGGGAGGAGTAGGGGTATAGGACTTGGCGAGATTAAATTTGAATTAAAGAGAAGAAACGACTAGCAAATCTGAAATTTTTAGCAATATGATACATTATAAGAGTATTGTTATATTGCTAAATAGAGAATTCTCCATATAGAGTACAGTTTAGTTCGGATTATTATAGATATTTTTATAGATAAAGGAGAGTTTTAATTTTAGGATTAGGGCCCATTTACTAAGGTTGGCTAGTAATAAGGGCTGATAATAGGAGTCAAAGAATAATTGAATGTAGTCTAGCTTTATTGAATGTCATGTATGCTGTAATTTATCAAGGGAGAAGACTCCCTTGAACGAGGCTTACTTGAGAGGAGTGCAGAATATTAGAGAAAATCTGATATAATTTTACTATTCAATATCGAATAAGATGACTGCATGAGAACACTCCCCATAATCTCCTTCTCCTATCTGTTTTTCTATAAAATTCTTGAATTTTATTAAATCCTCTTCATTATTTATATCATCCATTTCAACTGGGTGTTTACTAATTATTACATTAGGATACTTCTCCTTTACGCAACAAATGAACATTATTTTCACTATTTTCCAAGCTTTCTCTACCTCAGGATTCGTAGTAGTTATGACTCTGATCTCGTCAATTTCTACTCCTTGTTTTATGAGATACAAAAAGGTTTCTAGGACACCGCCTGGCGATGTGCCTAAAGTGGCTACTAATTTAGCCATATCTTATACTAATAAAAACTAGCTTAAATTAATTACTTTCTCCTTGATCTTAAATATAAACACTATATTAAGTATTATTGTAAGGAAATTTACTACTAGGACTAGTAGATGAGGCATTTATTTGATGAAAAATAACACCTTGCCTTGATTTATTATGTACCTTATTACTGTGATTCATCTAGAAAAATATTTCGTTACAAATTTTGCTACTATGAATAGTAAAATTTTTAATTTAAAAATTAATTTAAAAATCTTAAATTTATCTTTATCAAATGTCTAAATATTTAATAAAATTATAATATCCCGTCTCACAAACCAAATTTGACGCTAAATTAAAATAAATTTTAATTTATATAGTTTATATTAAATTAACAAAATTGTGACTACATTCAATAAATGTATATAAATATATAAAAGTATATATACGTAAACATTATTAATTTATATGTTAAATTGTAATAGATATATTTGGTGGTTAAATGAGTGGAAAACAGTTAATTGTTACCTTACTTTTCTTAGCTTTAGGTGTTGTAATAGGTTTTGGTAGTTCGTTACTATTCTTACCTAGAAATACTACAAGTGTTAGTACAACTCAAGGTCAGCAAGTCATTTACATCGCTGTTATTCCAGATTACGGCGGAAATGGTTGGGATGCCTTCGTCCCTTTAAAATACTTAGGTTATCCAATAACAGCGCATGAAAATATTGTTGGGATAAACAATACAATCGTAGTAAAGGCTGGAGTTCCTGTAAAATTTGTAATAATTAATTTAGATACTATGGTGACTATGAATTTTAGTGGAAATGTTGCTGTTCCATTTATATTATATAATGATACAGAGAATGGACAAATTACATTAACCTTTAATAAAGGTCAATATATACAAAATTTGCCAATAGGCCATACGTTTACAATTCCTAAGTTAGATATTAATATACCGTTGCCACCAGATACTGTAGTCTCATTTAATTATACTTTCACAAATCCTGGAACTTATGAATATTTATGTATAACACCATGTGGTCCAGGAATGGGACAATTAGGTTATATGGTCGGTTATATTATAGTTCAATCATAACTTTTTTTAAGTATCTTCTTTTTCTCCTCTCTTTCTTTGCTTTTAGAATAGGCATTTTTCTCCTCTCTTTTCGAATTCTTTTACCAATCTGTGCTTTTGTGAACTTGTAGTATTTTTGCTATTTCGCTAATTTTCATTCCTTCCAAGTGTAGTAGTATTGCCCTAGCTTTTGTCTCGTTTAGGTTCTTGGGCTTCTTGCTAATTAGCTTCCTTTTTAAGGTCCTTAGCACACTCATTTAGTTTTAATAGTGCATTTTGTCTAATATATCTTGGGGGCTGTTGG
>Ga0081529_120363_pt1 | contig 18256 bp, 19 predicted proteins | sample EchGeymetagenome_FD_71012 | JGI IMG/M metagenome (GOLD analysis project Ga0081529, IMG submission 71012) | Ferrous microbial mat and aquatic microbial communities from Echinus Geyser, Yellowstone National Park, USA - transect B T=78-80 C v2... ...
TCATTAAAATACAGGCTGTATGGCATCAGTGGGTTGATTACAGGGGACTTGAGGGTATAGCAAGGTCATTGGAAAGGTTATGCTTGATACCTTACCATGATGATTATACAACCATATGGCAAAGAGTACATGATATGAAGCCTGAAATAAAGCTACCAACTTACGAAGTTGAAGCTGGTTCAGACGGAACTGGGTTTAAGTCTGGCAACGCTGGCGAGTACAGGACTTATGTTTACGGAAATTTAAGGAGAAAGTACGTTAAGGTAATAATAACTGCTGATGTGAGGACTAAGAAGCTGCTGGCAGTTGATGTAAAGATCGGCGAAGTATCCGAGCCAAAGGTAGCTGTGAAGCACATAAAGCTGTTAAAAGAGAACGGGATAAAGCTGAAGAAGTTCTACGGCGATGGCGCATATGACACGAACAAAATATTCAATTGGCGATGCAGAATCAGCAGTGAAGATAAGGAAGAACGCTACAACTTATCGTTGTAAAGGAAGGAGGAGAAGACAAGAAGTTAGGAAGTACATGAAGCTTGGGTACAAGACATGGGCAAAGAAGGTTAAGTATGGCCTTAGGTGGGCTATAGAGGGAATATTCTCATCTATAAAGAGAAAGTTTGGAGAAGACCTTAGGGCAAGAAGCGTAATTGGTTTGCTAGCGGAAGCTATGCAAAAAGTTTGGGCATACGATGTAATGGTCAGTTATGCTAAGAACGCAATGCTAATGGCATGAACAATTAAAACCTATCGGTTAAGATAAAAAAGAATTATTCAACACAGCATAATTTATTAGACAAATTAACAATAAGAAACACACTTTTCACTTTTTATTAAAAGTTTTTTATTTAGAAATATCAAAATCATTTTATACCCCTTCTGCAAGTGTTTGAGTATGAAAAAACTGGTCTTGACTCTGATCCTTTTGGCATCAGCTTTTTCCCTGGTGCCAGTTAACGCTCAGGTGCAGGGTATTGCTGTGACAGGGACTAGCTTCGGACCATCATCTTCTCCGATAGCAGTAGAACCAGGTTCTTTTAACGTTCCGCTTTTTATATACATAACCAACTTAGCTCAGTATCCAGCCCTGAACGTCAGCGTGAGAGCAGAAAGCACAAGCGTCTTCAGTATCACAGGTGAACCGCAGAATGTATCTCTCATACCAGCAGGAGAAACGGTACCTTTCATAGCTTACGTCAATGTAAGTCCGCGGGCAGTTAGCGGGGTATACACGCTTCCACTGCAGATAAGCTACGTCCAGGGGGGGTTATCAGAAGAACTTTACATATTCAGCGCAGCTCCCAGTATCTACGTTTTCAAGCCTGCAGGTTTATACATGGTACTGGGGGAATGGGGAAACTCTGGCCTACCCAGGCGCTAAAGGGCTTCCACTTACCATTGTTGTCAGAAACGCGGGAACCAATACTGCATACAACGCTACAGTAACGCTTAACCTGGGCTACCCGTTCTATTTTGCTTCTGGAAAAAGCCTGCATGAATTTGTTGGTGCTATACCTCCAGGCGCAAGCGTTCCTCTAACATTTTACGTAAACATTAATTCTTCAGCAGTTACCGGGTACTATCCGATCAACTTAACGCTTGAATGGAACAGCGGCATAGGAACAGTTCAGCAAGTATATGTACCCGTGCTCGGTTCTCCAGATGTCAGGCTTCAGGGTTTTGGCACAAATCCGCCGCAGATCTTTCCTGGGACGCAGGACGCTGAGCTGGCAATTTACGTAGTTAATTCAGGCAACGTTACTGCAAGCAACGTAAAAATAAACATTTCAACATCAGGGCCAATCATCTTCGCATCCCAAACTGCCACCACCATAGGATTGTTGCCACCTGGCACACCGGTTCAGCTTACTTATCTGTTCAGCGTGAACAGCAACGCCTCGTCACCTTCTTATGCTAATGTCTCTATCAGCATATCATACGGCGGAAGAAATTCAGCATCTGTCATAAGATTACCGGTATCATCTAAGGCTCAGCTAAAAGCAGTGCCTGAATCTGTTACGTTAACTCAGGGAGCTTCTGACATAAAAGTTACCTATAACATTACGAACTACGGCAACTATACTGCAAAGGACGTGCAGGCCGAGCTCATACTTCCTAACATGCTAAGCGGCAACACGTACGATTATTTGGGGGACATTCCGCCAGGATCAAGCGCAACTGCTGTGTTTTCTCTTGACGTAAGCTCAAGCGCTCCAGTCGGTGAGTTCAGGGGAACAATCGTGACATCCTGGTTGCAGGACAACGCTCCGGGAGAAACGTTCAGCCAAAGAATACCAGTGAGCTTTATCATAAAAGAATCTTACGTAAACCAGTTTTTAGCATATGTCTCGTCTCCTCCAGCCATCTATATCTTGTTAATAGCGATTCTGCTGGTTATAATTGCGATACTTGCTGTAGTTGCGGCGAGGAGAAGATGAGCTACGCTGTTGAAGCCGAAAACCTGACAAAGTATTTTAGAAGCCTTATAGCCGTTGACAGCGTTTCATTTAAGGTTAAAAAGGGAGAGATATTCGGGCTTGTTGGGCCAAACGGAGCCGGCAAGAGCACGCTTATAAGGATGATCTGTACAGTGCTGAGACCAAGCGCGGGAAAAGCCTTGGTAGAAGGATACGACATCGTGAGACAGCCACAGGAAGTCAGAAAGTTAATAGGCGTGGTTCAGGAAAAGCTGATACTTTATGCGCCTCTCACACCGGTAGAAAACCTTGAATTTTTCGGAAAGCTGTACGGTCTTGATTCCAAGATACTGAAAGAAAGGATTAAAGAGTTGCTGGAAGAAGTAAAGCTCTCTGCGGTAAAGGACAGGCCAGTTGGAATATTCTCGACTGGTATGAGGCAGAGGCTGAACATAGCCAGGGCCCTGCTGCACTATCCGAAGCTTGTAATACTGGACGAACCTACAAACGGGCTCGATCCGCAAAGCGTAAGATGGGTAAGGGACTATATAGTAAACCTCAGGAACAGGGGGCTAACTGTAATACTCACTTCACATGACATGTACGAAATAGATGAGCTTGCTGACACGGTTGCTATAATGGATAAGGGAAAGATACTCGAGATAGGAAAAAAGGAAGATCTTAAGACAAAGTACGGAGCAACAAAAATAGAGGATGTATTTCTGGAGCTCACTGGTAGAGAGCTAAGGGACGAAATAAGCGGAAGATTGAGGAGGAGGGGATGGTGATGAAAGGCCCTCTTTATCATCTTTACGTGATAATGAAAAAAGACCTTACGGAGTTCTACAGGGTGCGGGCAAGGCTTGTCTCCATGATACTCCTTCCAATACTGCTAATGCTGCTTTTCGGTTACATGTTTCCAGGCAATGGCACAATAACGCACATACCTATAGCAATAGTTAACCAGGACCAGTCTACGGGTGCAATAAGCGTTATAAACAGCTTCATTTACATGGCCCAGTCTGGCGGAACTTTCAACGTTATAACTTACAGTTCTCTTTCACAGGCAGAGCAGGCTCTACTAGAAGGAAAGGTATACGCTGTGGTGATATTCAGGCAGGGTTTCGGACAGGAGCTAAGTACAGGCAGCGCAACCGTTCAGGTTATAGTAGACCAGATGAATCCTACACTCGATCAGATAGTTACTGCAGGGATACAGCAGATATTCTCGCAGCTTAACGTTCAACTGAGCACTGCGCGCGGTTTTCCTGCATATTTTGGAACGGTCTCGGTAAACTTTCAGGGTCTGATACCTGGAGCTCCAAGCAGCTTTGAATTTCTTGCACCTGGTTTTATAGCTATGAGCGTGGTAATGGGAGGGCTAGCCGGGCTTGCTATGGCGTTTTCAAGAGAAAGGGAGCTGGGGACTATGGATGGCATATTGATGACGCCGGTTTCAAGATTTTCAATAGTAATGGGCAAGGCAATGGCTCAGGCTGTAAGAGGAATAATCAGCGGAATAATAATAGTGATACTCTCAATATTGCTGTTTGGAGTAAAGATATACGGGAACGTCTTTCTTATGGCCATTATACTTTTCCTTGGGATACTTGCTTTTACTGGACTTGGGATCATAGCTACAAGCTTTGTAAGCGACCAAGAGTCGGCTCAGATGATAATGCTTATGCTTGAGATGCCTATGATATTCATATCTGGTATATTCTATCCGGTGCTGCAGCTCCCCTGGTGGTTAAGAGATGTTGCTTATATGTTCCCGCTCGTTTATACTGTAACAGGGTTCAGATCTGTCATGGTCATGAACGCGCCTCTTTCAGCTGTCTGGAATGACGTGCTGGTACTCCTTATTTATTCGATAGTTACCTTTGCAATCGCCATACCTCTTTTCCAGAGAATGGTGACAAAGTAGGTTTCCAAGCCTTTTAAAATTTTTAACCAAATATTTTTTATTATTTTTTAAAAAACCAATTCAAAAAATAAAAAATATAATTTTTACAGACTTATAAATCATAAAATTCAACATATATACGTAAATAATAACAGTGTGATAATCGATTTATGATGTTCAGAGGGCTGAATGTTTTAGGCATTCCTGGGAGTCTTAGAAAAGGGTCATATAACAGGCTTTTGATAGAAAACGCTTTCATGATGCTTCCAGAAGGTTCAAACGCTATAATGTATGACATTTCAGCTATACCGCTTTTCAATCAGGATCTGGAAAAAGATCCCCCTGAATCTGTCAGAGAGCTAAAGGAAAAGATACGGGCATCAGACATAGTTCTTATTTCAACACCAGAGTACAACCATAGCTATTCTGGAGTTTTAAAAAACGCAATAGACTGGATCTCGAGACCGTCCACAGAAAACCCCTTTATATCAAAGGTTGTGGCCATTTTCTCAGCGTCAACGGGAAGCGTAGGCGGAAGTAGAGCTCAGGAGCACCTCAGGGTAGTCCTCAATGCCCTGGGAGCGTTAGTAGTACCCCGGCCAGAAGTGATTCTTGTAAACGCAGACAAAAAGTTCAGCTCTGAAGGCAAGCTTAACGATCCAGTAGCCACAGAACTCGTGCGACAGCTGATAAAAGAAGCCGTTAAACTTGCGATTGCTGTAAAAGAGGCTGATAAGGTCCTTCAGATAATCTAACAGCAAAAAGTACGTTTTTGCCTTCTGAGTGAATTTTTTATAATCAAATATTTCTTGTACTATGTGAACTACAATGGCCTTGCGGTCAGGGCTTCCCGGTTCATTATCTCGTTTTCACATTAAGAATACTTTATGCTCCATCATGCTGCTTGTAGAGGCTCAACAATCAGAAGTCTCATCTGCGTTCCACAGGCAGAGCCTATCGCTGACTTCACTCGATTGAAGTGCCGGCCTTATTCAAGGCATCGCGAATTCCCCCACCGAGGTCTCCAGGACCTTTATGCCATAAAGCACCTGCCACGAACGAATATCATCATCCTGAAACGCAACGTGCTGATAATTGCTTACCACGTAATGCACTATCTTGTTCTTTATGTCTTTCTTTACGTTGCTCTTATATACTCCTCGTTGATCTTCAGCAGGAGTTTTCCCTGTTTTTTGATCCTTTCTTCGCTCTTGAGAAATAGCGCTGAAGCTTCTTCAGCCTCTCGCTCTGCGGGACTGAGTATGATACCTTTATCCCGTTTGAAAACGCGATCTGATCCTTTACTCAAAGATCGAGCCTATAGCCTTTCCGTTCTATTGATTCTTTCTGAACATACGCTGTCACGAAGGGGACTTTCGCCCCTTAACTCGTTAAGGTTAAAACTCTTTACTGACACGGTGAAGACCTGCTGTATTACAAAATAATATTACAATGCAGATTGGTCACGCATAAAACTCAGCCCAGCAGCCATCAGGCTTTATCTGTCATTTCTTCGGTTAAATTGCTTAAGAATTTTTTTGTAAATGTTTAATAACTTTAGATCTAAATATGATTCAATGTCTGAAGAATGGAAAGAGATAACAAAAAGATCTAATGACGTGCAGTATGAAAAGCCAAAGGTAAGGCTCAAAATAAGGAGCGTAGGTATAAGCGAGTTTTCAATCCCGTTAACAAAATTTTCGAAAGAAAAATTAATTTATTCGAGCGCTGAGATAAAGGCAACTGTAGACATTCCAGAATACATGAGAGGAATAAACATGTCCAGGACGGCGACAAGCATAGAAAAAGTTCTTTCCTCAGCTTCAAATGTCGAAGAAGTTGCAAGCTTGATAGCATCAGAATTGCTGATGGTTCACGAGTATGCAGAGTTAAGTAAAGCAAGAGTTAAAGGAGAAGGTTTTGTCTATGTCGAGTCTCCAGTTACTGGCATTGAATCCATTGAGAGCTTTAAATTTTACGAGCTATCCAAAGCTGCGCGTAAAAACAGCCAAAAAAACATAATCGGCGTAACAGTTACTGGTATTTCCGCGTGTCCATGTGGAGCTGAGCTTATGAAAACTAAACTAGGACATAGCTCAGGGATAGCCCCAACGCACATGCAAAGGGCCAGGGTAAGCATAGCGGTCAAGTCAGAAGGCAAAAATTTTTTAAAAATAGAAGAACTCCTTGACGTTGCTTACGCATCTCTGAGCAGTAGAGTTTACAGCGCTCTCAAAAGGGCTGATGAAGGGTTCCTAATATATTCGTCTATTACAAACACGAGGTTTGTAGAAGACATTTACCGGGCAGCTGTTACGGGGCTTTATACGAGGTTTAAGAATTTTAGCGCTGTTAGCAGTATTTATGCCAACATAAGAAGCTTTGAGAGCATACATGAGTATAACGCTATGGCCTCAGGCTGGATTGATATAAAAAGCTTTGAAAAATTAAACGTTTACTAAAGGTATGTCTTAAACCAGGAAATTATCTGGTTTAACCGTTCGATCCTGTTTTTTGGTTTGCCCTTTCTTGAAAGATCATGATTTTCTTTATGAAATATAACGAGCTTTGTCTGTACGCCTTTGAGCTTGAGTGCTGTAAACATCTGATAGGCCTGATCTATCCAGCATCTGTAGTCTTCATCTGAGTGCAGCAAAAGCGTGGGTGTTTTGACCCTGTATGCATACTTTAAAGGGCTTCTGTCCCAGTAAACCTGAACAAGATCATCCTTCCAGAGATCATTTCCGAGATCTCCTCCAATTTGATCCTCGGCGAAATAATAGCCTATATCGGATGTTCCATAAAAACTGATCCAGTTGCTTATAGATCTCTGAGAAACTGCTGCTTTGAACCTTTCTGTATGTCCTATAATCCAGTTTGTCATGAAACCACCGTAGCTTCCTCCAGCAACTCCAAGCCTCTTTTCATCTATAAAACTAAAATTCTTTATTACATAATCAAGCCCTTCCATGAGATCCTGATAATCTCTGGTTCCGTACTTGCCTCGCAAATCCTTAAAGGATTCCCCATAACCTGCGCTGCCGCGCGGGTTCATGTACACAAGTCCAAAACCAGATTCTGAAAGGACATAAAACTCATGCTGAAAACTTTCTCCGTATGTTGTAGCTGGGCCTCCGTGAATGTAAAGAACAGCTGGATATTTTTTGTCATCTTTAAAGTTTGCTGGTTTTAGTACCCAGCCTTCTATCGTCTGACCGTCAGAAGCTTTAAAGGTAAAACGCTCCGGAACCTGAAGGTTTGATTTTTTCAGAAGCTCATCGTTAAACGATGTAACCTTTCTGAGTCCCTTTCCGCTATATATAAAAAGCTCTGAGGGCCTTGTGGAACTCATTATGGTGAGCGAGATTGTTTCGCCTTTTGCTGAAAAGTCTTCAACAGTAAGGTTGCCTTCGACCAGACGTTCTGTCTTACCATTAAGATCAGTTCTCAGTAAAGAGACCTTCCCGCCCTCGTTTAAAGTAAAGTAGATCCATGCATCTATCCACTGGAGTTTCCCGTTAGATGAAGGACCTCTGACATCTGAGTTCATGTAGTTTCCTGTGTCCCAGTCATCTGGCGTAAGCTTGCTTATTGATCCGCTGGAAAGGTCTAAAGTCCATAGCTTAACGTTTGAGTTGAGCCCGTGGGAGTAATCGCCAGCCCTGAACGCTATCATTAAAGACGAAGGGTTCCACGCTAAATCTTCAACGGTAAATTGCCCATTCGTCAACTTTTTTATTTCCCGGGTTTCAAGATCAAGCAGCTTTAAGTCGGTCCTGTAAGGTTTCTGATGATCTTCTGATGATATGTAAGCTACCTTTTTGCCGTCTGGGCTAATCCGTGCAAAGCTGATCTCTTCGTTTCCTTCTGTGAGTTTCTCTAGGTTTCCGGTCCAGATATCAGCTAGGTAGAGGGCGTTTCTTTCACCATATATGTAGCCTTTCCCGTTGAACCAGAATGGAACCTCCTCTATAACTGTAAGCTCTTCCTTTTTATTGGGGTTAGGAATGTTGAGCAGAGCTTTCCCGTTGCTGATGCCAAAAATTTCAAAACCTTTATCCTGCTTGATGATCAATCTTGGCTCCGTACAATTTTTTATGTCAGTTTCCCAGAGCTCCAGTCCTGGCTCATCTTCTTTTAATGTCCTTCTTGAAAGGAAAAAGATTTTTCCTGAATCTTCTGCCCACACGGGAGAGTAATCGGAAGGTCCGTTTGTAATATGAAAAACTTCATCCTTCTCCAAGTCATAAACCCAAAGCTTTGAATAGTACCTGTTGTCTGATATAGAAGGTTTTGTGACAACAAAAACTACCTTCTTACCATCGGGTGAAATCTTTGGGTCTGAAACGAATGCTATACTTTCTAAATCTTCAGCTTTTAACCCCATACTTTTCGCCTTGTTATTTATTTGTCTAATTCGTATGTGAACTACCCTGACCTTACGGACAGGGCTTCCCAGTTCATCGAAACGCTTACGTGTGGAATACTTTTCAAGTATTCCACTATTGCAGAGGCGTTTTCATCCCTGGGCGTCTCGCCTGCGTTCCACAGGCAAAGCCCATTTGGGCATCAATAATATAAAATTTCTTTACATAAAAACATTTCTGTAAGGGGCTATCCATCCCCTACTTCACCAGTAGATCAAAACTTTTTTAGTGCAGGATGGCTGTTTAACGTTATGCCATAAACAGCATCCTGCGATCTAATAATGGCAACAAGTACTTATTATATGTTTATGAGTCTATAGACAAAGCTATGAACATAAAGGCTCGAGATAGAGAATCGATAAAGAAAGTAATAGTTCTTTCTTCAATAACGAACTCTTATGTTGAGGGGACTGCTTCATCAATTGATGTATGCGGACAGACTGTAAGGAACAACCTAAAGCAACAGGACCCAGAGAGCGTTCTAAAGTACAATGAAGAAGTAATAAAGAAGATGAGAGAAATGGGGACGTTCAGAAAGCCTGTAATCGTTGCCATGGACTGGCACGACATAATGTTCTACGGTGATTCTAAAGCTGAATGAGTAAAAGGGACTAATCATAAAAACGGCTCTAACTGGGCTTATCAGTTCGCAACGGCAGTTGTCGTTATGGGAGATGAAAAGTTAACAGTTGCTGTTACGCCTGTAAATAACGAAAGCAAGGTTGAACACGTGAAGAGGCTTCTATCCAAGGTGTTTGAGCTTGGCATAAAGGTCAAATTTTTGCTTTTAGATGCAGCACACAGTTGATATAATAAATTACCTTAACGCTAAAGGAATAAATTTCATAATGAGAGCAATAGGGAAGTTCAAAGATGGGGACGACTTACACAACAAACAGCAAGAGGAAAAGGCCAGATGAACAGGCAACAGTTAGGATTGTAGCTGTTAAATGCAAAGAGCTTTTAGTTTTTGCAACGAACACAGACCTTAAGCCTAAATCTATAAGAAGGATGTTCAGAAAGAGGTGGGCATAGAGACTTCTTACAGGATGATAAACCAGTTTTTGCCAAAGACGACGTCAAAGCTTATAGCTTAAGGAAGCTTTACTTCTACCTTGCAGTTCTTTTATACAACATGGGTTTTTATTAACTATAAAAGGGAAAAGGTAACGGTTCAGCATGTTAAGTTTTTATTAATGATTGAAGCGCTAATCTATAACATATACGTTAAAATCTTCAGATAGCTTTTACTTTAAACACAATGAGATAACTTCACTAGCTTAAACCATGCATCATTTTTGGCTTAAAGCGCTATTTTTATAGCATAATAAGGTTAATCAGCGCAATTTGATAGCTTGTTTAGCCTTGCCTAAAGTTTTTGGACATAGATTGCATTTAAAATCTGGTAAGATAGCAAAAACATCATAAAAGTCAACAAAAGTTTTGATCTACTGTCACGGAAGGGGACTTCCGCCCCCTTAACCCCAAAAAGTTAAAGATGAACTTTTGCTAGAGGGTCTCAAAAACCTATATCCTTAATGTACTTGTTCATATTTAATTATGTCTTTCAAGCTCTAAACGAAGTGATCAGCCCCGGCACGCCTGAACGCATCATGCCATAGAGCTCCACCAGCGTATATTAGCTTATTTCCGTACTTAATGATGAAATATTTAGAGTTCTGATGCCTGCTAATACAAAAAAGAAAAGTTTTGCTTATGCTCAAACTTAAAAAATGTAAAAGATAATTACAGCTTGCATCCTGTTTATGTTTTGCAAAAATCATTTGCAAGAAATGGGGCCTGATAGAAATAAACATTGAGCTTAAGTTAACACCATTAGTAGATTTTAAATAATGCTTATAAGCGAATTTTATAAATTATCTACACTAAAGGGCTTAGCCTGTTAAACGCAGGCGAAATTCCCGGGGATGATCGGGCCTCAAATAAGGCACGACTATGAACCGAGAAGCTCCAATCGCGAGGTTGGGGCAGTTAACACAGTAAAACCTAAAAATGCATAATCTAAAATAAAAATAGCTCCGGTCGTATAGACTGGCCAAGTATGTCGGCCTCTCGAGCCGAAGACCCGGGTTCAAATCCCGGCCGGAGCACTCGTTTTTCAAATCAAGGTTCCCCCGGTTTATAAAGGAGGTGCTTATTATAAAGCATGAACGACCTATACGCGACCGAAAAAAGGGTAAAAGCCTTGTTCAAATCGCTCGACAAGTTAGAAAAGAAAGGAGACGCTGAAAAGATCCGCGAATTCGCAAAAGTTTTAGAAGCACAGGGTTTAAGTAAGAAAAGGGTCTATAAGTATGCCTCACACTTAAAGCTCGTTTCAAAGCACGTGAAAGTTCCATTCACGAACGCAACACGGAAGGATATCGAAGACTTTTTCGTTTGGATGCGTTCTCAAAAATATTCTAGCAACACGATAAACGACACGATCGCGGTTTTGAAGCGTTTCTATCAGTGGCTTAGAGCAAAACCTGAAGAATATGAGGAATGGAAAAGCGCGCACGTTTACCCTCCCGAAGTCGCGTGGTTAAAAAAGAGCGAGAAGCCGAACGAAATGGAAACTAAAACGACGCTCACGGAAGAAGAAGTTAAAGCTTTAATCCAAACTTCGAACGACCCTATGGTTAGGGCTTTCATTTCCTTAGAGGATGAAATAGGCGCAAGACCCAGCGAAATCTTAAACTTGAGAGTAGGAGACATCGTGAAGGACGGGAACGACGTAATAGTGAACATAAGGCAAGGGAAGACAGGTTATCGTTCTATCCCTATAATCAAGTCCGTTTCGCTTTTATTTCAGTGGCTCGAAATTCATCCTTTCAAAAATGATCCAAACGCTCCTCTGTGGCTTAGCAGAAGCAATCACAATCGCTTTAAACAATGGAGCTACCCTGCGTGCAATAAAACGCTAAAAGATCTTGCACGAAAAGTAGGCATCAAGAAGGACGTGAGCGTTTATACTTTCAGGCACACTTCCGCAACGCGTGACGCAAAGTTAGGTTTCACTGAAGCACAACTTTGCTTGAAATACGGCTGGAAGATAGGATCGCGCGTCCCTGCAGTTTATTTGCACCTTTCAGCAAAAGACCTTCGCGACGTCGTGAGAAACATCTACGGGGGAAAGCCATTAGAACCTCCAAAACCTCAAACTATCGAATGCCCTAAGTGTCACGCTTTGAACCATCCTTCGCAATACTACTGCTCTAACTGCGGAGCTCCTTTGAATCCGCAAGAAATTGCTCAAAAGTCAGTCTCGATTGAAGAGTTGAAGCAAGAAATCCAAGAGCTTGGAAACCTCGTCAGGAAGCTTTTAGCTTCGAAATAGTCTTTTCCAAACGCTCAACAATCTCCAATATTTTTTTGAGGTCTTCTTCATCAACTTCTACTTTCCTTCTCATGCACTCTAATGCAAAACCACTTTAAAAACCAAAACAAGCTTTCGTTCTTTTTTGAGAACGTTATATTTATATTTTTTATTTTTTCACAATAATATTGTGCATAACAATAATACAGCGGGAGAAAAAGGAAAGTATGAAGCAGTTGTTAGAAAAAGTTATCGTTATGACGCAATCATGAAAAGGTTGCACGAAATTGTGGAAGAACACCCCGAAATCGTAGTGAAATCTGGGGTTTTTGATTATTCACGCGCTCCTCCTGAGGTTCAAGCTGAGATTGAGGAACATCTTGAAGAACTAACTAGCCTTTATTTTGAAGAAGTTTTTTGGCATTTAGCAGAATATTATTATTTGCGCGAGACAAATTTGTCGATGGATCCTTCGCTCGCTGAATATTTGCTCACCGAAAAAGAACGCAGAGCCGTTTTTATCCCCGACTCTGTTATAAAAGACTTGCTCGAAAGGTTTCCCGAGCTGAAAGGCGCGCACCCAGATATTCACAAAGCTCTCGGACAAAAAAATATAGAACTCGATGAAGAAAGGGAGTTTTACCTTTGGAACGTTCAGGATGAGGAAGTCCAGAGCCTGTATAGAGAGGTTGAAAACATTGCGAAAGCGGGTGTTGAAGGAGTAATGTTTGAAAGAGAAAAAGGCTCTGTCCACATAAATTATGAACGCGCTAATACTGAAGTGAAAAAGGTTTTAGACGAAACCGTCGAAAAGATTCTAGAAAAGATAACCGAAATCATTGTCAAGAATGTTGCGTTTTATTACTTCTTGATGCTCAATGACCCTTCAAGTCTTGAGTTTCGCAATGCACAAATAGTGGTTTATGCAAAAGCGATAGGAATGTATTTTGTTCCTCATGATGTTGTAGTTGACGCGTTGAACCGTTTCCCGAAACTAAGAGAACTGTATCCTGATGTTGCTGAAAAATACAAGAAGTCTTTGAAATAAAGTTTCAATCTATGTTTGTAAGTTTCTTCATTACTTCGTTGAAATGAGAAATCGCGTGTCCTGCTGATTTGCCCGAAACAGCTGAAATACCCGCAGTAATCCCGTGTGTTAACCCACCACCAAAAGCCCCTCCCAAACCTGAAATAATTCTTTCAACTCTGAAAGGAGATGGATTACCGAAATACCCAACCGTGCCTCCTGAGAAAGCACCCAACCATACTGCAGAAGCTACACCTCCAGCAACCATTCCAGTTTCAGAAACGATCTGATAAGTCGCGCTCGTGTAAGGAGCGAGAATAGTTACCGCAACCATTGCAGTCAGGACTGCCGTAATTGCTACCCACTGAGGCTGAATTCCAGCAAGCCTGAACATGTTAGCGCTTGAATTCCAATTATTCAAAAGATAGGTTGCCACAGAGAGCATTACAGAAGACAAAATCGTAGCTAGCATTAAACCGAACAACGTGTCTTCAATGATCCTTCCGAGCTTTTGCGTGTAGTAAAAGTCCCTAAGAGCAATAGAAAGCGGGAACATCACAATCATGCCCGCTAAGAGTAGAATTCTCACAGTCCCGAGCATGTAAGACATTATCCACACGATTACTGTAACCACGAAGTATCCAACACCGAGAAGGGTAGTTTCAAGAATTGTGATAGGCGTAAGAGTGCTTGGAAATATCATGTAAGCTTCTAACAATGCAAGGTTTCCTTGAGCAATTATCCACGCGCCTTGCTGATTCGCCACGCTCGGGTAAGCGAGAATTTCAACGTTCAAAGTGTTCATGAGGTAAGCAATCTTATCGTAAACGAACGGGAAGATCAGCATAATAAAAATGCCTCCTGCGATTTTTTCAAGAACACCTGCCAGTGATGTAGTTTTGCGCCTGTCAGGAGTGAGAAGGTCTAGAAACGCAATAGGAATTAACACAATTATAGCAACGATCATGAGTAGGTTGTAGTAAGGACCTAAAGGCAAAGCGGGATACTCCTGAGAAGGCGATGTCGCATAAGCGTAAAGCATTGTGTCGTTGAATTGAGGCAAAGCGATTATTGTGTTAAACAAGTCGATAGGCGCCCATTCATTTCCTCCTACACCAGTAAGCACAGGACCATTCGGCGTTCCGTTCGTGCTTTCGGGTATCACCTCGTAAACGTAATACGTGAAGCCATCCTTCACGCTCGGAGTCGTAAAGTTCGCAAGCTGTCCGACGTAATAATATTGCTTAGAAAATTCCATAGACACAGTTTCGTTCGACCCACCTGGATAATAGAAAATCACGGATCCAACAAGTTTCAAAGGCGCGGGAATTTCTGAAGAAGTTGAAGCTGTGATTGTCGTGTTTGAAGTCGCATATGCAGAAGCTGAAGCCGAAGCAGAAGCGCTCGTGTTCGTTGCCCTTGCACCTCCTCCAGTTGAAGAAGTTTTCGAAGCCGTTGTCTTTGAAACCACCGCGGAATTGTTCACGTAATACCACGAGCCTCCTATCAAAACAGAACCGTAAGCGTAAGATGCAGGGACTCTCGGATTCACAGCTTGCGCGTTTATCTTATACATCGAAAGCAAAACTTCTCCGAAAGGACCCGAAAGCGAAGCGTGAGTAGGCAAGGGCACAATAAGACCGAAGAGCAAAAGGGACAAGACTGCTAAGTAAGAAAACTTCAAGAACATACCTTTCACAGAATTAAAGCTTCTCATCAAACTTAAGTGTAGTGAGCCCTTTAAAACCCCAAGAACGTGACAAAATGAACGACAAGCCTCGTCCCTTCTAGGGGCGGGGTAAAGCTTTTAAATTAAAAATGCTATTTTGTTTTGAATGCTCTCCTCTGGTCAACTCTTAGGACATGAGGAGCGGGAGCCGAATTCTCCCGCAATGCCAGAGGAGGGCATCTACGAAGTTACGTATTCAAATAAGAGGACAAGCATTGTGCGTCTTCTTCCGAACGGTTTTCAGGAAAGGAAGCTCAAGAAGTTAGCGAACATATCAGCAAAACTCTTCAACGAAATTAACTACGAAAGGAGACAACAGTTCTTCCAGCAACATCACGTGGATTTTAACACAACGTGGGACAAATATTATGAGAAGTATAAGGATAAATTAGGTAGTGCTAACGCTCAAGAAGTCATGAAAAAGAACAACGAAGCTTGGAACTCTTTCTTTTCCTTGCTGAAGCTGAAGAAAGAAGGAAAATTGCCACCCTTCATAAAACGCGTTAGCCCACCTTCATATTGGAAAGACAGAGAAACAAAGAAGAGGAAGCTAATACTCGTAATAAGACAAGACAGGTACGTTGTGGACGAGCAGAACCGTAAGTTAATCCTCAAGGACTTTGAGCTTGAAATTGATTTCGTAGGCAGGTTAAAATGGTATGGCAAACAGGGTAGGCTTGAAATATACTACGACGAAGCAAAGAACGCGTGGTACGCTTCAATCCCCGTTGATGTAGGAGTTGAAATAACTAAAAAGGGAAATAAGAGCAAATATATCGTTCACGGCGAAAGGAAAAGCATTCAGGTTGAATCGCCTAAAGGAAACAAAATGGCTTCAATAGACTTAGGCATCAACGTTTTGGCAAGCGTGATAGTAGAAGACGGAACTTGGTTGCTATACAAAGGCGTTAGGGCTAAGGAAGATTATTTCTACTTTGGGAAGAAGATAGCAGAAGTACAATCATTAGCAGACAAAACGAAAAACATTGGCGAATATGAAGCATACGAAGAGCTATTAAAAGAGAAGAAAAGGTTGCACGGAAAGTTAAAGAGAAGGCTTCGTCACTTGTACAGGAACTTAGCTTCGCACTTAATAAAAGAGTTGCACGAACTAGGCGTTTCAACTATATACTTAGGCTACCCTTTTGAGATAGCTCAAGAGAAGGGCAATAAATTTACTGTAAATGTGTGGTCTTATCGCAAATTCATGGATACAATAGAACTTAAGGCTCAAGAGTACGGGATAAAAGTGTTTGAAGTCGTTGAGTATAATACTTCAAAGTACTGTGCTTACCATGATAAAGTAGAAGTCGAAAGAAACCCGAGAGGAGTAGTTATTTGCCCTAAAGGACACAGGCTTCATTCAGACCTTAACGGCGCATTGAACATTTTAAAGAAAGCAGTGAACGTAATTGTTTCAAAAGTAAAGAAGCCTATATCTTTCATAGTAGATCACAACATAGTAGCACCCGTAAAGGGGTGTAACCTTTGAGACCTCAGGGAACCCTCGCCTCTTCAAGGGCGGGGAGGAGGTCAGAGCTCTAAACATGTTTGAGTATTCCCTTAGCCAGAACAGGATCGGAAATTCTGTATTCGTTTTCTGACTTTATTATAAAACCTGAATCCATCAAATTTTTTAAAATTTTAGAAATTTTAGCATCGTTCACCTTTCCTAGCTTTGCTTCGATCCCTCTTTTTATATCTGACCAGCTGGCTGAACCTAGAGTTGCTATTATTTTTAAAGCCTCAATGTACCTAATTTCTCCCACATTAAAAACCTTTAATGCTTTCTTAAGCTCTTCTGCGGCAAGCCTTGCTGCGCTTTCGTAAATTTTTTCTGTATTCCTTTCTCCGGTTACATAAAGGTACCCAAAATAAGTTAGCCAGCCTATTATTCCGCCAAGGTTCTGGACCGCTTCGTTTATAACGCCTTCGTTTACCGAAACTTTTTCCTGTTCAAAGCCAGCTCTAAGGAACTGCTTTGCTTTTTGTTCTGAAAGAGGCTTTATTCTGACTTCATTGAACGCTCTGCCGTAAAGGGGGGCATCTGGATCGTCAACTTTAAGAAACCTGTAGAGGAGGCCAACTTCTGAACCCGAAACCACAATCTTTAAATCCAAACTATCATAAGCATAGGCTAAAATTGAGTCAAATTTTATGGGTAAATTCCTAAGAGCCTGCGCTTCGTCTATAACGAGAACGCTTCCTTCCAGCTCCTGGAGAACCTTTATCAGATTTGCTTCTTCTTTGTTCCTTATCTTTATTCCAAAACCCGCAACATTAAGCTCAAACGAACTGATTTTTTCTAAGATCTTTTTTCCCCAGTTTAAATTATAAAGTTCTGAATTGATCAAATTCAAAAAAGAAGACAGCGAGACTGTTGATGGCAAAAGCCTGCAGTCCACGTACACGTACTTCTTCTTTGACTCGTTAAGATACGTGAGCATGAGGGAAGTTTTCCCGTACCTCCTCAGGCCAGTGACAACGGCCATTTTCCCTTTTGATAAAGCAGTATCAAGTTTTTCCCATTCTTCTTCCATGTTGAAGAGATCTTCTTTTTTTCTTTTAGGTTCTGGATTAAAATAGTTCGTAACTACCCCCGGGTAGTTACTATCCCCGGGTAGCTTAAATATTTTAATGCATTTTTTAACTTTATGGAGTTAAGGGAACGAAAGTCTCTTACCTCTAGCTTTAGATAGCCCTTATGGACAAGATATAGAAAGAGCTAAAACTATTGGATAATATATACAAAGAAGCGATTTATGAGTTTTCTCATTTTGCGTAATATTTCTTCGCGTAGAATTGCTTCAAAGCTTCGAAAAGAGAATGCAAGTCATACCTGTTCTCTGACATCTGCTTCTTCAAAAATTCTATCCTTTCTTCCATTTCGCTTTTCAATCTTGCTTCATCCCATCCCCATAAGTGTTCAAGCGTCTTCAACCTAACAGAACGAGAAATAACCTCGTCGACGCTCTCTGGGTAAATCTTATCCTCTTTCGCGTTCCACCTAAAGATTTCCACAAGCTCACCTGTCAAAGGGTTAACTTCCTTTGAAACGATTGCCCTCCTAACGACTTCACCGCTTGAGAGCCTAACCCTGTTCACTTGCAAGAAAGACCACACGAGCATCAGTTGAGACCTTCCAACGTTCAAAGGCTCAGTAGTCATCCTAGCAATAGCGCTTTCGACAGAGTCCCCGTGGAAAGTTGAGAAAGAACCGTGTCCCGATGCAGAAGCCTGAAACAAGAATTGAATTTCTTGACCCCTTGCTTCCCCTACGATAACGTAGTCAGGACGGATCCTCAAAGTCAGCTTCGTTAAGTCGAATATGTCTATGTCAGTAACTTCTGAGCCACCGAACGTGTACCTAGTTTTCAACCTTTCCCAGTGCTCGTGAGGAAGCGAAAGTTCAGGCGTCTCTTCAACGGTTGC
>Ga0081529_118337_pt1 | contig 18133 bp, 21 predicted proteins | sample EchGeymetagenome_FD_71012 | JGI IMG/M metagenome (GOLD analysis project Ga0081529, IMG submission 71012) | Ferrous microbial mat and aquatic microbial communities from Echinus Geyser, Yellowstone National Park, USA - transect B T=78-80 C v2... ...
CTGCTCACGAGGTCTTGGGAGTGATAGAAGTGGATGGAGGGTATTGAAGTTTCCCTCGACTAGCCCCAATGAGTTAAGGGTGACCCTGTATGATCCCTAGGAGGGGTGCCCGTGGTGGAATTAGAAGTAATTAAAGAAGGAAAGTTACGCCACGGGTAAACACGAATTATTAGTTGTTTTAATACCTCCGTATTTTGGTTTCACCAGACTGAGGATGGACTCCACCCATTCAAGGGAAGAAGAGGACTGTACAGCTCTCTCCAAAAAACTAAAATAAACCGAAACCCACTCTCCCACATGGATAGAATAGGCTACGCTGTCCTGGCAGCTATACTGGACGTGGTCCTGGGAGTTTCCTCTCTCCTTCACCTGCCGCTCCTAGATCTACTGGCCCTGATATCCTTCGTCTCTGCCCTCTACTCCTTCCTTCCCATGAGGGAACTCACCTTTACGGTCCCAGTATCTCTAGTCCCCTCACTCCTCCTATCCGGATCTCCAGCTCCCCTAATCCTCGCGTCAGTACTATCAGTGTTATCATATTACCTGAGGGAGCACGTGACGTCCTTCCTGCTGGTCCTCTCCCTCTCCCTCGCTGTAATGAATTCCGGTGCCTTGATCCAGACACTGGGTTACCTGGTCCTAACTGCTTCGCTCCTCTACCTTAGGGCCGACCTTAGGGGAGTCGTGGGGAACGGCATACTCTTCCTGATACTGGCAGCCTTCTTCTTCACATCGTCTCAGTCCTCCCTGGTGAACCAACTCTCAGACGTGTCCTTTTACTCCCTGTTCTTCGGAGTCTTCGGGATGGCCGTGGAGGGGAGGACTCTACCCAGGAGGCTCCCTAGGGCCCCCCTTCTGTTCGTCCCCTACGCTCTCCTGACCCTCACCTTAGGGATACCTGAGGCCTACTACTGGTGGACCTCAAAGTCCTTCTTCTTCAGGGTAGACCCCCTCTCCCTCTGGGTCCCGTTGAGGTACTTCCCCCAGGTCAACGAGGTGGCGGGGAGTTGGCCTTTGTCTCACCTGACCGTCAGGCTGGGGGAAATTGGAGTCGATCTCTACATCGCGATCCTGGTTTACGTATCAGGGATGACCTCCTACCTCATGTTCAGGGGACTCAGGGTCAGGTATCCGTCCCTCTTGGCGTTAGTCTATCAACTCCTCTCCCCCTTCGACCACCCGTACCTCCTCTTCGGCTACTCCGTCCTCCCCCTCACGCTCTGGTTAATGAACAGCGATGTCAGGGCCTACCTCAAATACCCAGCCGTGATGGTAACGTCAGTCCTGGGCTCCTCCTACTTCCTCTTTCCCCTCCAGGCCTCCCTCCTTGGTGGAGTCACAAGCAGGAGAGGGGTGGGGTGGGCAGTCTTAGCCATGATAGGGGCCAACCTCTTCTGGATAGTCCCCTACTCCCTCCTGGGTACCCCCAGCCTCGGTGAAATAAGCGACGTGTTACCACTGACACTCCTCTTACCTCTTGTAGTCTCCGCCATCCACTTCGGTGCGGAGAGGAGGTACGCCCTCCTGTCCATAGCTTCACTAGCCTACATTTCGGCCTCCTTGCCCTACGGGGAGGCACTCTACCCCGTGGCAGTGATCTCCACCCTCCTGACAGTGAACAGGGGCAAGGCCCTGATAGCTGGGCTGACCATCTTCATCCTACTCACGGCCTCGGTCTACCAATTAGTCAGCTTCCACCCTGTTCAGATCCCCTCTACTCTAATTAAGGCAGAGACTCAGGTGGAGAACGCCACGCTGGTCTGGTGGAACACAAGTTACCCCCTCCTCTCATCTGCTCCCACGAACGAGACTCCCGTATCCGTCACGGCGATACAATACGTAGTGGGTAACGGTACCGTAAAGGAAAATCCCAATTACACTGGGTTCCCTCTCTCCATCAGGGTTATCCTCCCCTCTAACTTCATCAGGGTCAACGGATCCTGGATATCTGAGAATCGCCCTGTAGTCGTGGTGGGACCGAACAACTTCACTTACTCCTACAGGTCTGGAGACCTCTCCCTGGAGCAGAGGTCTACCTACGTGCTGGTGAACTCCAAGTTGGGGTTACAATTCCTGGACTGGAAGTTCTCCCCAGGTAATTCCTCGGCGTTCTCTGTCTCCGTCTCTGGGGAGTGGTTACGCCTTTACCAGCAGGTATACTTGGCCCTAGCCCAAAACGTCACACAGAACGTCAGTGTGACTCCCGTGTCCTTTAATTCACTGGCGGTCACCCTGGGAAACCCCAGCCCCATCCTCCAATTCTCCCCTCCCAGGATAGACCTGTTGGGCTACGGGGCTCCCCTGAACCTGACCGAGAACTTCACCCTTACCCTGTACTTCCTAAACGCCGGGGGTTACGTGGAACTCTACGGGGAGCAGATCAACGGGGAACTCCACCAGCTCTCTGTCCTATCTCACCTTCCCTGGGGGAACGTGACTGACGTAATTCTCCTCCTACCTTTGGGTAACCAGTTGGAGTTGAGATCCCTATCCATCTCCACCTTGCTTCCCTTAAACCTCACTCAGAACTGGGTAGCCTGGTCCTCCCCACGACCTGCTAACCTGACCTTCCTCCCTTCAGTCCCGCTCAACGGGACCCTGTACTTCTCCAGTTCTCTCCCCGTGAGGTTACAGGGGGTTCTGGCAAATGGGAGTTCCCTCTACCTCGAACCTGGATCGGTAGTAGTTGGGTTGAAGGAGGTCACAATCACGTCGCCGCCTGGGACCGTGAACTTGACCTCCCTGGTCCTAGTGAACGGGACGAAGCAGTATTATGTCGTGGGAAAGTTCAACGTGTCCACAAAATATGTAGTGAATCAGACGTTGGTGTTGGGGGGTCTCCTGGATAAGATTGAGACCCCGGTGGACCTGAACGTCACGGTAATCCCCCTCCCCGTGTCCTCTAACCTCTTTGTACACTATCTCGTGGATGGAAAGGTGTCGCAGAACAGGTCCTTCCTGTTAACTCCAGGTGAGCACAGCGTGATGATATACTTCCCCGCTGAGAATTTAGTTTATCAGGGTCTGTACTTCTCGGTAGTCTCCTTCCCGTTGACCTTCATAATCGCCCTCCTCTCCGAGAGGTTGAAGACCTTATTCTCAAAGGTAAATAGGGTCCTTGAAAGGATGGCAAGCCAAGGAGGAAGTGAAGGAGGGGCAGAAGGCTGACGTCAAGTCCAGGCTCCCTACTACGAGACACCTCCGCTATTCCGCCCGATGGTTGAGCGAGATCTCTCCAGCAAAAGGTGTTGGAGAGTCAGTGAATTTTCAGTTAGCAGTTGTGGGACTTTCCCTTAAATATCGCCCTGTAATCGAGGCGAAATCTGATAACTGCCTACACGATAGTATCGCTATTAAGGTGTAAAGTCACTAAGTGTACTTTCTTCTCGACGAGGGAAAGTGTTATAAAATGTTTAACAGTCAGCGGGGAGGAGGCCTGCCGGGTGGGAGATCGAGGACCTCCAAGGGACGTCAAGACCCTGGGACTCCTCGTTCTGGAGGAGGGAGAGGCTTCAGGGTTACCTCACGATCTTCACCATCGTGACCAACGTCGTCAGGGAGCTGGTGGGGGAGTTGAACCTGAGGAGCCTGGAGGCGTTCCTCAGGTTCGTTGAACGTCATTTAGGCTGACCGCTGGAACTGATGAAAATCTTTAAGCCACGTTAGAGTCCCATAACTGCTGTTTAGATTCAATTCTGACTTATTTTCGAGGAGGTAATTTTGGGTTTATCTCGAGAGGTAGGTTTTCCGCTCCCTTTGAACCCCCATTTTTGTAATGACTTCCGTAGAGTTCAGAACCCTAACCCCACTTCACGAGTAACTTTTGCAGGGAGGAGGCGTAATTACTCGTTGAGCCCAAGTCATAAACATCGTTCACCTCCCTCACGTAGAACTCCACCCCCTCCCTTAGCAGGATCCTGATCCCCTCAGTCAACTGTACCTCCCCCGTGCTGTCTGGCCTAACCCTCTCCAACGCATCGAATATCCTCGTGGAGAAGTAATAGTATGGGACGACCACCAGGTTGGACTTGGGTACCTTGGGCTTCTCCTCAACGTCTACTACCTTCCCGTCCCTCAGGATCACCGTGCCGTAGGGCCTCGGATCCTCAACCCTGGTCACGAGAAAGGAGTGCGGAGAAAGTATTGGGACGTCGTCCAGCAAGGTGTCTGCCCCCACAACGACGAAGTCCCCAGAGATGAAGGGCTTTGCCCTCAACACTGCGTCCCCGAATCCCCTGGGTTCAGGTTGGTTTACGAAGGCTATCCTACTCTCCTCCACCTTGGTGTAGAACTCCCTCAAGGAACTCCCCCTCCCCTTCCTCTCCAGGTATTGAAGGAAGTCGTAGTCTGGGGTGAAGTGATCCTCGATCACCCTCTTCCCCCTCCCCACTACTATCACGAAGTCCCTCACTCCCCTCTCGAATAACTGCTCGAATATGACTTGAATGATCGGCTTGAACTCCCCCTTGAAAGGAGCTGGGAACATCTCCTTGGGTATCTCCTTTGATGCTGGCAACATCCTGGTTCCCAATCCAGCTGCGGTGATCACGGCCTTTACCTCCCCTCGGCTAGTCAAGGACTCCTCCCCTCCAGAGTGCCATTAGAGAATATCTGAAAAAGAGGTATTTGAATCTGACTACGAAGAGGGGCTATCCATCCCCGCCAGCGAGGTTTTACGCCCCCTTAACTACTGAAAACTATAAATTCTACTACACGTCTATATTCTCAAGCGGGGTTCCCGTAAGGGTAGACCCGCGTCCTGTGGGGCACGCACCCCCACGTGAATAAGCAACGATGCGGACAGATGCGGACGGCTATAAAGAGGTATATAAACTTTCAGCTGCAACCCTATAGAAGTGCGGGATTTTAAGTAAGCTTTATATTAGTCCCTCTCCATCATTTTCTCATGGACGAAATTCTAAGAGTCCCAAGACTCTTCATGGAAGAGCTTTCAAGACCCTTTCTGCAAAGGGAGGAACAGGCCAGGTTGATAACTATAGCGTTGATGACGAAAGAGCATCTAGTTATGATCGGAGAACCAGGAACTGCTAAGTCTGCTTTAGTTAGGAGAGCCGCTGAACTACTTAATGCTAAGTTTTTCCTCTACTTGTTGACTAAGTACACGGAACCCGCTGAACTGTTCGGGCCTATAGACGTTGTTGCACTAAAGAATGGTGTATACAAGAGAATAACAGAAAATCGACTACTTGATGCTCACGTGGTCTTCTTAGATGAGATATTCAACGCTAACTCCAGCATCTTGAATACACTTCTCTCGATTATAAATGAGAGAGTGGTCTACGATCAGACGCAGATACAAGTGCCTCTGTGGAGCCTATTTGCGGCGACTAACAGGGTACCAGATGAAACAGAACTAGAAGCGTTGTACGATAGACTCTTAATTAGAGAATTCGTTAGACCACTTGACGAGACGCTTTGGACTAGCATGTTGAAGAAGGGGTTGGAGCTGGAGTACGCAACCCCTAAGGCCGAGAGGAAGTTCTCGTTGGACGAGTTCAGACAGATATATGAAATGCTTCCCAAGGTCAACGTTGACGGTGTAATCCCCAAGATTCCCAAGATACTTATTGCAGTACATGAAAAGGAGATAGGTATTTCGGACAGGAGAAAGGGAAAGCTGCTCAAGATCATCGCCGCTAATGCATTGATAGAGGGGAGATCATACGCAACGGAGGACGACTTAATGATATTAAAGAATATTTTTGCTAAGGATATGGACGACTATGAGAAGATTAATACTATCCTGACCGAGTTAATACAAACTACAGAAAAGTACATGAGGGAGTTTGAAGAGATACAACGCAACCTGAAGGTTATAGACGAACAGTTGAGTTCATCTACTGACACGAGACTGAGTGTCATGTTGCCAGATCTACTTAAATCATTAAAGACAGCACGAGAAAGGATTGAGATCATGAGGCAAGGCGTGTCAAACGAGAACGTACTGAAGAAAAGTGACGAAATAATTCAATTTATAGACACGTTACTTGCCAGAGTAGCAAAGACCATGGGCCTGACGCTCTAACTGTACTAAAAAAGGGTGAAGTTTGTCCTATTTTGTTAGACTAGGGAGACCCACAGTCCATTTTTATCATCCAGTGCCCTGACTCTGTAGGTATAATCCGATATTAATTTAAGGGTTTCTAGATTTGCATCCTCTAACCCTATGGAGTGGAGCCTAGCTTTGGCCTTCCTCTTTAACTCGTTCATACTATTCACATCGAATGTATCCTCCCCATCCGTTATAAGTATGACATCACTAATACCCTTATACCGCTTAGACATTATATCACGATACGCCGCTTCCAATGCGGCCGATATCGACGTCCCTCCTCCAGCTTGAACTGATGCTATATACGTAAAGATCTTTATGAAGTCCTTCTTATTAAAGTTGCTAGCCAAGTACTGGACTGGGTACGGGTTTTCGTCGAAAAACCTGACGAAGTAGTCCCTTTGTTCACGTCTAGCTACCAATAGTAATGCTAATGCCACAGCTTTAGCCCACATTATCCTGTCACCAGCCATACTTCCAGACTTGTCTATAACGACATAAATTGAGCTGGGTTCAATGTATTTCTTTTCATACTGGAGGATCTGTCCCTCAGCATAACGTAATAGGAATTCCTCCTGTAGTTCTTCATCACTTAGATATACCATTTCAGATGGGATCATATCTTCTAATTCGTGTCCAGTCTTGATCCCTGTTATCTCACCTCTACCAGGCAAAGGTCTTTGCTTAAGCCTCTTTATGACCTCATCTATAAGTCTGTTCCTCGACTGGAGATATTGAAGTAATTGAGACACGTTCGTGTTCATAGCAATTTTGTTCAGCATTTCAATGCCCTCTGACTTGGTAGTGAACTCACTACCTATACCAGCACCTCCTGCTATCTTATCTATTAACCCCTTGATTTCCATTTCCTTATTCGTTATCTCTATGGCTTCCGCTCCTGTTTCCTTACCCAACTCACTAAGGTTAGGTTGTTGTTGACCTTGGCCTTGTTGTTGACCTTGTTGTTTGCCCTGTTGTTGACCTTGTTGTTGGCCTTGTTGTTTGCCCTGTTGTTGACCTTTTTGTTGGCCTTGTTGTTTGCCCTGTTGTTGACCTTTTTGTTGGCCTTGTTGTTTGCCCTGTTGTTGACCTTTTTGTTGGCCTTGTTGTTGGCCCTGTTGTTGACCTTTTTGTTGGCCTTCGTTTTTAGGCTTACCATATGATCCGCTAGTAAATTCTTGTGCTAATTGTTTGGGAGCATTCTTCATAAGTTCTACCATGAAATTTATAGCGGCTAACTTACTTCTCTCCGAATCGGCCTTATAGTGTGCTCCTTGCTTCGTCACAATATAGTCCAGACCAGAGATTATATCATACTGTGGGAGAGCCTCTGGTAGTAGCATGTCTCTATTCTTAAGAAATGGTGTTGGCAAATAAAACGTCTGATAAACATCTATGGCTAGATGTATAACTTCATTCGTTATCTTATACTTTGGTAATGAACTACTTTCAAGGAGTTTATTGGCCGTTTCCACAATCTGTTGTCCGACATGACGTAATATTGGATCTGTTGGATTAACCCCTTTAAGTACACTTACCATGGCTTTTCATCCCTATTTGATGTTATATGTTTTCACATAAATAGGCATATCCCACTTCACCGTGAACCCCACAATCAAGTTTCTAAGTTTGGTATAGTCGTCCATTGTGACCTTACCGCTCTTTATCATCTTCTCAAAGATCTGACGCTGCTGTTCTTCGCTCTTTTCCGTGGCTTCAATGAAGGAGTTGACATTTTTCTTGGTCCGTTCTAACCTAGCCAGGAATACTGGAACATCAAATACAGAGACTTCTATCTTTCGTTCAACTAAGTCTTCGAACCCCAAGACATGATAACGGAATGCTTGGTTTACTGTCTGAAGTGTCTTAAGATAAAGCTCTACAGTGTTTCTCAGGTCGGGGAAAGAGAAGAATTTATCAATCAATAAAAAGTTTCGTCTAACTACTGGGCTCTCGTATTGTAAATTAGTTAATGTTTCAGATGTAAAATATGGATGAGTATGGAATATGGCGTACAGTCTACGTAAATCGGATGCCTCATAGGTAGCTATCCTATAGATACTGGGCACGACGCTTGAATCTTGTCCTCCAGTCTCACACGTCATAGTGGTTTCGCTCGACGTCTCAGTCTGTCTTATTGCAAATATGACGCATGCAACTTCCTTGTTTTCTTTAGCAGTATATTCCGTTCTCTCTATTATCTGTCTTTTAACATCTATCAAGAACGTCTCTATATCAGTGGTGTTCATTGTAAGAGCCATGGAAGTAAATGACGAAATAAAAAATAAAAACATTTCCATCCTGCCCCTAGAAGGGGCGAGACTTGTCGTTCGTTTTGTCACCATTTGCTTAGGTGCATTTGAGATATTATTCATATTACAAAAGACTGAAAGCCTCGCCCTTCAGGGCGGGGAGGAGGTCAGAAAGAGTTTGGACTTTACGACGCCGTGAGCTACCCCGCCCTAACGGACGGGGTCTTCCGCCCCCTTTGAACCCCCATAAATATAAATTTAAATATATCCTTTCTAAAATACTTCTGATGATGCTGGTTGATCGATGGTAAAGAAACAGAAATAGACAAGAACAATTTGTCTGATTTTGTACCACCCCAAGTAGTTAATAACATTATTCAAGTTACTACTTATTTACCAAAGACTGTAGAGATCGATGGTAAAGAAACAGAAATAGACAAGAACAATTTGTCTGATTTAAGACTTTATGTACCGCCCGAAGTAGTTAATAAGGTTATTGAAGCGATATTAAAAGCGGGATATCATAATCTTACTGACAGATTTTTCCAGTACAATATTACAGATTGGGTAGATCATTTTATCAAAATTGATAGAGATGGAACTATAGAGAGTTACTTTAAGTATAAGCATCGTATTATCAAAATTGATAGAGATGGAACTATAGAGAGTTACTTTAAGTATTCGGATTTAACATTACCAGCAATATTTGAAACATATTCGCACTATCGTCACATTTATGATAAGTTACATATCCTATATAGAGGAAGATTAATAGATAAAATAGGTTCTCTCTACGAATGTATGTTTCTTAACGTTACTGATTTTCCAGCTCCTGTTATAACTATATACTGTAAAGAACCTGAACAAGTATATTCCATGTTTATGCATTATATTACTAAGGTGCAAAAGAAATAGCTACTTTTTTACTGATGTAATTTTTTGCTTATTTGGTTGGGGCTCTAAAGATGACATATACCCTCTTAATGCCTTGTATAGTCTCCTTGAGTACCTCAACAACTCCGATACACCTTTTTCCTTCGCTATCACGTTAGCGTTCACTATGTACCACTTCAGTGCACTGCTTAGAGACGTTGTCTTGAACGTTGCGACGAAGCTCTTATCTGTAACAACATATTCACTGTTTAACAACTCTTCCATAACCTTTGACGCTTCTATCCCATGTCGTCCTATCTCAGCGAACAAGATTGCGGGTACTCCACGTTTGGCTGCCACCTCTCTGAGCTTAATCATGCTTATTCCTACACGTTTGGCAACATACCACGATATTGGATCCAATAGGTTCAAATGCACTTTCGCTACTACTGGATGCTCTATACGAGGTCTAACGTGATCGTTGTTCTCTCTCTGTAACGCCTTATAGATCTCATAGAGTTGTACAGCGTGCTTATAGAGCAGCACCTCTGGGGTAGTGCCTAGGTGTTCGGCAATCCGTTTAAGGGCATCGTACATCTTTTCATCCATCTCTATAGTCACGTTCATGTGCTCACCCTCAACATGTTTGATGCAATCTCTCTGGCTAACTTAGTTGGCTTAGACGAGACCAAATACGAATACACGAGGTGTTGCTGATCCACAGTAGGCATTGTAGACAAGTGCCAGTTCATAGTAGCGGACTTCTTAAATTTCACCCCGCAAACGGGACACATTAATGATCCGTGTAGACTATAGTAGTGTTTCTTAAGCCCGTACAACGTCGTAAATACTCTTCCGCATTGAGGACATCTGAACACGTCAGTCACCCAACGATATAAAGTTGCTGGTTCTCTTCTCGACTTCGTTAGCTACAGACGTAGTGGCCTCCCTTAACTTTACAGTGGGTGGATAATTGGAAACTCTCAACGTCTCAAATACTGGGGGATATGCGTCTCTACCCCTTATTGCGAACCTCAACTCGGCAGTCTGATGTATAACTGTAGAGAACACTACATCTTTATAGATATACTTCCTTAGCTCTGGATACATTACCACTACGTTTCCCATATATTCCTGTAGGTCTTTTCTAACCTCACTAATCAATTTTTCTGTGTTCCTCACTATAACGTTGCCCAAGAGGAAACCTAAAGTCCTCACCTTCGTAGACCTAGTCAGACGAGGTAGAACCTCCTTCGCATATACATATGCACCGTATTGCGAGAACTCACTGGCAGTGATAGGTATGACGACATATTCCGCCGCAAATAGCCCCCACCACATTGAGGGAGTCACCTGAGGTGGGAGATCCATTATTATCACGTCAAATTCATTATATTGGTCTATAACATCTCTAAGAGCAAAGGGATCTGTCTGCGGATATTCTCCCCTTATCATCTTCACCGTGTCCTGCTCAGTGGTCGGTAGTACGAATATAGAGCTCTCTTCACCGTTTAAAAGTTTAACTTTAACCTCTTTCGGAGGTATCTTCTCCTGCCTCTTAGCTAACTCGAACGTTGTGTCGGTAGTATCTAATGATTGCGTGTCAAGTAGAGATAGGGATAGGTACTGCTGTGCATCAAGATCTATCAGAAGTACCTTCTTACCCTTGTTAAGCATACCATATCCCAATATTAGGGAATCGGTGGTTTTTCCCACACCACCCTTATGGTTATACATTGCAATCTTGAGTGGCATTTAGATCACCTAAAAGTAAGGTGGTAATTTGGGTTAATAAAGCTTTCGGTTTTCGTCAGCAACCTAAGGATGTTCACTAAGGAGAAAAGTTAATTGAATATGTATTTGAACACAGTTTATATGTGTCGGGGATATAGATTTTCCAATTAAAGTCACAGGCCTTCCTCAGCATCGATATAGTCTGGATGTCTATATACTGTCCAGTCTTCTCTCTAAAGTTAGCCACGAAGTTGTCCAGAAGGCTAGTACGTGAGAGACACGACACTGCACGTAATATCTCAGCGTAACACATGTCCACGAAATATACGACACTGCCAGTCTTGTTATACCCGTACCTATACCTAACTAGGTAATCATAGGAGTATGTGTCGACTTTCACCTTACTCGATCTTATTTTGTCTATCGTTAATTGCGAGGTCGAATGTACCTTACTTATCAAGACAGTGAACGTATCTATGTTCCTCGCTGGACAATCAAACATCCTATGCAATCCTATACTAAATTCCTCCTCAGTGAACGGTTTAAGACTCGCGAACACGTTTATCGTAGCAAACATCCTGGACGCAACATTCTCAAACAGAACAAGTAACATGTTCTTTAAGTTGTCTAGGCTGCTCGTGTCTACATAGCCGTATGGAAACCAGAGCCTAAAGCGTATCTGGACGAAGTAGTTCTTGTCCTTCTTGGTGTAGCCCTTCTTGTTATACAAGTCGAATTCTACACACTTGCCCATCGGCACGATCCTACGTCCTACTTTAGGATAGGTATTTGTCACGAAAGTTATAAGGTTCGCATTAGACATCAGGGTTCTGAGTTTAGCTCTCTGAGATCCTGAGAAGAATTGAGAGAAGGAATAACCCTGAGATATCTTACTATACATCTCGAGGATTCTGGCCCACTCCTTCCTGTCTATCCCTCTCAGATATGTGTTACCGAATTGGTTTATAGAAATATTCATGATAACCCCCCATTCAGAAACAGAGGTCTGAGAAGTTTACATCTTGTTCGGCGTAAAACGTGACGTCCTTCATGAAAGTTGAGCCGTCTGGCCTTACTACTAGGTTGAAAGTGAGCTTAGCTTCAAACAATACATCTACGAGCTCTGGGTATGCCTTGAGTCTAGCTTCATCGAAGGAGACTCTGAGAGGATCATCTACTATATATCGCAGAAGTAACCCCACTTCTGGGGTAACATCAATATCAAAGTAAAAATGATATCCTTTCCTTGTTTTCTTAACTTGAACGGACTTGGCTAATCTTCTCAAATTATGAAGATGAATACATTCATTAAACGTGGGTTCATGATCTATATCTATTCCAAGCATTAGACTCCCTGATAATAGTCCTTATAGCATTTAAAAAGCTTTCGGGATTTCCTGACTTCCTCCCAGGCCTACAGGGTTCACGTACATGCTTTAGGACTATGTCCCTTACTGAAAGGTCAGTTTTTCTACTCTCGCCCTCGGTATTGCCTCGTTCTTAACTTCTTCTCTCAAAAAATTAACAATGGCAGCCCTAATTACCTCAGATCTATTTCTTTTTGAATTTATAGCATACATATCCAATCTATGTAAAAGATCTGATTGTACCATAATTGATAGAACTTTTATGTTAAGATCAAGTTGGTTATCTAAATCGGATCTTTTTTCTGGTTCTCGTAAAAACTTTTCAATAGCCCTTCTAATTGCCGCGGATCTACTTAGTCCATTATTCTTGGCATATAAGTCCATTAGTTCTATGATGTGCGACTCAATCTTAACCGTTACATGTTCCATCCTCCACCTCACCTCTCAAATCTGGGTAACATTAATACAAATTTTGGCAAAGAAGTATTTAAATATAAGGGGGCTATCCATCCCCGCTGGCGAGGTTTTACGCACCCTTAACCCCCAATTTTATAAACTTTTTCTACTTTTGCTGTTGGTACAGTAACCCTGTCCTCTTCTTCTTTTAAGAACTCCATGATGGCAGCTCTAATTATCACTGATCTATCTAGTCTAGAGTTAATAGCATACATATCCAATCTACGTAAAAAATCGGATTCTACTTTAAATGATAGAACTTTTATGTCTATTTGCAATCGATCCTCGAAGTTAGGTTTTTGTTTCGACTTTTCTTTCTCGAAGTTAGGTTTTTGTTTCGACCTTTCTTGTAAAAACTTTTCTATTGCCCTGCGAATTATCACCGACCTGTTTAGCCCATGTTTTTTAGCATATGAGTCTAACATCTCTATGACATGCGACTCGATCTTGACCGATACATTATACATGATACGCTCAACGCCCTCAATAACGGGGGTTCTCCGAGGTCTCAAGTATTACACCCCTTTATAGACACTAGTTCATCATTACCCTCCTCTGGTATTGCGGGAGAAATCGGCTCCCGCTCCTCATGCCCTAAGAGTTGACCAGAGGAAGGTATCTGAAAGAAAAAGAGATGTTTGAGCTTAAAATCTTTCAACCTGCCCCTAGAAGGGGCGAAGCCTGTAGTCTGTCTAATCATGCATTTTCACCTTCTAAATGGAGGTAACACCACTTTATGGTATTATCGCCTTAAATTTAAAGTTTTCGTATGGACTGACCTCCTCCTCACCCCTAGTAAAGCCTGCAGTCTATTTTTACTGACCTCCTCCCCGTCCTAAAGGGCGAGGTTTGTCAATCAAATCTCCTAGCGTGTATTTCGAAAAGATCCTTACACATCATTTCACACTCATCATCGTGGTCACATGCGTCATAACATTGTTCTAACACTTTCTCTAGACAATTTAGTGTGGAGCACGCATTCATACGGTTATCATATATAGCTCTCAAGACCATCCTAACCTCTTCTTCTTAACATTGAGATATATGCCGACTGCCAGGTATATGACTAGGAGGAAGAAACCCTGATTTAGACCGTTTGACAACAGGAGCAATGCTGGAACCGACAACAGGGAAAACATGAACATGATAAAGTCCTCTACGTCATACTCAACGAACAATAACTCGTAGACTATCCATGCAGAAAAGAGCCCTATCAGAACTAGTTTACTCACAAAAAACTCCCCTACCTTTATCTCCTGTGGTAAATAAAAATAAAGAAATGATGTTATAAACACAAGGCCATAGGCAAACCTCAGCGGATGTTGAGGCATCTAGCCTCAGCCCTTAGGTCGAATTTATTGTGTATGAAGGGGTGTATGGGAACTTTTTTGCTTGTTCTATCTCTATTTTCAATCCATGTTCATAGTCAAGACGCACTACGTAACTATTAACCATGACACCAGACCGTAGGTGTTGAATGGTCGTCTCGACTTCAGCTTTTGTATCAGCATCAACTACCTTCACCTTCTGTGCCGACTCTTTGTTTATCAAGTTCTCCAGCTCTTCCTTAGTCTTCATCATCTCATCAATGTGGCTTTGAAACTTATTTATGTCCCCCCCTAAACTTGACAATATCCTAAGGAGCTTTACTAACGATGCAAATTCAGTAGCATCGTTAATCTCGAGGTATAACATTATGGGGTTCTTATAGGATGCATTGACCAACGCGTTAGCCAATGCTTCCAGCTGGTTAAGGTCACTGACCTGCACGCCTGTCTCACGAAAAACTACATGAATCATGAGGAACACCAGGAAAAAAGGTTATGGGGCGTGCTTCACCATTAGACGGTTAGCTAACTTGAACGCCCAATGATCAGCATACTGGAGCTTAGATACGCCGCGAACACTCATGCTATCTGCACAGTCGCCAAGCTGATGGTACATTTTATAGGGCTTCAGCACGCCCTTTTCTGTATATTCGACTTGGATTGTCTTTTGCATTAATATAAGTAGGGTAGGAAACTTAATAAACATTTCTTTTCCACACCCGCACTTCCCGCACTTTTGTAGCTGAGAGTTTATATGCCTCTTTACAGCCGTCCGCATCTGTCCGCATCGTCTCTTATTCACGTGGGGGTGCGTGCCCCACAGGACGCGGGTCTACCCTTGCGGGAACCCCGCTTAACTAGTAGTTAGTGTAGTAGAATTTAAAGTTTTCAGTAGTTAACGTAGTACAATTTATAGTTTTCGGTGCATATACAGTTCAGATCTGTAAGAAGTGAGCTACTCTGCCCTAAAGGGCGAGGCTTCCTGCTTCAAAGCCCTACCTTTCCTGTAGCACTTCGCTACGGGTAGAGGGCAGAGCTCCACAGGCACTAAGGATGGCTCCCACCCCGAATGATGCAAATCCATGGTGTCCCCCTTATGTAACCGTTTGATGGAGCAGAGGCGTACAACATAGACCCTAGCTTTAACCTTTGGATCCACCTTTTACCCTTCATGAGATCACCTATTCGTAGATAATTAAGATATATCCATTTCCTCCTGAACCTCCTGGCGAACCGCTAGCAGTACTACACGCACCACCGCCACCACTACCGCCATGAAAGTTACCGCCAGCACCACCGCCACCACCGTTGCCCCCACCAGTACCGCCAGCAGTACCAGCTAAATTCTGCAGTACAATCACAGATGAGCCGAACTTGTTTCCACCACCAGAACCCCCAGAACCGCCAGAACCATTAACAGTGTCAAAAGAACCTCGACCACCAGAACCGCCAGAACCACCGCCAGCTGAGAGAATCGTCGTTGAAGATTCAGTTATTGTTGTATTACCTCCAGCACCACCGTTACCTCCATTACTGCCACTATATACACCCCCTGCACCCCCTGCACCACCGCCACCACCAGAACCCACCGAGTAGCTGTAGGATCCAGCGGGTAATGTTATTATGAGTTGACCGCCACCACCGCCACCACCGCCACCGCCACCGCAGTAGAATCCAGCACCGCCATACGTATCGCCACCGCCACCACCTCCACCACCACCGCCAGCACCAAAGGCGTATATGAGTGCCTGAGTTTTTACGGTGAAGTTTCCCGAACCTGAGGAAGATACTATCATAGAAAGAGAACCAGAACCATAACCCTGGGGCGGACTCGGAAATAGAGAACCTTTACGAATCAGAATATGTTTAGAAAGTCTATAAATAGCATAATCTACGTATCTTAGGAGGTCATTATCATGATATAATATTTCCTTTGATTCTTTTAATAGTTTCATTATCCGCCTCGCTTCTTCATTCGTGACTCTTATCTTGACCTTAGCCATGACATCACCCTAATGGTGTGGTAATTACGAAGATTGTTATTGTAGCAGATACCGAGTACTGTAAATTTATAGAAACTCCACTAGGTAAATCTATCTCAAATTCGTACCATGCGGTTGCAGTTAAAGCATTTCCACTATTCACAGTACCCCTCACAGTCGTAGTTCCGCTCGTGAGTGTTAGTGTGAGTACTCCGCCAGCACTAGCTACTACGATTATCTTCACTCTCGAAGGTTGCGATACCGAAAGTACAGAAGAGAAGATGTTTGTGTTTGCTGAGACTGACGCATTGAATACTGAACCAAGAACTGTGGCATTCGGCTGTTTGACGACGCTCAACGGGGTATTTGTGACCGTGGTTGGGACTGGATTGGAAGAAGAATTCGCTACGGTGACGGAAGGTGTGTTGGCTATGTTGACGGAAGGTGTGTTGGTGATTTCTGTTGGGACTGGATTTGTGGAAGAGTTGGCTATGTTGACGGAAGGTGTGTTGGTGATTTCTGTTGGGACTGGATTTGTGGAAGAGTTGGCTATGTTAACGGAAGATGTGTACATAAAACTCCCCGCTCTTTTCTGTATATACGACTTGTATTGTCTTCTGCATCAATATGAGTCAGGTTGGAAACTTAATAAACATTTGTTTTTCAGAAGGGTTTCCTTGCTCCTTTCCCTAGCTTTCGGGATCACGTGAAGTCTCTCAGGATCCTCGCCGTTCATCCTCGCCAACTCCACGGAAAGAAAGCCTGCAAGTGCGATCAGGTAGGAGACATCGTACAGGGGTCTTGTAACCTTGAAGGCACGTGCCTTCAAAAGACTTGATGTTATCTCATCTACTTTATCTCCCTCTATAACTACAGGGTACAGGTTCTTCCCGTGAACGTAGCTCTCCACCTCGTTGTGATGAACTTCAGGTATCTCGCCAAAGAAGGCTGGGTACTTGGCGTTCTCGTTTATTTCTTGTTTGAACCTCTTTGCGACACCCAGGTACTTTGAGGCGTAGAAGACGGGGATCTTGGTGAACATTTCATTTGCCAGTGAACTCGACTGTTCCCTCATTCCTCTGATGTCCTTAACAGCCTCTTTCAGCTCCGAAAGATCTCCTTGAACGGTCATCCTCAGGACTGGATGAATTAAGAGAGGAAAGGCGAACCTCGGCTGTAACCCTCCAGGAACTTTCACTACCTCTTTGCATAACCTGGAGAGCGTACCACCGCTAGTCACAGCAATTACTCTCTTACCCTGTCTTAGGGATTCCTTAACCTGTAACAACGTTTCTGCCGTTTCTCCAGAATAGGATACGGCAATGACGGTGTCAGCGTGCCTCAAGGTCTCTAACTCCCGGAATGCCTTGAGCACTTCGCAGGTTACACCGCTTCCCCCCATCCCTATACACGCTATTTCCCCTTTAATCTCGGCGACTGGAAGCTTCTCGGCCTCCTGATACAGATCGTACCACTTCTCGTATATTACCAAATCTTAGGCACCTCCTGCGACGCCTCCTCCAAGTCCTTCATGCTATCTATCGACCTCCAATAAACCTTAGGAAACTTGACACCCAAAAGTAGACCGTCCCTTGCTAATTTCGGGAACGACTCCTTTTCTAGGTCTCCCTTCTCTGGGAGGTAGTCGAAGATGCGTGGGGTGAAGACGTACACACCTGCGTTGATCCAATAATCTTCAAGGATAGGTTTCTCCACGAACTCGACTACCTTGTTATTATCAGTTCTGACTACTCCGAAGGGACTCTTTAGGGGAACTAGGGCTATAGTTGCCACCTCTCCTCCCTTGAGGATGGACACATCCAAGTTGGTCAAGATGTCACCGTTTACCACCAGGAAGTTCTCTCTCAAGAACTCCCTTAACCTCTTGATCGCTCCCCCAGTCCCCATAGGTTCTCCCTCGACACCCAACAATATCTCTACTCCCAACCTGTCTGAACTCTGTGACGCCCACTCTACCATCAGCTCCTTCTTGTAACCCGTGGCAATTATAAACTGTTTGATCCCCTGCTTCACGAGCCACTGGATCTGCCATTCTATGATGGGTTTG
>Ga0081529_117758_pt1 | contig 18126 bp, 18 predicted proteins | sample EchGeymetagenome_FD_71012 | JGI IMG/M metagenome (GOLD analysis project Ga0081529, IMG submission 71012) | Ferrous microbial mat and aquatic microbial communities from Echinus Geyser, Yellowstone National Park, USA - transect B T=78-80 C v2... ...
GGCCCCGGTAGCTCAGCCTGGGAGAGCACCCGGCTGAAGACCGGGGGGTCCCGGGTTCAAGTCCCGGCCGGGGCACCAGTGGCTACTTCAATACGCCCAAACCCTATGGACCTAGTAGTCCCAGTATTCATTAACATAGCCAACCTGAGCAACACCAATAGTTGGGTTAGTTTAAGGCATTGAGAAATCTAGCGCCAGCAACCTCAACGTAAACTGTAGGCGTAGGACAACTCAAGATAGGCTAAATAAAGCATCCCCACCATACAATGTAGAGCATTAATCTATTAGCCACCGATTGTTAGGACCAAATTATAGGGTGTTAGGTAGCATAATCTAAATATTCCTCTACCTAACACCATACACCTCGTAGCTAAGTTAATTTAATGTTAGGTAACATTTTCTTCAGATTCTTCTACCTAACACCAATGTGCAGTACCTAACAATGCACAATTGAACTAACCGATGGTATTAACTCTTTCATTAAACATTACCATGCATTTGTGGATTGATGATGAGCCAAGTGTTAGGTAGATGATGGTGGGTGCACGTTGCACATCAGGGATCTTTATTACTATAAAAGCCCTGGGTAATGTTAGGTGATGCTGCATGGTGTTAGGTAGAGGAATATTTAGATTATGCTACCTAACACCCATAATCGTGGACCGAGAAGATCTCAAAGGGGAATTGAAGGTAATGTTATTGATGTATCGTGAGTTTTAAATGGAATTAATGAATTACGTATTAATCTTTAAATTTTTAAAAATTTAAAGGGGGAGGGATTGCTTAGGAATTTGTGGGGCGTGCGAATGCGTTGCGCCTTACGTTGTTTTTGGCATTAGTGTTGTTTGCATCTTTGTCCTTGGTTAGTGTTGCTGGGGTTTATGGGCCTAGGGTTTACATAATGTTTGTGGGTGCTTACCGGGTTGGTGCCGTTGTTGAGGGTTCGGTCCCCAGCTTCATTAACCGCAGTACACTTATTGCAATGCTGGCTCCACTCAACTCGACCTGTAATTACCATGTGCTGTCGGTTAGCCATTTAATTAAAGTTGTGGTTGCCGCCAATTGGAGCCGTGGTTGGTTGGCCCAATGCTCCATAACGCCCCTTGTTCGCTTGCTTGGTGTGCCGAAGTTCGCTGGGTTTACGTCCATCTTTGGTTCCATCTTCGGTTTCATGATGAACGCTGGGGTGTATGTAGGGGTTAACGTGACTGAGGTTAACGGTGGGTATTACCTAGTCTTCAAGTTCCTTGGGATTAACTGGGCTTGGTTGGCACTATCCATGTTGGTCCTGGCCATACCCATCCTAACCCAGTTGTTGATTTACAGGCATTTGGCCTCTAGGCAGAGGGGGAGGAGGGATGTGACTTACCTCTACTCAATGGGCCTCTCAGGTCAGTACATACCCAACATAGTCGCCTTTATAGCAGTCATAGTGGGTATGTTTATGTACATGTCCCCCATGCAGTTCCTATTGAAGCCAATATCATTCAACAACCAACTCGCCAACGCTCTCCTAAGCTTTTTCCTACCCATTACAGTTCTCTTTGCAGTCTTCATGCTAATCCAAAGGCATTACGTACGCATGTTGAGGGAGCCGGTTAGGGAGAGGTTGGAGAAGGCCATAAACTTTAAGGCAGCCCAGAGGCTGGCCACGGCCATATTTATCCTGTTATCCGGGTTCGGTGGAGTCATGGGTTACGTATACTACCTGCTCTTTACACACTTTAAACTCAGTAGCATGCCAACGCCCATAGTTGCCTTAATAGACCTGGCATGGTCCGCCGCCTTAGTTAGTGTGGTTCTGGCTGTACCCCAATGGCTAGTAACCAGGGGTGCCGTTGAGGACCCTGGCCTAAGCAGGGTTGCTGGGGATATTTGGGTTAGGATGGGTGGGTTGGGTGAGGCGCCTAGGGTTTACCTGGTGGAGAATGTGGCTGGTTCAAGGTATAACGCAGCGGCCGTGGGGTTGTTTAGGAGGAGGATAATTGTGGCTAGGCAGTTACTGGGCTTATTAAGTGAGGAGGAGCTTAGGAGCGTGTTGATACATGAGGTTAGCCACGTTAAGCATGGTCACCTTGCTAAGTTGCTCATGGTCGTAATGCCCCTTAACCTAGCCCTAATAACCATAGCCATGACTTCATTCACCAAGTACATGCTTCTCCCTGGGGTTGCGGCTTTCGGCTCCATGCTCGCCCTCACCCCACTTGTCAGGTTTATCCAGAGGAGGCTTGAGACCCAGGCCGACGTCGACGCCGTTAAGGTTGGCTTCAACCCAAGGGCCTACATAGCAGCAATGGGTAAGATAACTAGGGAGTCCCTAATGCCCCTAACCTTAACGAGGCTCGATAGGCCCCTCCTAACCCACCCAGAGCCCCTAAGGAGGGCGCTTAGGGTTGCTAGGGAGTTCAACATACCCATTGACGAAGCCCTAAGGCTACTCAAGGGTGAGGCTAACCCTTAGGTGACATAATGGTTGGGTCTCGCCCCTTCTGGGGGTGGTGTTGTTTCTTGGTTGGTTTAAAGTTTTAACCTATTGGTTGGTATTTTTGCTTCTGGTTATGTTTTAATTCCCCCTTCTGCCTAGCTTATCCTGGTGCTTGGGGTGGTGCCCTCGGAAGGGGGTTTACTTTCCTTGCCTCAGATGAGCCGGTGGGGCGATACCCCACTACTCATCACCACCCCAAGAACAAAACCATTAACCCCACAACAGACGGGGCAACGGACGAGACCCCCACGGTGAAACCCGCCTCCCCAAGGCGGGAAGGGGGTCATTAATCTTTGACGTGATGGGTTTCCCAGCGCTAATGATGCCTTGGGGTGGGTAGGTTGTCTCTCTTTGTGTTGGGCGAATTTATATTAGCTAAATTGTTAATCTGCCTACAAATAATGCTTATTAATAACTGGTTATGGGGTTCATTGTGAGTCAAAGGTTTGACGTCATAGTGGTGGGTGGTGGGCCGAGTGGATTGACGGCTGCGCAGAGGTTGGCGTCTAGGGGTTTTAAGGTTCTCGTGGTTGAGAGGGGGCGTAGGCCGGGGAGTAAGAACGTCTACGGTGGTAGGATATACGCCCACGTCCTTGATAGGCTCTACCCCGAGTACGTTAAGGAGGCCCCCGTGGAGCGTTGGGTTAGGAAGGAGCGCCTAACAATGCTAACCAAGGACAGCGGCGTCACGGTGGAGTTTGAGGCTAAGTCTGTTGAGCACAAGTCCTTCACGGCGTATTTAACGAACTTCACGGAGTGGCTCTCCAGGAAGGCTGAGGCGGCTGGGGCTCTAATAGTCACGGAAACCCCCGTGGACAGCCTGGTGATTAGGGATGGTAGGGTGGTTGGGGTTAGGTCGGGGGCCGACGAGGTCTACGGCGACGTAGTCATAGTGGCCGAGGGCATTAATAGGCTTGTGCTTGAGTCAAGTGGCCTAACGCCCAAGCTGCAGCCAAGCGTAGTGGGGCTTGGGGTTAAGGAGGTTATTAAACTGGGTAGGGGTGAGATTAACGAGAGGTTCAACCTCGATGATGACGAAGGCCTAGCCTGGGCCCTGGCCGGGTACCCAACCCACTACGTGCCGGGCGGCGCATTCATATACACTAATAAGGATGCAATCACCCTAGGCATAGTGGTTTACCTTGAACATGGGGCCAAGCTCGATGTACCGGTTCATGAACTTATTGAGGAGTTTAGGCTACACCCATTCATAAGCAGGCTGCTTAAGGGTGGGCAGTTGCTAGAGTACTCAGCCCACCTAACCCCAATAGCTGGACTTGGGGCAATGCCGGATAGGCTTTACGGTAACGGCTACCTGGTGGTTGGTGATGCAGCCGGCTTCCTACTCCACCTAGGGGTCCTGATAAGGGGGGTTGACTTCGCCATGGAGAGTGGTAACCTGGCCGCTGAGGCCGTTGTTAAGGCTCACGATGAGGGTAGGTACGATGAGGAGGCTTTATCAGTCTACTGGAGACTGCTCAACGAGAGCTTCATACTAAGGGAGTTCAGGGCCTTTAGGAACGCCCACAAGGTCTTAAATAACCCTAGGCTGTACAGTGACTACGTGATGCTGATGAACTCATTCATGGCCAGGTACTTCGACGTTGACGGGACGCCTAGGAGGATTTGGGACACCTTCATGAGTAGTAAGGGTAAGTTAACCCTAACCGACATGGCTAGGGATGCCTTAAGCCTGGTGATGAACCTATGAGCATGGACAACAGGAAGATCCCCATTGAGGAGAGGCTTAACTCAAACGCCTGGGACGTTAGCCAAAGGCCCCACATCAGGATAATTGATCCTGATAAGTGCCGTAAGTGCGATGCCAAGCCCTGCACTTTCCTATGCCCAGCCAGGTGCTATATACCATCCCAGGACGGTACTGTGCTCTTCTCCCACGAGGGCTGCCTGGAGTGCGGCACATGCAGGGTGGTGTGCCCAAGCAACGCAATTGAGTGGACCTACCCGAGGAGTGGTTACGGTGTCCAGTATAGGTTTGGGTGATGGGTCATGGGCGCCACCGTTATAAGTCAAGTAACCCCAACCCAGGGTGTGGGGAAGGGGGAGGGGTTAACCATAATAGTCCCCGTTAAGGCAGCGGTGCCTAACATAACAGCCGTTAGGCTGGACCCAGTAACCCACAACCTCGTTAGGGAGGGTGTGCCGCTGATGCTTAACCCGTACGACAGGAACGCCCTTGAATTCGCCCTAAGGCTTAAGGACAGGTACGGTGGTAGGGTCATAACCCTATCCATGGCCCCACCCAGTGGTAAGGACTTCCTCGAATCCACCATAGGCATGGGGGCTGATGAGGCCTACCTAATAACGGACAGGGTCTTCGCGGGTGCAGATACCCTAGCCACCTCATACACCGTGGCCATGGTGATAAGGAAGCTTTTCCCTGAATTCAACCTGGTGGTCATGGGTGAGGAGACCACGGACTCCACCACAGCTCACATGCCAGCCCAGGTGGCGTCGTGGCTAGGCTTACCTTACCTATACTACGTGGTTGATGGTGAGGTTAACCTTAAGGAGGGGACGGTCAGGTTGACCAGGTACCTTGAGGATGAGGGCGTCTTCGAGGAGTATGAGTTCCAAATGCCGGTCATAGTCAGCGTTTACAAGGGCAGTAACCCACCGAGGGAGATAAGCCTAAGCCGCAAGATACAGGCCAGGTTAGGCAACCTGGTCAAGTCAGTGACCAACAATGAGCTTAAGCTTGACCAGTACTGCGTTGGTTTGAGGGGTTCACCGACGATAGTGGCTAAGATTGAGGACGCCAAGCCAATACCCAGGAAGAGGCAGGTATTCAAAGGTGACCCGAAGGAGGCCGCCAAGTGGCTCATTGACAACCTAACCAAGGAGGGGGTGATTAAGCTATGAGTACCTCCAGGATATGCCCAGAGTGGCCGCAGGTAAATAAGAATGAGTATAAGGGTATTTGGGTTTACGTTGAGCACCAAAACGGCGTCATTAAGGACGGTAGCCTCCAGTTGATTGGTAAGGCTAGGGAGCTGGCCAGTAAGGTTAACGTGGACGTCACGGCCGTCATGGTTGGCTATAAGTTAGGTGACTTGGTTAAGGAGCCCATTTACTATGGGGCTGATAGGGTGGTTTACGTTGATGACGAGGCCTTAGCCGTCTACATGCCCCACGTCTACGCCTCAGTCATAGTTAACCTTGTTAATAAGTATAAGCCTGAGGTGGTCCTCTTCGCAGCCACTAAGAGGGGTAGGGAACTGGCCCCATACGTAGCCAACACCCTCAGGGCCGGTATAACGGCGGACTGCACGGACCTGGACATTGACGTTAAGACGAGGGACCTGGATCAGGTTAGGCCAACCTACGGCGGCAACATACTGGCTCACATTAGGACACCCACCAGGAGGCCTCAACTAGCCAGCGTCAGGCCCAACGTATTCCCAACGCCACCAAGGGACACCAGCCGTAGGGGTGAGGTGATTAGGGAGGTTATTAACAATTTACCTAAGCCCAACGGTTCACTGATAAGCATCAAACCGGTCACCAAGGGTGATAGTGACCTACCCCCAGTGGAGAAGGCTGACATAGTGGTGACTGCAGGTAGGGGTGTGGGTGGGCCTGAGGGGGTTAAGCTACTGGTGGAGTTGGCTAAGGCTATTGGTGGGACTATTGGCGGGTCTAAGAAGGTTACTGATGCGGGTTGGCTACCCGTTGATAGGCAGATTGGGCAGACAGGTAAGACCGTTAGGCCAACGCTCTACATAGGCGTTGGTGTTAGTGGTGCCATACAGCACATCTTCGGCATGAAGGAGTCGAAGATCATAGTAGCCATCAACAGTGACCCCAATGCACCAATATTCGAGTACGCCGATTACGGTATAGTGGGTGACTATAGGCAGGTGATTCAGGCTTTACTGGAGTTGCTTAACCAGAGGAGGGCTGGTAAGGGATCCTAAGGTTTATTTACCAAGCCAAATCAACCTCCCCATGGAGGACATTAGTAATTATGCGGAGGAGCTTTACGAGGTGAGTGATGAGTGCCCAGTTTGCAGAAACAGGACCCTTAGCATTAGGGGCGTTGTGTATAACGTGCCTTACTTCGGTAGGGTCCTCCTCGAGACCATGAACTGCTCCACCTGCGGCTTCAGATACATGAACATAACCTACCTCGACAGTAAGGGGCCCGTTAGGTTAACCTACAGGGTGACTGATAAGGTTGACGTCGAGAGGACCTGGGTCATAAGGTCCGCTGAGGCTAGGCTGTACTCACCGGACTTGGGCTTCACCCTAGCCCCAGGTTCAGCGGGTGAGGCCCTAATAACCCCCCTTGAGGGCTTAATGTACAGGGTCATTTACTACGCAGAGGCCATGAGGGGGCTTGAGGGTGAGGCTGAGGAGAGGAGGCTAAGGTTCATTAGGGAGGCCACAGAGGCGCTTAACGGTTTAAGGGGCTTCACCCTCGTCATAGAGGACCCCACTGGGAACAGCATAATAAGGCCACCACCTGGTAGGGAGGATAGGCTTAAGGAGGAGAGGCTTGAGGTAACCCAGGATGGGTAGGACCCCACCGATAGCCGACAACCATGGCCACGTCAACCCAGTTAAGGGTCTTGGACCCAGGGAGGTGGCTAGGAGGTTTAGGAGGACAGGCGGCTGGTTCATGGGCGTCGTGGCCCTCTTAACCTGGGACCTGGATTTAAGGCCAGGCGACTTGAACGACGTTGATAGGCTGTATAGGTTAACCATAGAGTCCGCCAGGGTCATTCAAGGTGAAGGGGTTAGGTCAGTGGCCATAATAGGCCTACACCCAGCCGAGTGCGTTAGGTTAATTGAGGCTGGTTGGGGCTTAGACAAGGTTAGGGGCTACATGGTTAAGGCGATTGACCTAGCGGCCCAGTACATTAAGAGGGGTGAGGCGGTTGGCATTGGTGAGGTTGGTAGACCGCATTGGGATGTGGGTAGCGATGTAATTAAGCTGTGCAATGAGGTTATTGAGTACGCCCTAACCGTCGCCAAGGACCTGGGGGCCGTGGTTCACCTACACCTGGAGAGGACTGGTGAGACCACGGTTAAGTCCATTGTTGAAATCATGAATAAAGTTGGCGTTAGGGATAGGGGTAAGGTAATCCTCCACCACGCCTCACCAGGCATGGTTAAGCCTGGGGTTGAGAATGGGCTAACACCCTCAGTGCCGATAGGTAGGCATGGGGAATTTGAGGAGGCGATTAGGCAGAGTAGGTTAATCGTGGTGGAGAGCGACTACATAGATGACCCGAGGAGGCCAGGGGCCGTGATACCTCCATGGAGGATACTGAGTAGGGTTAACCAACTCCTCCAATTAGGTGTCGTTAATGAGGATGACATAACTAGCATCATGGTTGACAGGATTGAGGAGCTTTACGGGGTTAAGTACAGTTAAGCCGTATCCTAAGGGAAGGTACTCTAAAGTTTAAAGTTGAGGATGATGGATGCTTATGCTGGCTAAACCCTTAGGAGGGGCGTAGAAGAGTATTAAAGCACCCAAACTGGTGGGTTGGCTTAATTATGTTGCCCAATAGGGATGAGATTAAGGCTAAGTTGAGGGAGTATGAGGATGCCAGGGACAGGATAATCAACACTGGGATTAGGTTGAATAGGCTGTCCAAGTCAACCATATACTCGGTTATTAGGGGTGACTGGGATTCAGCGGACAGGTACCTAGAGGATATGAGGAGGGAGCTCCAGGACTTAATGAACCTGGTTAGGCAGTACCCATTCTACTACGATAAGGCTGCCGTTAGCCTACAGGAGTACGCAGAGGCCTACATAATGTACGTTTACAATAGGGATGGTAGAATACCAACGCTAAGCGAGGTTGGGGTTGATGAAGTAGCCTACCTAAACGGGTTAATGGAGTTCACGGGGGAGTTGTCCAGGAAGGCCACTGAGGAGTTGATTAAGGATAACCTGGATTACGCTTTAAAGGCTAAGGAGGTTATGGAGGAGATTTACCTAGACATGCTCTACATGGAGTTCAAGGACTTTGAAATGAGGAAGAAGGTTGACTACGTGGCCAACAACATAAATTGGCTGAATGAGAAGATATTCTACAAGACCCTCAACAGGAAAGTTCCTTTAAGCCCCAGTTAAACTGGGCAATACTGCTTAAAAGGCCACCACGCACTGACCCTACCCAGTGATTAGGCTTGCAAGGCCTGACCAGTGATGACCTGGGCTAAGATGACGCCTACACTTAAACATACCTCTACAATATTCTTGACTAAATAAAATTGGCCGTGAAATTAAGTTTAATCGTAATTATCCTCAGGTTTAAGCTTTAATAGTGGTGAGGCGCATTATGTGCATGGCCAGTGGGTTCCTTAGGCCATCTCCAGCCATAGAGGGTGGTGTGGACTCCCTCTTCCACTGCTGGAGGAGGATCCCATCGACGAGGGTCGGCCTTGAGGAGGAGTTTCAGCCATGTAGGGCCAGTGAGTACTGGCGGGTTAACTACGATGAGGCCAGGTACACGGACTTCTCCGAATCCGTCTACCTCAAACCCAAGGGGTTGATCACCGTATCGTTGAGGTCCAGGTCAACGTTTACCTACGGCAACTTCGCCTTAATGGCTAAGCTTCCCAGGGTTGAGGGTGGGCCAATACTGTGGTTCGGCTTTGAGCACGACGACCTATTCGCAGGTGGTGTGGTGCACTTCAGCTGGTTCTCAGGTAGGGGCAGCCTATACGCCAACATTGGTGGGGTATCTAAGGTGGTTTCAATGGACCTAACCAAGTTCCTACCCAAGGACGCCTCTGATAGGTACCACTGGTACAGTGTAGTTTATAGGAGGGGGGTAGCCATGTGGTTCATTGATAATAGGCTGAGGGCCATTGCCTCAGTGGCGTCAGGTGAGGTTAAGGATGGGGGCGTAGTTTACGATGAATCACCCTACGTGGTAGCCTGGACAACGGACGCACCATCAGCGCAACTGGCGGTCCTCATCGACATTGACGGGGCCCCCGACGTCGAATTCAGGTGGGTTGGGTTAAACCCATGGGGCCTAAGGGTCTCAAACGGCGACCCGAAGGTGCCGGTCAAGGTTAAGCTGTATAGGGCTGGTTCAGAGACTACTTGGGCTGGTTCAGTGGTTAAGCCTGGGGATGAATTTTACTCACAACCATTACCTGGCATGGGTAGGAAGACACTGCTACTAAATGTACCAGGGGGTGAGTTAACCATGGAATACTTCGCTGATGGTGAATGGGTTGAGGCTAAAAGGGGCATCCAGGTCAGTGGCACCGTAGCCATGAGCATCATTGAGGATGCCCCATTAATTAGGTTTAGGTATAGGGCTAGGGAGCAGGGCTCCGTAAGGGTTGCCTCAATGACCCTAACCTAACCTTAACCGTTATTCAATGGTCAATTGGACAAATGTTAAAAGCTTAAGAAAGGAGTGCCTTGGCCTTAACTCTATGGTTGACGTATGCGTAAACTGTTATAACTATGAAGTCCGCTATAATCATTGAGTGCATTATAGTGCAGTATAGGCATAGGGCGTGCAGTATGGCGAACTCCACGTAGAGGAGGTAAGGTATTATAGCTAGCCCAAGAAACCTCCAGTACATTAAAGCCCTCAGTAGTTTACCGGCAGCCGGCTCAGCCACCTTATCATAGGCCATGGCCATGGCTATGTTAGCTACGAACCAGAACACCGCCAAGACGTCGAGGGGTACATCGGCTAATTCGGCGTATGGGCTTGAGAGAACCTTGATGCAGTTAATCGTGACCCCTGGGAATGGTGACTGGGAGCCTCCCACAGTGCATAGCGGTGGGGCGTTGTGGAGGTAGTAGTACGTGTAGAGGACCACTGCCGAGGAGAATATGCCCACCACCGAGAAGGCTACGAATAAGGTTAGCCACTTGAGGCTTAGCCTACCCATAGCTTAACCTGGGGGTTAAAGGGTTAAATACTTTCTTCCAACGCCAACCCTAGAGAGGAGTGAGACTAATCCTTAAGCAGCGGTAGGCTACCGGTCACCTTATTCACAAGTTCCTCCGGCCCAGGCCCAATGGCCAGCGCCGTCACAGTGCCTGGCGGTAGCTCCGTTAACCCAGCGTCCTCAATCAACGCCGTGGGTAGGCCAAGGGCCTCCGCCTTAGCCTTAAGCCTGACCAAGTCATCAATTCCATCAACCACGAGCACAATCTTCTTCTGGCCGCTTGAAACCCAGGCATCAACCCAATCACCCCTACTCCTTAAGGCCTCCAGTACAGCCGTCACTGAGGCGTGGGCCACCTGGACGGCTAACTTACCCCTGCTCATGGGTAAGTCACGCCTGACAACTATCGACTGCTTAAACCCACCCACCGGGGGTTGGGTGGGGCTTGGGTTTTAAACCGAACCCACCTTTGCGTCAACGCTACTCTGCTAGGGGTTCCCACTTCTTGCTTGTGAAGGACCTGTAGGCGGCGTCGATAATCCTGTTAACCTCGACACCGTCGTTGAAGTTCTCCCTAGGCATTTCACCCCTCTCGAAGGAGGTTATGAAGTGCCTAAGCTCGTTGAGGTAGCCGTAGAGTTCGAACTCCCTCCAAATTGGGTATAGCCAACCCTTAGCAACCTCAGCCTTCTCAACAACGTACCCAACCCTCTCCTCCGGGGCCGTGGTGAAGACCCTTATCCCAGTCTCCCTAGTCACGTCGATGAATATAGCCCCCTCACTACCGTAAATCTCGTACCTCAGATCCAACCCACCGTGAGCCGCCCAACTATTCTCAGCCTGCCCCAACTCACCCCCACTATACCTAACCAGGACTATGCTGTTATCCTCAGCCTTAGTCCTATCCCTATGGACAAGTAGGTCACCCCAACCCAACACCTCAACGGCCCTACCCCCAATTATCTTCCTGGTTACCTCAATTGAGTGGCACCCCATGTCCAGTAGGCTACCGCCACCGGAAAGGCTCTTGTCCCAGAACCATGGGCTGTGGGGGCCGAAGTGGGCCTCCCTACTCCTAACCCAAAACACCTTACCAATGGCCCCACCCTTAACCATCTCCATGACCCTCTCTATCTGAGGTATGAAGACCTGGTTCTCGGCGTAGGCGTGAAGAACTCCATTCCTGTTAACGGCGTTAAGCATCTCCCTAGCCTCACTGAGGTTCCTACCCAGCGGCTTCTCGATGATTATGTTCTTCTTGTTCTCGGCGCAGACTTGAACCGCCTTAAGGTGGAGGAAGTTGGGTAAGACTATGTCAACTGCGTCAACCTCCTTATCGCTGCAAAGCTTCTCAATGAAATCTTCACCCGTGTAATACTTGCCGACACCCCACCTCCTTGCGAACTCAGCGGCCCTACTCCTCGACGCCACGGCCACAACCTTGGCATTGGGTATCTCGGCGTATGACTGCATGTGGAACTCTGCGGCGAAGCCTGAACCCAGTAACCCAACCCTAACAACCATAGCCACTTGTCTAGTGCATACTTATAAGCATTATGCGCAGTAATTGAGCTATATGCTTAAAGGCAATTATGAGATGGAATGTTTAAACAGGTAATAAGGTGTATTTTTAAACCATGATTGACTTAACGCCTTAGCACCTACTCAATCCTAATCCTAATAACCCTCTTAGACTCCTCAACATCCTCCTTAGGTAACTCCCTGTACGTGAGCCACCAGGCGTAGCCCTTAAACTGCTGGAGTCTCTTAGGCGCCTCCTCAACGTTGTGTGGCGGTGGGTTGAGTACATTGTCGCCTATTAACTCGTTGTAGGGCCAGTTAGCCGGCATAACGGCGCCGTACTTGTCTATGAGTTGAAGTGCCTTAACGGCCCTAAGTATCTCGGGTATGTTCCTACCCAGCTCAAGTGGGTAGTACATTATTAACCTGACCGTGGCCTTGTCATCAACTATGAAGACCGCCCTAACTGTTGATGTGCTTGACTCGGCGTGGATCATGCCAAGCCTCCTAGCCACCGTGCCCATTGGATCCGCTATTATTGGGAATGGTATCTTAACACCGAGGGTCTTCTCAATCCAGGTAACCCACTCAATGTGGCTAATGTCAGTATCCACGGAGAGCCCGATTAATTCAGTGTTCAATTTGCGGAAGTCCTCATACCTCTTGGCGAAGGAAACGAACTCAGTTGTGCATACTGGCGTGAAGTCACCTGGGTGGCTGAACAGTATGAACCACTTACCCCTATAGTAGTCAGGCAGTTTAATCCTACCATGCGTAGTCGTAACCTCCATTTCAGGGAATTTTTCCCCTATTAGGGGCATCCTGAAACCCTCACTCATACTTACCCTAAACTATCCCTATTCTCTACCAGTTTATAAATTTTTCTAGATAGAACTTTTTTTAGATAACCTACGCTTCCCCACCCAGAGAACCCCTAATTATACAGACAAAGGAATGCTTCACGTTTCACCATACCAAGTATTACATAATTACTTATCATTAGATGGAAATAATCTTTCTATCTATTAAGGTAAGAAGTCTTGAAACATAATGCGTAAATAGATTAAGGGAAAACGCAGGAACAGCATGATTAATGATTAACCTAACGTGCACCGTGTCTATCAGCAGTAACTGGGCTGTTTTGGTTTTCATAATCATTTGTAGTGCTTATTTTTGTTAATGGTTAATCCCAGTTAAATTTAAATGCCTAATCCCAACACCCTTTATTAGTGACCCTGGGTTTCCGAGATCCGTAGTGGCAAGGAACCCCCGGCGACGGGTGGGGAGCCACTACGGTGAGCAACCCCAGGGAGACCGCCGAGAAGGAGACGGTGGAGGTTTAACGTCTCCACCGCCTCCAGAGAGACGGTATTGTATCACTGAGTAGCTTATCTGGGCTAGTTTGGTTAAATTTAAGGGTTATTATTGTTGAATAGATGAACCAGCGGACTAGGATAAAGCTAAGACCCTTATCTATATTATCAATAAAGATATGTGGTATTTAAATGTTTTATCATTGTTCTAATGAAAAGGCATCATTTTGACTGAGTGCATTTGCCAAGTACCTTAAGTAGCTGTATGGCTACCCCTAGGCCCCTCTGCACGTCATCGTCACCCAGTGCCCTCAATAACCCTAGTAGGCCCTTGACCGGCTTAGCCTCTGATATTAAGCCAGCGTTCTTGCCCACGCAGCCACCGAGGTCCTGCACCATACCCTTAAGTTTGAGTACGTCCTGGGTATCCAGCTTATTCATTGCCTGTAGGCTACCGTCAACTAGTATTGAAAGTAATCTAAACACCGCTGGGTCTTGGAATAGGTACTGGATGAGTTCATCAAACCTGTTCACAATTATCATCAGTGAATCCAATACTCCACTGCGCTTCAACTCAATTAACTGGTCTAAGAGACCCCTTATTTCATCAATATTCTGAGTAAGCATGTTTAGGGTTTCGGCCAGCTTCTCATCGGGGCTTTTCTCAACCTGCTGTTGTACTGCCATACCCATCACCTCACATGGTTGTCTGTAGCCAGGTCTTGTAGAAGAGGTCCTTTATAAGCTTACCCAGCGGTGACGTTAATATGCTGTAGCAGTTGCCCATCCAAAGAGCCTTATTGTCCTTGAGATTCAGCTTAATGTCGCAGTTAAACATTAGCCCAAAGTCGCCGTAATCCATGGCGCAGGCCATTGCGTTTATCTGCGCTGGGTCAATGGGTTCCCCAAGGAGCTCACCGGCAACAGCGCCCGCACTGGCGAGCGCCGTGAAGTGGACGGGTACACCGGCTGTGGGTAACCCTATGGATGGCATTGAGTGTTCACCGGGCAGGTACACGTCGTCGTACTTAATGCTTCTGCCAGTGTAGACATCAACCACGGTCCACCTGCCGTTCGGTAGGTCAGCGGCTAGGGGGGTTCCATCGAAGGGCTTGGGTAACCTGGCTGGTGGTACAACTATCAGCAAGTCATACTTAACCTTATCAGCAGTTATTACGACAACCTTATTCTTATCATCAACCTCAAGGGGCCTGGCATTACCAATGTACCTTATGCCCTTACGGGCGAAGGTCTCCTCAGTTATCTTAACGGCCTCAGGACCCAGTGGTTGTATTGGCCTCTCAAATGGGTGTATCAGCGTTAACTCAACCTTATCCCTAATACCCCTCTTCCTGAAAATGGTGTCAAGCTGGCTTATTATCTCAAATGGGTATACCCCGCACCTGTAAATGGGCTCTGGGGTGAAGACGACCACACTGCCACCCTTAAAGTTCCTCAAGGCCTCCCTGAGTTTAAGGGCACCATCCAGCGTGTAGTTGTGGTAGCCAACGCCGAGGTTATAGGACTTAAAGTCGAATTCAGTACCTAAACTTGCTATGAGGTAATCGTAGTTGAACTTACCTTGATTAGTCTCAACAACCCTATTGTCTGGGTCAACCTTAGTCACACTAGCCTTAACCACCTTAACACCCCTCTTACTGAGCATAGATAGTGGTAATTGGGCCCGGGCCGGATCCAAATCGCCTAATGCTATGTTGACTAGTAATGGTGGTAAGAGGTAGTAGTCTGTGTCACTTATGAGCGTTATCTCGGCATCAACACGACCCCTTAGCCTTTCTGCAAGTCTCTTGGCAGCAACAACGCCACCCACACCACCCCCAAGAACCAGTATCCTCTTACCCATACACGGCGAGCGATGCTACACCTTTTTAAATATTAGCACCATATATTCTCATAATTTTGAAATAAGTATTAATCATAGTTAACTCATTATAATGTAATATTAAATATTAAGTATTTTATAATAATGAAAAACCATGATTATATAGATGTGAATTATAAATTGCATTTATGCAAATTACCATTTAATGGTTAGGTTGATGCTGTGCCTAACCTCAACCTAGTTTAACCCTTCTACTTAGTATGGCATTGGACTCCTCGGATATCCTCCTGTCCCACTCCTCGTAGTTATGATACCCTATTAACCGGTAAATATCCTCCCTACTCATCATTTCATTAAGCAGATTTACCTGAGTGCCCTCGCTTTTCAACGTTAATAGCACCCTCTTGATGGCACCCATGGCATACCTGAAGGTGGTCACTGGGAATATGACTATCCTGTACCCCATCTCCTCAAACTCCCTGGCCGTTATGTACGGTGTCTTACCGAACTCCGTCATGTTAGCCAGTAGCGGTGCCTTAACCCTCCTGGCGAATTCAGCAAACTCCTCCTTGCTGTGCAGGGCCTCTGGGAATACTACATCCGCGCCGGCCTCCACGTAAACCCTAGCCCTCTCCACCGCAGCCTCAAAGCCCTCAACATCCCTGGCATCTGTCCTGGCTATTATGAGGAAGTTCCCATCCCTCCTAGCCTCCACTGCAGCCTTAATCTTCTTAACCATCTCATCAACTGGGACAACTCTCTTACCGGCTAGGTGACCACACTTCTTAGGCATCTCCTGGTCCTCTATGTGAACGGCGGCAACCCCAGCATCCTCAAGCTCCCTAACCATCCTAACCACGTTAAGCGCTTCACCAAAGCCCGTGTCCACGTCAACAATCACAGGTATGCTGACGGCATTGGTGAAGAACCTTATGTAGTAGGCCAGTTCGCTTAGGGTGAATACGCCAAGGTCCGGTAAGCCAAGCATGTTTGAGTAGGCGGCCCCACTGAAGTAAACGGCCTCAAAGCCAAGCTCCTCAGCTAACATGGCCGCGGCCGGTATGAACACGCCTGGGGCAATGACTATGCCACCCTTACCTAGTCTCTCCCTGAACCTAAGCCTAACCTCACTGGGCGTTGGCTTACCCTTATCCAGAAGGATAGTCCTCACGGGTTAGCTGGGGTTTAAGGGGATAAATAGTTTAACTATGTGCCGCTACTTACCAGTTGACTTACCTGCACCACCCCCTGATCCGCCTCCAGTCCTCTGCCTGGTTTCAATTCTCCTCTGCTCCTCCTCACTGGTAATGAATAGGCTGGTCCTTTGTCTACCACCCATACATCACCCATCAGTCCTCTCTTATTTAAACCTTGAGGTGCATTGTTATTAAGCACGCCCTACTCTGCGTATTGATAATGCATGCTAACCGTGAGGTACTTCAACGGTAATTCATTCACAAGGATTAAGCTGAGTTTAGGTGGGTCGAGGTTCATTGAGTTGCCCGATAACATAATAGCCATCCCAGCCTTCGTGGACCTCCACGTACACCTTAGGGATTGGGGGGAGGACTATAAGGAGGATTTAAACACAGGTTCAAGGGCAGCCCTAGCTGGTGGTGTTACCGCTGTTGGCGACATGCCGAACACCAAGCCACCTATACGCAGCCCCGAGTTGGCCCTTAAGAGGCTTAAGGCCGCTGAAGGGCTTAAGATAACCTACAGGCTTCATGGAGGTGTACCAACCGACTTAAACCTAATGAGCGGCTACGTTAGTATTGGCGTTAGGAGCGTTAAGGTTTACCCAGAGGACTATGGCTTACTGGATGGCGTAGTTAAGGCAGCCGCCGCCAACAACATGACTGTTGTTATCCACTGCGAGGATCCCTCAATGTTCAGGAGCGTTAAGGGCGTTGACTCTAGGGTGCATGGGGTTAATAGGCCCATTGACGCCGAGTTCTCATGCGCCTTAAGGGCTGTTCAACTAGCCCTGATACACGGGGCAAGAGTCCACTTAACCCACGTAACCGACCCCAGGGTTGTTGACTTAGCTAGGTTGAGCGGTAGGGTTACCGTGGATGTGACAATGCACCACCTCCTCCTTGATGATGAATCCTGTGTGGAGTTGGTTAATGACCCATTCTACTGCAAGGTTAATCCACCCCTCAGGGATAGGTCAACTAGGCTTGAGTTGCTTAAGAGGTTCATAAATGGTTCAGTTGACATGGTGGCCAGTGACCACGCTCCCCACAGCATCAGTGAAAAATTCGGTAGGGATTACGAAAACACCGCCTCAGGCTTCCCTGGGCTTGAGACAACGGGCCTACTGCTACTTGACCTATGGAGGAGGGGGCTTATTGACCTAACGAGGGTTATTGAGGCTTACTCAATTAACCCAGGGAGGATGCTGAGTGTGGGTGGTGAATCTTACCTACTCGTTGATGTAAAGTCAAGCACGGTGATAGAGCCAAACCTCTTCATGAGTAAGGCTAAGCACAGCCCATTCGCTAATTGGGTAACCATGGTTAGGCTAGTGGGTTTAGTTAAAGGCGGTGAACTACTCATGGTTGACTCAGACTACGAGAACATGCTAGGCGGCTTCATAAGCGAAGGCACCGTCATTAAGCGGAGTAAGGCGGCTTCACCTTTAGCCTAAGGTTCATTAAACCTCACTATGTGGAGTAGTGTAGCGCGTAAGCATTATTAAGGCTAAGCGCTGGCGATGTTTGACGCAAAATGGCAACGGTTAAAGTCACCCTAAGTCCGCAGCAGTTTAGGAGTAAGGTATGGGTTGATTGGTGTCCTGGTTGCGGTGATTTTGGTATTTTGGCTGCTGAGTCTCAGGCTTTTGCTGAGCTTGGTCTAGACCCTAAGAGGGTTGTAGTCGTTTCCGGTATAGGTTGCTCAGGCAAGATACCGCACTTCCTGAATGTTGAGGGGGTGCATACTCTTCATGGTAGGGCTATTCCTTATGCTATGGGTGTTAAGCTTGCTGATCCTGGTCTTGAGGTTGTTGTTAATGGTGGTGATGGTGACTTGCTTGGTATTGGTGTTGGGCATTTCGTG
>Ga0081529_119419_pt1 | contig 18075 bp, 12 predicted proteins | sample EchGeymetagenome_FD_71012 | JGI IMG/M metagenome (GOLD analysis project Ga0081529, IMG submission 71012) | Ferrous microbial mat and aquatic microbial communities from Echinus Geyser, Yellowstone National Park, USA - transect B T=78-80 C v2... ...
TGAGGAGAGTAGGCGTAAGGTTTTGAGGACCTTCGCAACGGTGGTTACGTTGATGAGGAGGTTCAACTTCACTTATGTTCAGAGTTCTGCATTGTACTACCAGTGGCTTCTTGAGGATGATCCCCAACTCTTCAGTGAGGTTAGGAGGCTTGTTGATGAGGGTAGGTGGATTCTCGGTGCTGGTTGGGTTGAGGCTGATGCAAACATGCTGAGCGGTGAATCATGGGCAAGGCAAATGCTCTACTCACAAAGATTCTACAAGAGGCACTTCGGAAAATACGCAGAGGTACTATGGCTACCAGACACCTTCGGATTCAACCAAACAATACCACAAATAGCAAAACAAAGCAAAATAAAGGCATTCCTAACACACAAGGTCTTCTGGAACGACACGAACAAGTTCCCCTACAACGTGTTCAGGTGGGTTGGGCCTGATGGAGACTGGATAACGGCAGTAGCCTACGGCAACGGTAGGGGTGGGTATAACGGTGACTTCACAGTCTCCAGTGTGCTTGAGCAGTGGAGGAACTGGGCCGATAAGGATCAACCAATGCTGTACTCCTACGGCTACGGTGACGGTGGGGGTGGGCCTAATGTGGAGATGCTGCTTAGGGCTGAGGCAATAAACAACCTACCAATCCTACCCAAGGTTGACTTAACCAGTGGGTTAAATGGCTACTTAAACTCCGTGAAGCCCACTAACGAGTGGAGGGGTGAGCTTTACCTGGAGACGCATAGGGGTACTTTGTCTTCTCATTCTAGGGTTAAGTTGCTTAATAGGTTGGTTGAGGTTGCCTTGAGGGAGGGTGAGTTGTGGTGTGGTTTGGCTGGGGTTTACGATAGGTCTAGGTTCACTGGGCTTTGGTTGACTCTGCTTAGGGATCAGTTCCACGATGTTTTGCCTGGTTCGGCTGTTAGGGTTGTTTATGAGGGTGTTTATAGGGAGCTTGAGGGTGTTTACAGGGAGGCCATGAGCCTCGCCGAGGGTTGCGCTAGGCTTATTGCCGGTGATGGTGATGAATTGCTCGTCTTTAATTCACTGCCTTGGGATAGGTTTGGTTACGTTAAGGTTAGTGAGCCTCTGCCGAATACTCAAGGTATGGGTGATGGTTACCTAGCCTTGGTTAAGGCACCCAGTGTTGGCTACAGTGTTCTTAAGCCACTGAGCCCAGTTGAGCCTGTTAGGCTTGTTGAGAATGGTGGTGGTTTTGTTCTTGAGAATTCCAGGATTTCAGCTAGGGTTAACCTTGATGGTACCGTGGCCAGTGTTGTTGATAAGGCCAGTGGCCGTGGGTTGCTTAGGGGTTTGGGTAACGTTATCGTTGCCTATGAGAATGCGCCAGGTTGGGCTGATGCTTGGGATGTTGAGAGGGGTTTTGAGGAAACCTCCTTCACGATTAAGGCCAGTGAGCATGCCGTAGTTGCAAGGGGTCCATTGTACGCTGGCGTTAGGTTCACGTATAGGTTTAGGCGTTCAACAATCATCCAGGAGGTTGGCTTGTATGCCGACTCCCCTAGGCTTGACTTCAAGACTACCATTAGGCTTGTGGATAGGGAGTTGCTTTATAAGGCTTGGTTCAGCTTCGACGTTAACACTGATGAAGCCATCTTCGACGCACCATACACCCCAATTAAGAGGAGCACTGTTAGGAATACTTCGTGGGATTTGGCTAGGTTTGAGGTTCCTATGCATAGGTGGGTTAGTCTCAGCGAGTGCTGCTTCGGCGTTGCCCTATTGAATGATGGTAAGTACGCCGTTACCGTTAGGGGTGGTGATGTTGGTTTGACGTTGGCTAGGACTCCAATATTCCCAGACCCAACCACAGACCTCGATGAGGTCACCTTCACGTACAGCATAATGCCCCATAACGGTGACGTTGTGACTGTGCATAGGGCAGCCTTAGAGTTAAACACACCAATGCTAATCGTTAAGGGTAAGGCAGGTGAGGCGAGCCTAATTAGGCTTGAGCCAAGCAACCTAACACTGGAAGCCGTAAAGCTAAGCGAGGACGACGACAACGCATTAATCATTAGGGTAAGCGAGATAGCAAACGCAAGGGGAATAGGCCAATTAACACTACCATTCAAACCAAGGAGGGCAGTGGAAACAAACATAATAGAGGACGAGGAAGGCGAGGAACTGGAAATAGAGGGAAACAAGGTGAAGATAAAGTACAAAAACAAACAAACAAAAACAATAAAAATATGGAAAAGCTAATTGCTAATACACCTTTCAAGGTACATTAACATTGAGTGCAGTTTCTCCTCGTCACTATTTGACAACCAATCCACGGTCTCATCCAACCCGCCACCAACCAACCTACGCACCTTATCCCTAAGTTCACCTATGTTTTGAGTGAAGATTAACTGCCTAACCTTATTGTTAAATAGTGAGTATACTTCACTCACATGGGAACCCGTCACCTCACTAACCATGTTATTGAACATCTTTACGCAGGGCCACCTTAATTTATTATATTCTTCAAATAGCTCCATGGGGTTTCGCCTAACCACTATGACGAGGTCTATGTGACTTGGGTCTATTAACTGGTAAGCCACGGACTCAATGGCACATGACCAGCTGCACTTCAATATTGCGCTGTTTATTACACTAGCTGCACAGTCGACGTCTGTAATATCGTATGACTGGTACTTGTTATTCCACTTCACACAGCCACTATTGATGAGGAGGTCTGATGCATTCACAGTTATGTAGTTCATCTCCGATAGTACCCTCAATACGGTTGATTTCCCGGCTTTCGCCACGCCTGTTACTAAGATTCTCATTAAACCTCCTCTTCAAGCACAACTGGGGCCTGGGACATGTATGGTATGTAGACCCCTTTAAGTGAACCCCTAACTACCACGCCTATGCCGCTCTCTATCGTGAATTCATATACTGATGGCTGCACTGGTTGCCACCTCATCTTCCTTATGAAAATGTACCTCTTGAAGCCGTTGCCTGACCTAGCTAACCCAAGTATGAATACTCCGGTTGCCAGGAACTCCTCTACACCATACCTAGATATTGCCCTTGACCCAGCCGGCACCTCCGTTGTTATTATTGTGGTTGCCTGGATCCTCCTCTCAATGCCCATGACCAACTCCCTTATGTACTCCCTCAACACCTGCACATCCTTCTCCATGGCTACCAACGGCGCTATGGGGTCTATGACCAGTCTCTTGGCGCCGATGGAGGCTGCGTACTCAGCTATGGACTCAACCATCATCTTAGCCACCACGGTTGGATCCTTCTCCCTTATAGTATCCAGGATATCCATTTCTGGTACAAGCACCCTGAAGTAGCCTGTCCTAGTTAAGGCGTTTATGTCCCAGCCAAACCTTAAGGCACCGTTGACGAACTGCTCATAGGTCTCATCAACGGACACGTATATGCCGGGTTCCCCAAGCCTATACCCATTTATCAAAAACGAAAGTGAGAAGAGAGTCTTCCCAACACCAGTCTCGCCAGTTACCAGGTACGTCCTCCCCCTAATCAACCCACCGCCAATGACCTCGTCGAACCCAGGTATCCCGGTGGGCTCAATGTCGTAGTACAGCATCACTAACCCTCCTTCAGCGAACTTATAAATACTTTCAATATTAATTATTTCATGAGTAATGCTTCATGGCGAACGGTGATGAGTGTACCCCTATGCCTGCGCCTTACCTCTCCTCTTCGTATCCCTCCTCCTCGATATGTCCTTAATTATGCCCTGAAGTACCTTATCCATGGCCTCCCTGATTGCGCTCACCGGGTCCCTATCCTCCGCCGTTGCTGTGTGGAGCTCCCTATCATCCTTGAGCCTAACCGTCACTTCATACCTCCTTCCTGAGTCCTTAGCCCTTATGTCAACTTTGAAGTCTATTACGTTAACCAGTTTACTTATCTTCTCAAGGTGGTTGTTAATCACCTTCTCTATCAACGGCTTGGCATCATCATTTATCTCTATCCTGGCTTGAATGGGTAGTGTTATCCTCCTTGAGTCCATGTATGCCTTAAGTACGTCACTACCCGATAATACACCAACTACACCTTCACCATCCAGCACTATTAGGCCCGTGACACCTCTCTCAACCATCATGTCCACTGCCCTGGCCAAGGGCTGATTGAGGGATATTGAGTACACTTGCGTTGTCATTACACTGCTGACCGGTGCAGCCAGCAACTCCTCCTCACCTGACACCTCACCCCTCCTCGCCCTCCTCGGCATTGAGACGTAGTATATCTTCTCTATTAAGTCAGTTAAGGTCACTATACCCACAACCCTACCACCATCCACCACAGGTAGCCTACTAACCCCATGCTTCAGCATTATCCACCTGGCCTTAGCTACATCATCACTTGGAGTTATTGTTAAGGCAGGCTTAGTCATGTAGTCACTGACCTTGGCGTTAACCGGTAGTTGATCCTTAATTGCCATTAACAACCTACTCCTGGTTAAAATACCCACTAACTTACCGTTGCCGTCAATAACCGGGTACTCCCTAAGCCTAACCTCATAAAACCTCTTAACAGCATCATCAATACCCATGTTTACGTTTAGGGAGTGAGGTGGTAGCATGACGGACGTTACCCTAGACCCAAGCGGCGCCTTCCTTCGCAACAGGTCCCTGTAGTCTATGACCCCGATGAGCTTATTGGACTCGTTAACCACGGGCACTGTATGCACCCTTAACCCCCTCATCTTAGGCATTATGGATGATAATCTATCCTTTGAAGTCGCCACTATGGGTGGCTCCTGAACAAGGTCACTTAACATTAGGAGAGAACTCTCGTTGCGTCTTAAAAAGGTTATGCACCATGACTGTTAGTTAATTAACTTAGGTTAAGGGGGAATGCCTAAGGCGCACAGCCCTTTAAAGCGGTAAAGTTTATAAGTGAAGCCTGTAGTGGGGGTTGTTGATATGATGGGACGAGCATGAGTTATAGAAGGCGCTACCTGGTGCTTGCAGATGGCAGCATTTACAAGGGTTACGCCTTCGGTGCAGACGCTGAGACTGTTGGTGAGGTTGTCTTCACCACGGCTAACGTGGGTTACCCTGAATCGCTAACGGACCCATCATATAAGGGCCAGATACTCGTCTTCACCAGCCCACTGATAGGTAATTATGGGGTTTCCCAGGATCAGTGGGAGAGTGATTCGATTCAGGTTAATGGGGTTGTTATCTTTGATTTAACTAAGCCAAGCCACTACAGGTCAACGATGAGCCTTGATGAGTGGCTTAAGAGCCAAGGCATCCCAGGGGTTTTCAGGGTTGACACGAGGGCATTAACCGTTAAGCTCAGGGAGTACGGCGTTTTAATGGGTGCCATTGCCAATGACCCAGAGAGGGGGTTACACCTACTTAAGGATGCCCCACCGTACGATTCGGTTAACTTCGCCGAAATGGTTTCACCTAGGGAACCCATAGTTTACGATGGGGAGGACCCATGCATAGGCATAATCGACTGCGGCGTTAAGCTGGGCATAGTTAGGGAGTTGACCAGTAGGGGTGTTAAGGTTGTGCGTTACCCATGCCTAATGTGGCAAAGGGCACTTGACGACTGCGACGGGGTTTTGATAAGCAATGGCCCAGGTAACCCAATGCTCCTAAGCGACCTAACGGACCTGGTCACCGACGTGGTTAGGGATCGTAAACCCACATTAGGCATATGCCTTGGCCATCAGCTGGTGGCCCTAGGCATGGGTGCGAGACTGTATAAGATGAAGTACGGGCATAGGGCAATTAACAAGCCCGTGGTCGACTTAATCAGGGGTAAGGTCTACATAACAACGCACAACCACGGCTACGCCGTCGATGCATCATCACTTAGGGACGCTGGGCTAAGGGTCTGGGCGATTCAGCCGGATGACGGCACCGTTGAGGGGCTTTACCATGAACATTTACCAATAATAACAACCCAATTCCACCCAGAGGCCAGGCCAGGGCCCGTGGACACTAGGTGGGTCTTCGACAAGTTCATAGGCATGGTTAAGGGTGAGTCCAGTTGGATATAAGGAGTGTGTTGGTTATAGGCAGCGGCCCCATTAAGGTGGCTGAGGCTGCTGAGTTTGACTACTCCGGTATACAGGCGTTGAAGGCTTATAGGGAGGAGGGGATTAAGGCAATCCTAGTTAACCCGAATGTAGCCACCGTCCAAACCACGAGCGTGTTTGCCGATAAGGTCTACTTCGCACCGATTAAGGTCCAATTCCTAGAGAGTATCATTGAGAGCGAGAGGCCAGACGCAGTGGCATGTGGTTTTGGTGGGCAAACAGCGTTGTCGGCCTGCGTAAACCTAAACGACCTAGGCGTGTTTGGGCGCTACGGCATCAGGGTACTTGGCACGCCAATAGAGGGTATTAGGAGCGCCCTAAGTAGGGAACTGTTCAAGAGGCTAATGGAAAGCAGAGGGCTACCGGTCCTTAAGTCGGTGACGGCTCACAGCATTGACGAGGCACTAAGCGGAGCTAGGAGCATTGGCTACCCAGTATTGGCCAGAGTATCCTTCAACCTGGGTGGTGCAGGGGCCTTTGTGGCTAGGAGTGATGAGGAGTTGATAAGTAGGATGCATAAGGCATTAGCCCAGAGTGAGATCAAGGAGGTTTTGATTGAGAAGTACATCGGCGGCTGGAAGGAGATAGAGTTCGAGGTGATGAGGGACTCGCACGGGGAGTCCGTGGCCGTAGTGTGCATGGAGAACGTGGACCCAATGGGGATCCACACAGGGGATTCCGTGGTGGTTGCCCCATGCCTAACCTTAACCAACGATGAGTACCAGAGGGCTAGGTTGATATCAATCAAGGTGGCCGAGTCCATAGGACTCGTGGGTGAGTGTAATGTGCAGGTGGCCATAAACAACAATGGCCCTGAAATGTATGTTGTTGAAACAAACCCAAGGATGAGTAGGTCGAGTGCACTGGCAAGTAAGGCATCAGGCTACCCACTAGCCTACATAGCGGCCAAGTTAACCCTAGGCTACAGGTTAAGTGAACTACTCAACAGGGTTACTGGCAAGACCATAACAGCCTTTGAGCCAAGCCTAGACTACATAGTGGTTAAGATACCCAGGTGGGAGAGCGACAGGTTCAACGTCGATGAATCCCTTGGCCCAGAGATGATGAGCATAGGTGAGGTTATGGGAATAGGCAGGACCCTTGAGGAGGCTTGGCAGAAGGCCGTTAGGATGCTTGATATAGGTGAACCAGGCCTGGTGGGTGGGCACATATACAATGAAACCCCCGTAGACATCGCAGTTAAGGTTGTTAAGGAGAGGAAGCCGTACTGGTTCCTATACGCCGCACGCCTACTCAAGGAAGGCTACAGTGTTGATGAAATCTCCCAGTGGACTGGCGTGGACAAGTTCTTCATAAACGCCATCAAAAATGTTGTGGACGCCTACGAGCTGCTTAAAGGTGGTGGTGAATTACCCGCTGATGAGGTTTATGCATTAGGCTTCAGCGAGGATCAGCTGAGGGGCATTGGTGCATCGCTGAGGCAGGGGGTAGTTAAGGTTGTTAAGCAGATAGATACCCTAGCCGGTGAATGGCCAGCGGCCACGAACTACCTATACCTAACCAACGCCGGTGAGGTTGATGATGACACGGGCCCTGGGGTTGATGCATTAGTCATCGGCGCCGGGGTGTTTAGGATCGGGGTCAGTGTGGAGTTCGACTGGTCCGTGGTCAACACTGTCCTTGGCCTTAGGGAAATGGGGTACAGGGTTGGGGTTGTTAACTATAACCCGGAGACAGTGAGCACAGACTGGGACTTCGCCGATAAACTATTCTTCGATGAGTTAACCCCGGAGACCCTGAGGTGGATAGTAAACAAGGAGAACCCTAAGTTCGTGGTCCTGTGGGCTGGAGGGCAGATTGGACAGAGACTTTACAGTAAGGCCCACCTGTGGATAGGCGACTCCAGGATACTTGGCACAAGCCCAGGCTCAATAGACTTGGCTGAGGATAGGGTTAAGTTCTCCAAACTACTCGACAGGTTAAACGTAGCCCAGCCCCCGTGGGCCTACGCCAGCAGTATGGGTGAGTTGATAGACCTAGTGGAGAGGTGGCTTGACTACCCGGTTATAGTTAGGCCCAGTTACGTCCTGGGGGGCACCTACATGGGTGTGGCTAGGAATAGGGGTGAATTGACTAGGTTTGTTGATAAGGCTACTAGGATAAGTCCAGAGCATCCTGTGTTGGTGTCAAAGTTTTTAAAGGGTGGAGTTGAAGCCGAGACTGACGGTGTCAGTGATGGTAAGGGAACCATACTAGTCCCCATAGAACATGTAGAACCCCCCGGAGTCCACTCCGGGGATAGCACAATGGTCCTCGTGCCCAATGGCTCAACCTACCGGTTAAGTGAAGGTAAGGTCAACGAGATGGCTAAGGTAACTCACTTAATAGCCACTGAACTTAGCGTCAAGGGCCCATTAAACGTTCAATTCATAGTGGCGGATAAGGTGTATGTGATTGAGGCTAACGTTAGGGCCAGTAGGTCAATGCCGCTGAGCAGTAAGGCAACAGGCCTTAACCTAGCTAAAACGGCCCTAAAGGCGGCGCTACATGGGCTCGGCTTCGATGGGGTTAGGGTGGTTAGGCCGAGGGAGTGGTGGGTTAAGTCGGCTCAATTCTCATGGACGAGGATTAGGGGTGCTTACCCAAGGCTAGGGCCTGTTATGTACAGTACCGGTGAGGTTGCGTCAAGCGGAGCCACCCTGGAGGAGGCGCTCCTAAAGTCATGGCTATCAACCGTGCCTTCAAGGATACCTGAGGGGAGTGCCCTAGTCTACACTTACGATGAGGACCACGTGAAGAACATTGAGGAGGTTAAGGGGATGCTTAGCTCAAGGTTAAGGGTAATTGATGATGGGGATGAGGCCCGCAACATGTTGAAGCAGGGTAAGATAGACATACTCATCACGGGTGGTTCAACGGAGGATAAGGACTACTTAACCCGTAGACTGGCCGCAGACACCTCAACACCCATGTTACTCGACTCAACGCTTGGGGTTGAATTGGCTAAGGCACTGAGGTGGTACTGGAATGGTGGAGTCTTGAATGTTAAGCCCTGGGAAGGGGAATTTACCAACGGTGACCAACCATGATGCTAACCATAACCTACGATTACCTCAGAGAGGAGGAGGTGGATTTAATCAAGGCCTTCAGTGAACTAGGTGTCAGCGTTAATAGGCTTCAATCAAACACGCCACTTCACATAGGGGAGGTTGATGGCGTATTTCTAATCAGGAACCTTAACCATAAGACTGCAATAACCATGGCTGGTATTATCGAGTCCACCGGTGGCACAACAGTGAACAGCTACTTAACGCTATCCATCACCTGGAATAAGGCAGTGACGACGGCGTTGCTTAAGAAAGCTGGTTTACCTGTACCGGACACCTACGTGGTCTTTGAGCCTATGGCTGATGGTTTACTTAAGGGTGGACGCATAGTGAAGCCAGCCTCAGGCTCGTGGGGTAGGTTAACAGCCGTGGTTAATGATGGCGAACTGAGCCTACTGATGAGGCATGCGAGGGATCACTTACCCATACTGGTTCAGGAGAGGATTGGTGATGGAAGTGACCTGAGGGTATTCATAATTAACGGCTCAGTGGTTGCCGCCATGATGAGGAGGCCGCCGCAGGGTGACTGGAGGAGTAACGTGGCTAGGGGTGGCTATGCAATGCCCGTTAAGGTAAGTGATGAGCTGAGCGAGTACGCCATTAAGGCTGCTGAGGCTGTTAAGGCATTCTACGCTGGGGTTGATCTACTTATAGGTAAGGACGGCTACTACATAAGTGAAGTTAATGGTATACCTGAGTTTAAGGCGGTTAGTAGGGTTAGTGGTGTTAGGGTTGGTTTTGAACTGGCTAAGGCAATCATCAACCTACTCAAGAGGTGATTAACCTAGCCACCTCCTCAGCTATTTCACCAGCCACATTAACACCGGTCACCCTTTGAACATTCTTAAACTCAGGAACCCCATTAACCTCAATAACCAGGTAACCCCTCTCAGACTCAACCACGTCAACGCCTGAGTAGGTTGCGCCAACTGTTGTACTGGCTTTAACCGAAATGTCCTCAAGCTCAGGGTCAATTTTAACCGGGACAGCTAGACCACCCCTAGCTGTGTTAGTCCTCCAGTCATCACTGTACCTGTATATAGCCGCCACAGCCCTATCGCCAACAACAGTAACCCTAATGTCCCTCTTAGGCTTCTTAACGTACTCCTGGCTAAGTAGCGGACCCTCCCTGTAACTCCTTAAGATTAACTCAGCCTCCCTAACCGTATTAGCCAGGGCAACCAACCTACCCCATGAACCATCAGTCGGCTTAATTATTAGTGGGGTTTTGAGTAGGGCTGAGGCGGCGTCACCATCACCCGAATAATCAAGCAACAACGCTGTTCGCGGTATTGGGACACCCGCCTTGCTTAACTTGACAAGTGTGAGGAATTTATCATGGGTTATTATGAGGCTGTTGAAGCTGTTTATCGATCCAAGACCCACCTCCTGGTAGATGAATGATAATGGCAGCACCCTGCTCCTACCAGCAACTCTAATCAACCCAACGGCATCCATTACCCTATTGCCTAAATCAATGGCGTTAACCTTAATCAGCTTGACGTTTAAGCCGCGTTTACTTAACTCACTGCTGAGTAATTTTTCCTCCAACCTGGCTATATCGTAGAGTAGGTGTACTTCAATAGAAACCACCTACTCCCCGTAATCTTCAACATCACCCTTAAACTCCTCAAGTGTTATACTGTCCTTCGTTATCTTAACGACATACTTAGTGCCGCATGTCGGGCAGCTTGTTAACTCACCATCCATTACATCCCCAGGTAGGTCGAACTCTGTTCCACATACCTTGCAGGTTACCTTAAGCGCCTGCATAATTACCCCTACCCCCCTGTGTTTATAAATTTTTCGATATAAGTAAAGAAAATTATGAGCACTATGTTAAGTGGACTATCGTCAATAGTCAAATACAGTACCCATTAGTCCTGGTCAACTACTCCACTACGGTACCCTCACCGGCAAGGGCTGATCGTATTGGGTTATCCTTCAAACCATTGGCAATAATCGTCCTAATACCCCTCTCACTCAGCTTAAGCGCGGTTTCAAGCTTCCTCCTCATGCCACCTGTGGTGTGTGGTAAAACCTGCTGTGCATTATCCCTAGTAACCTTGCCTACGGGCTTACCGTTGATTAACACGCCGTCAACGTTGGTTAAGATTATGAGTCCCTTAACACCCATTGATATGGCTAGGTTTTCGGCTATTTGGTCACCATCAACATTGAGCAGCATACCCTCGGGTGAGACTGCTATTGGGCTGATTACCAATACGTCTGAGCTGTCCATTAACGACTGCACGAGCTTAACGTTGACGTCTGTTACCTTACCGCTGAAGCCCCCGTCAATAACCCTCGTCCTACCTCTATCATCGATTATCATGATCTTCTCCTTCCTCCTAGCCGTAACTAGGTTTAGGTCAGCGCCGCTTAGGCCTATTGCCCTAACCCCCCTTGCTACAAGCTTACTCACTAAGAACTTATTTATGAGCATCATGGTCATTACGTAGACCTTTAAAGTCTCCTCATCAGTGTACCTACTCGTGTAACCGTTCGGGTGCTTTAGGATGATTGGTTTAATACCCATCCTCTCCATCATGCTGTTGACCATGCAGCCGCCGCCATGTATTAGAATTGTGCCAGGTGCCACGTCGTTAACCACCTTATCCAACCCTCCATTGCATATCACGGAGCCGCCCACCTTAACCAGTATCATTGAAACCACCTACATGGGGTATGGTGCAATGTACCTCAACCCCTCATCCTCTGGGAACCCCTGCGCTATGTTGAATGACTGTATGGCCTGCCCAGCCGCACCCCTGATTAGGTTGTCTATGGCTGAGAAAACCACAAGGCGGTTAAGCCTCTGGTCCAGTTCAAAACCCACATCAATCAGGTTTGTGCCAACCACGTACTTAACGCTTGGGTAGTGGGCTAACCCAGCCTTATCCTTGACTATGCGTATGAACCTTTCATTCCCATACAACCCCCTGTAGGCCTTCCACAAATCAACCTCATTAATGCTCCTGGTGAGTTTAGCATGGCCAGTTATGAAAATCCCCCTAACCATGTCAACGGCATGTGGAGTGAAGGCCACGTTAACCGGGCCTCCGGCTATTAGGCTTAACTCCTGCTCTATCTCAGCGGTATGCCTATGATTAACGGGCTGGTAAGGCCTAACCACGTGGGTCCTGTGCCAGTGGTAATCCAGAACGGTACCCTCAGCACCTGCACCGCTGCTGGCTATCTTCGCATCAACCACTATGAAGTCTTGGTTAACAAGGCGCTCCTTCACAGCTGGGGCCAGGGCAACTATTGATGCAGTGGCCATGCAGCCTGGTACTGCTATTATCCTGGCACCCTTAATCTCCTCCCTATGCAGTTCAGGCAGGCCGTAAACAGCAGCCTTAAGTAGGTCTGGGTATGGGTGTGGCTGTGGCCAGTGGTACCATTTAACGTAATCCTCAGGGTTCTTCAGCCTGAAGTCGGCGCTTAAATCCACGGCCAGTAAACCATTCTCAATAATCTTGGGAACCCACTTAACTGATTCACCGTGGGGCAGTGCAAGGAATACTGCATCGGGCTCGGTCTTAAGTATACCGTCCATGGTCGGCTGTATGAACCTTAGTGTTGTGAATCCCCTCAGGTTTGGGTGTATTCTATATATGAACTCGCCGGCGAACTTCCTTGACGTTGCGCAGACGACCTCAACATTGCCGTGGTTTAGCAGTAGTCTAAGTAATTCACCACCTATGACGCCGCTGGCGCCTATTATACAAACCCTGCGTATCGTCCCTTCAATACAAACTCACCAACGCCTATATAGGATCGGTCTTTATAAACTTAACGACCATCTGGCGTTAAATTACCTAAGTGACTCATCTTGGGCAAATTTTTATTAATCCTAGCCTCAACGACCCCTGAGGAGGCAGGAAGTGGGGAGTATGGTTGAGATTAAGGACTTGTATAGAGAGAGGGTTAATGTTGCGGTTGAGCTTTGGGATAAGGTGCTTCGTGGGGAGGTTGTATCAAGGGGTGAATTGGTTAACCTACTGGCTAAGTATTATGAGGAGCATGACATAGAGCCCTTTAGGGGGTTAACTAAGATAGATATTTACGATAAGGAATTGGCAACTGTATACGTGGTTGGAGTCTACGGGATGGGGCTTGTGACCATGCACGACGTTGAGGAGGAATATGGCTCATTGTTTAAGGTTGAGTTAACCTCGGATAAGGCCTATGGCGTAATCAGGAATTACAACGGTGATGAGTCCAGGACAGCGCTTAGGAATTTAATCGAGGATAATCAAGCCCTCGGCGACTCACTGGAGGAGAGGGTGTTCAGGGTTTATAGGTTGGTCTACACTGGGGCGGTACTAGGTTTTATGCCGGAGGATGACATAGCTAAGACATATAAGGTGTTTTATGACGTGTTTGAGCCCTTAAGGCAGAGGTTGGTTAACTATGTTAAGTTCTACATAGCCACAAAGGTGGCTGAGGGCATTGCACTCGGGCGTTTCACAAGTCAAAATGAGGTTAGAATTGAGAAGTACGCCTACTGCGTGAGGCTAGGCCTTGAGAAGTGCGCACCAACCAATAGGCTTATCCACGAAATAGCCCTATCAGTCTACAAGGTGCCTGCCAACGTGGTGAATAGGCTGGTGCCCCTTATCAGGAGATCCTCTAAATCCTCCCTCGTCCCTAAGGCTTATTAAACACGGTTAAACCCTTTTTGCAGTATTGGTGGGTATTATTGAAATCGAGGAGATTAGCCATACTTGAATTGGCCAGGAACGACGAGGTCTTGTCGAGGCTGATAGCCGACAGTAACCACCAGCTCATTTACGCAATGGCCGAGAGGGGTAGTGGGGTGGAGCCAAGCGTCGATGTGGGTAACGTTAAGCCTGTTCAATTGGCCGAGGTCCTCAGGTCAATGGGTATAGGTAAGCTGTACGAGTATCAATATAGGGCTTACCTGGAGATAACGGGCGGTAGAAACGTCATCATAACGTCGGGGACTGGTACAGGTAAGACCGAGGCCTTCATAGTGCCCATATTGGCTAGGGCGCTTGGCGGTAGGAGGGAGGTGGTGGTGTACCCGACTAAGGCCTTGGCGAGGGATCAGGAATCCAGGTTTAGGGCCCTGGCCGAGCCATTAGGCCTAAGGGTTGCAACGTATGACGCTGATACACCACCCGAGGTTAGGAGGGGTGTTTACGGTGGCGACTACGCATTGGTCCTAACTAACCCCGACATGCTGAACACCGCATTGGTACATGTGCCGGCCTTCAGGAGGTTCATGTCCACGGTGGATTACGTGGTTATAGATGAAGTTCACGTATACAACGGCGTCCTAGGATCCCACCTGCACTACCTGATAAGGAGGATTAGGCGTCTAAACCCAGGTGTTAGGTTCGCTGCCGCCTCGGCTACAATAGGCAACCCAGCCCAGTACTTCGAGGGGCTGACGGAATCCCCAGTGGTGCATATTGATGGCATTAGGGGAGTGAGGGGTGAGCTAATACACATCATGCTTAGGCCCATTAAGAGGGGCAAGTTACAGGAGGTTGTTAACCTAGTTAAGCTCTGCGTTGAGCTGAATAAGAAGTGCCTCGTGTTCGCCGATAGCCACTGGATGGTTGAGGTGGTTAAGAGGATGGTTAACTCAGCTGGGGTTGGTGATAAAGTTGCCGTGCACAGGGCTGGCTTAAGGCCTGATGAGAGGCGTAGGGTGGAGGACATGTTCAAGAGGGGTGAGTTACGGGTTGTGTTGGCCACACCAACCCTGGAGCTCGGGGTCGACATAGGCGACGCGGACTTCGCAGTACTAGCCACAAACCCACCCAGCTTCATAAAGTACCTTCAAAGGGCTGGTAGGGTTGGTAGGAGGGGGCAGAGGGCCTACGTAGTCCAGGTGCTTGGCGATGACCCAATGAGCACCTACTACGCTAGCCACCCCGAGGAGTTCTACAATAGGTCACCTGAACCCATGTTCATGGAGCCGAACAATGATGAAATAGCCACTAGGCACCTGTTGGCCATGATTAAGGAGTCCGCTGTGAGACTGAGCGAACTAGACAAGTACTTGAGGTACCTGGTGGGTAAGCTTAGCAATGAGGGCTTAGTCTCGGTTAGGGGCGATAGGGTCTTCCTAACCGAGAACGGGCTTAGGGCCATTAATTCATTCAACGTTATTAGGGGTAATGGGGATGTCGTCTTGATTAGGCGCAGGGGAGGGGGTGTGGTTGGGTATAGGGAACTCCCAATGGCGATTAGGGAGCTCCACCCAGGGGCAATATACATGCACGGCGGCTCAACCTACAGGGTCCTTGAACTGGACCTACAGCGTAGGAGGGCCATAGTCACCCCTGAGGACTCAAGTGATCTAGTCACGAAGGCGCTCTACAACAGCAACCCCACCGTAGTTAACGTTATTGCTGAATCTAGGTATAGGGGTATTCCAATAAGGTACGCCGTCCTCGATATCGAGGAAGAGGTTTACGGCTACGTCGTGAAGAGGATGAGCGGCAATGAAACCCTAGGTGAGTATAGGCTTAATGAGCCGATAAGGTATAGGTTTAGGACTAAGGGCATAGTTTTAAACATGCCCCCAGTCCAATTCTCAGCCATAGAGCTAAGGGACATGGTTGAGAGGGGTAAGGCTTACCACGCCACGGAGCAGGTCTTAATATCGGCCGGTGAGGTTATTGTAAACGCGGCCCCAACCGACATGGGCGGTATCTCATACCCAACGGGCCACATCATAATCTACGACTCATACCCAGGGGGTTCCGGGGTGACTAGGCTACTCATGGAGAGGATTGATAAGGTTATTGACGTGGCCTACAGCATAGTCACATCCTGCAACTGCAGGGATGGGTGCCCCAGGTGCGTCTACTCACCCTACTGCGGCAACAATAATAGGATGCTTTCCAGGTTAAACTCAATAAAGGTCCTTGAGGCAGCCTTGAGGGGTGAGGAGGGGGTTGATGAACCTCCACCCTTCGAAGGTTCAATACCCTAGTCGTCTCTCTGGAGGTGGTGGAGGCTTGTTGCCTCCACCGTCTGCTTCTCGACGGTCTCCCTGGACCCCCTCACCGCAGTGGCTCCCCACCCGTCGCCTGGGCTTCCCAACCTCTGCGAGTCTCGGAAATCCAGGGTAACCACTAGGTGTGTTGAAGTTAGGTTCATAAACCTATGGGATTAGTCATCAACGATAATAGACGTTACAAATCACCAAGAAATCTGAAACAGCCTAAGCCAGCATCGCTATTAGAAGCCCTAACCAGGATATTAAGTTAACAATGAATGTAATGGATTAAAGGAGAATAATGAGGTTGAGGAAAACAATGAAGTAATATTGATTTTGATAATTGATTAATTCATCATGGCCCGCTTAGGCTTATACCGCTGCAAATTTGTGGTATGGAGTATTCGCTTATCCATGAGCCGCTGGGCACGTTAGATTGAGTGGATGTGAGGTTATAATACGCAGTGTTTATTGAGATTGCATTGCTTGACGATGCAGTTAAGCCCACAACCCAAACCGTATTGGCCCAGGCACTCCAGCATGGGTCGTAATATACGTCATACTGAATCCCCGCGGTAACTTCTGCGTTGAATGGTAGGTATAACCAGTAAGTGGCACCAGGCGAGTAATTAGTTGGGGTTATCGGTGCAGACCCATCTTGACCTGCTATGAAGCCATTAACGAATGTTGATGGGCCAGATAATGTGCTAGGATAATTGTATGTGAAAGTCCATGTTAGGTTGAATGCGAAGAAATTATAGGGTGTGGTGGCATACGGTGTCGTTGCGACGGATATCTGTTCGCTACTGGGTGCATTAAATGAAACAGAAACACTAGCTGGCCAACCAACACTAATTGAGTATGATGTAGTTGATAAGGTAGATTGCGGCTCATAGTAATCGGCACCTGTAAGGGCAATGTAGGCGTTATACCACCCACTATTCAGCATTTCATAGCTCGTGTACATGTCAAAGTCACCAAGCATACTTAACGGAACAAGGCCATTAGATGCCATGGTATACACAACATCACCCATCAACTCTGCCGGTATATACGGCGGGGACGGGTTGGCTACGAAATTATACATTGATATGCATGAGTCGTAGTAAAACATATCGCCATAATTGTCCTGAATAGCCTCAACGCCTAAATTCCAAGCACCAAGCGCACCTAGACTTTCTAAAGATCGCATACCCCATAGGAAGATGAAGTTGCCACTCGTGTACACGCCACCCGAGCCCTGCGGCCCACCTAAGAAATTCTGATAAGTTACAGTGCATGGATCCTCGTTTTGGTAGCTTGGGTCTTGGTTTGTCGTTGGTAGTTTAATTAATCCCTTGGCTGTCTCTATTGACTGTAGCCAGTTCTTGATTAGGTTTGGTAATCCCTTAAGGTTCACTGGCCCTATTAACACGGCTACTCCGTTTCTTGTCCTTATTGCTGTGGCTCCGATCAATGTGTGGTTGCTGTTTATTGGCATTTCAAGCATTGGCACAAGGTATTGGTGGATTCCATTAGACCCATGAAGAGCTATGCCTGCTCCCTTTGCAATTGTGTAGGATAGGAGTAGTTCGGCTATTGGTACCTCGACCCTACTCACGTTTATTATGACCAAGTCTCCCTTGGCGAATAAGCCCGCAAGCAACTCAACGGCTGGGCTTGTTAGGTTCAGCGTGATGCTCCCACCCACAGTGCTGTAAGACACGTAGGGCTTAACCACGGACCAATCAACAACGGCAATACTATTATTAGGCAAACCAAGCAACTGGCTCAAGCCAATAGGCCTAATCAGTGATTGTGGTATATTAACGTTGACTAGTCTTTGGGTTAGTGATTGGGGGCCAATAACATAAATTGGCGTATTTAGGCTGGTGTTAATTGGTGGGCTTATTGGCGTTGGTGCGCTGAAGCTGTTCGCCGGCGTGCCTTGCTTATTAACCACATGTATCGTGGGGAGTATTAAAGCCGCCACCGAGACAATAAC
>Ga0081529_129708_pt1 | contig 18022 bp, 15 predicted proteins | sample EchGeymetagenome_FD_71012 | JGI IMG/M metagenome (GOLD analysis project Ga0081529, IMG submission 71012) | Ferrous microbial mat and aquatic microbial communities from Echinus Geyser, Yellowstone National Park, USA - transect B T=78-80 C v2... ...
AGCTAAGCGATTATGATGCAGAAGCAAGAGAATATAGCCAGACTTGCGGAGATGATATAACAATATACATAAAGCTGGAAGGCGATAAGATAAATGATATAAGCTTCGATGGGAGTGGGTGCGTAATAGCTACAAGCACAGCAAGCAAGCTTACAGATTATGCGAAGGGAAAGAGCATAGAAGAACTTGAGAAGATGGGCGTAGCTGATATATTCAAGCTCATAGGCACAGAGGTTGGGCCAGCTAGGCTCCATTGCGCAACAATCTCATTAGAGGCTTTGCAGGAAGCGATTAAGAAGGCAAGGAAGAATATGAAAGTTTAAATACTTTTTCTTCTTATTAGTTGCAGGTGTAAAAAATGGGGGGTAATAGAATAAGCTTATTCTTAAGCATAGCCCTTTTTGCGCTTCTTAGCATAGGCATGGCAAATGCAAGCCTGACAATAACATCTAATACAATAACAACACCAATAGATTATCCACAGAATGCAATATACACAATAAACAGTATTTCAGGAGGCGTGCCTCCCTATACATTTAATGCATATTACACAAATGGTAATGTTCCTGCAAATAATGCATTCTTAGGTAGCAATACTTTCTCACCAGGGTCATATAATGCCATAATAATTACTATAACACCAAACTCTCTCTCACCAAACTCTATATTAATAACTGCTTACAATGGTATTGTTAGTACAGCCAATATCCTATTCTCTAATACAATATCTACAGGAACAAACACAATATACGGTACATGGACCTTCAATGCATTCTTTGCTGATTCCACTGGTGCAAATACTATTTCATCTTCAAATACATTGACAATCAATACTGCGCTTGCTACGCCTACTATAACACCCGCTGCTACAAACACTTTGGATGAAGGCCAGCTAATAACAATAGCAGCGCAAGTAAGTGGTGGCACATCGCCATATACTTATAATTTCATAATATCTCAGTATGGTAATCCATCAAATATAATTGCATATAGTGGACCAGTTTCAAACTCTCTTACATCAAATTCATTTGTTTGGGTAACTAATGCAATAGGTACATTTGTCGCAAATGTTATTGTAACAGATAGTGCAAACGTATCAGAAACAGCAAATTCTGTATATTCTGCAAACATTGTAGTTGATCCTGCCCCATCAATTACACTAACACCTTCAAATACAGTATTGGATTCGGGCCAAACTGAAACTTATACAATGCAAGTAAGTGGTGGTACTGGCCCATTCAATGTTGAACTTTACAATATCACAGGAAGTAAATCTGTAGGAAATGTAATAATCTCATCGCCTGGCGGAAGCAACACAATTTCATTTACTGTGAATTCTCTAACAAGTAATACATTTACATATAATGCGATAGCAACTGATACAGGCACAACAACACCTTATGTATTTAGTAGCACGTCTAATACAATAACAGTCAATCCTGCATTGTCAGTTTTAATCTCTCCAACATCAAATACACTTGATGCCAATCAGGTATTATCACTAGCAACAACAGTAAATGGTGGAACGCCTTCGTTTACTATTGGTTATACTTTATCAAATACTTTAACTTTATCAAATACTTTATGTGGTTCATTAAGTGCGGCATCAAATACCCTTAGTGCCGATGGCACTAACACAATAGTATTTTCGCCAAACACTGCAATAACATCACAATGCTCAACGACTCTTACCGCTAGTGTAACAGATTCAGCAAGTACACATGTTACACAGCAAGCAACTTCAACTTTAACAGTCAACCCCACGCCGACCGCAACACTCCTTACTCCAAGCAACACAATATTAGATTCAGGTCAGTATGTCACATATAATGTGTTAATCTCTGGAGGCACACTGCCTATAACTGCAAAGGTGGTATTGGTATCAAATAGTATACCAATACAAATTAATGGTGCAAATGCACTGCCGGGAACAACATATAATACAATTGTAGCAACTTCAGATGGCGTTATAACATTCAATTCGCTCTTGGTAACAACTTCAAGCAGCAGCGGTGGAGCTGTTACGTTCAATGTAATTGCAGTAGACAGTGCAAACACACCTGTAGCATTCAATGCGGTTGCAAACACAATAACAGTAGATCCTGCACCATATATAACCCTAACAGCAACGCCATCAAACAGCATAATGTACGGTAAACCATTTACTGTAAACGCAGTAATCACCGGAGGAACAGGAAACTTTGCGGTATACTGGTATCTAAATGGCAACTCCATAACACCAACAGTAGTATCTACAAACGCTGAGACATCCAACACAATGACATTGCCTGCAGCTGGGAATTATCTCTATATAGTTAGTGCAAACGACATAGGAACAAGCTCTGTGTATATATTAACACCAGTAACAAATACTATAGTAGTTGCTAAAAACAATACGCTAACTGCCAGCTCTTCTGGAAATCCTGGAAGCTCATATTATAGCTTCCCAGTAACTATAACATTTACAGGCACTCCAACGATACATCACCAGGCAAAATGGTCGCTGTATGTAAATGGCGCACTGTATGGTACAACAAATTCAACCATTACATATTATGAGGTGTTCGCTCCCCCAGGTGCATATAACTTTGTATTTAACTTGACTAGTGATGCAAATTACACGCCTTACACATACACTACTTCGCTTGTAATATCATATCCTCCAACAGGTGCATATGGTGCTACCACTACAATAACAACAGTTACCACAACCTCAACTACAACATCTATACCAACTACAAGCGTAACAACTACTATACCACCTTCCCAGAAGGCAATCAATATAACATCAACAATCTCTTCTTCATCTCCTTTGGTTCTTAGCTTACCGAACGTTCGTTCTACAGTTTCTATCTACACCACCTCTGCAGCATCTACACCTATTATTGCAAGTATTGCTAATGTTACCCAGCAAGTTTCTAGCTTTGCAAAGCCTCAGCCTAACTATACCTTGATAAATGCGGTAAATATAAGCATTGAAACAACAGCCCCAATAACAGCATTCTTCGTAGAGAAGTATCCTTGCTCAATACCAAGCGATTTGGTTGTGCCTTACGTATTCAAAAACAATAAATGGCTTGCGATAACAAATTATACAGTAAATGCAACAGCATGTACAGTAAGCTTCAACATTCCAAGCGATCCAATAGTTGCAATATTTGAGAAGAGCGTGCCAACAACTACAACAACAAGCATAGCAACTACAATACCTACAATATCAACAACAATTTATTATCCTTCACCTTCGCCAAAACCTAGCCCTATAGTTGTAGAAGCACTTATATTGATAATAATCATAACAATCATAATCCTAGTGCTGCTATACTACTACAAGCTCTTGCATAGAAAATACCACGGCTTCAAACGATAACTTTCTTTTTTACTTTTAAGCCAGGTATTTAAAATGTACTCTAGTTTTTATTGGTAAGAATATAGACTTTAGCTGGAAGGGTGGTTGAAATTAATATGTGCCAAGATTATCGTAGCACTTCCTGCATGCAATTATGCGATAGTCTTAAATATTTTAACTTTAGAATAGTTTAAAATTAAACCATTTTTGTTTTTATGGAATTCGAGCCACTTGAGAGAATAAAAAGTGTTGCAATTGAACTGAAATTGCTTAAATGCATAAATGAAGGTGAGATGTATCCATATGCTCTGCTTAAGGACTTTAAAGAATCAAGATTTGGTAGATTCAAAATAACAAAATCTGATATATATAATGCGATAGCCTCGCTAGAAAAGAAAAGATACATTAAGATTGCAAAAAGGAAAGGCGCAAAGAAATACTACAGAATAACAAACGATGGCAAGGATGTGCTTAAAGAATCAAAAAAGATTCTTTTGCAAACCCTTCATGAAATATCAAAAATCCTTTGATTGATGGTTATGGAAGAATACTCAATTGTATTAGAAGATGTTGTAAAGAAGTTCGGCGACTTTACCGCAGTTAATGGCATTAGCCTTAAGGTTCTTAAAGGCGAATTTTTTGGCTTTCTAGGCCCAAACGGCGCTGGCAAAACTACTACAATAAACATGATTATGGGCTTACTTGATCCAACATCTGGAAAAATAAAGGTTGACGGCATAGATACAAGGAAAAACATAACAGCAATAAGACAGATTATAGGCTTTGTATCTCAGGAAACAATAGTGGAGCCAGAGCTCACTGTGATTGATAACTTAAGACTATTCGGTAGGCTTTATCATGTACCTAATGATGTTATAGAAAAGCGCGGAATGGAGTTGCTTAAGATGGTTGGCTTGGAAAACTTCTCCAACCAATATGCTGGTGTTCTCGCTGGCGGTATGCAGAGAAGGCTTGCTGTTGCAAAGGCTTTAATACATGATCCGAAGATATTGGTATTGGATGAGCCTACATCAGGGCTTGATGTACAGAACAGAACACATTTCTGGGATCTACTTGAAAAAATAAATAAGGAGAAGAAGATCACAATACTTCTTACTACCCAATACCTAGAAGAGGCTGATACCTTATGCGAACGCATAGCTATAATAGATCATGGCAAGGTTGTTGCGCTAGGCACACCTTCTGAGCTTAAGAGAAGCATAAGCAGAGGCTCTATACTTGAGGTATCAGCAGATAAGGCAAATCTAGAAAAGGCGTTTGAATTTGCAAGGAAGTTTTTTGGCAACGAACCAAAGATAAGGGGCGATAGGTTCTCGGTTGCTGTTGAAGGAAATGGTATAAATGCTATGAACAAGTTTGTTAAGGAGCTTGAGGCTAGGAAGATAGAGATAATAAGCATAAGCATGCACCAGCCCACGCTTGATGATGTTTTCCTAAAGCTTACGGGCTCATCACTCAGAGATACAACCTCGAATGAGGCTCCGTCAAGAATGACTATGATAGGGCGTAGATAATGGGATTGGCTGGAGACACATTTGCACTATATATGAGGGAGATGCTCATCTTCAAGAAGAACATGAAGACTAGCATAGCCAGATCTATAATATTCCCTCTCGTGCTAATCCTGCTTCTTGGAAATATGGGTATGAATGCGCTTAACCTGCCCATAGCTGTGGTAAACTATAATAACGGTCCTGCTTCTACTAGCTTTATAAACCAGCTTGTTGAAGGCAGAGTAGTTAGTGTTGCAAGCTTAACAAATCAGCAGCAAGCTCTCGCCGAGCTACAGAATGGAGAAGTTGCAGTTGTGCTTGTTTTACCACCAAACTTTGGCTCGCCAGGTGCTCAAGTATATATGTATGTTGACTCTTCATCACCTCTTGCATCAGCACAAGTTCTTTCCTATATTTCAAGCAAAGTGGAGAGCTTTGGTGCAAAGATAGTAAACTACAAGCAATTAAGCCTTGCTCCTAAGCTAACAACAAACTATGCATATGGAGCATCCGCGAGCTACAAGACATTTCTCGTTGCTGGCATAGTAATAATGGTTGCGGCTTTTGGAGCTATGTGGAGCGGCGGCATGACACTGCTATTAGATAGGCAGCTTGGCAACTTAAAGGCATTCCTCGCAGCGCCTATAAACAAAACCTCTATAATGCTGAGCAAGCTTCTCTATGGCTTAACGCAATCTATGATTTCAGGTATGCTCGCTTTAGCAATAGGTATACTTGATGGAGCAACTATAGCAAGCGGTGCTATTGGCTTTCTTGGAATTTTCTTCTTTATGCTTCTTAGTGGCCTTGGCTTCGGTGCATTAACAATTATACTTGCTGCAAGGATAAACAAGATGGAGGTTTACTCACTTATAGGCATGGCGATAACCCTGCCTCTGTGGTTCTTATCTGGCGCGGTTCTGCCAACAAGCACATTGCCAAGCTATATGCAGCCATTTAGCGTTTATAATCCAATGACCTATGCTGTGGATGCGGTTAGGGATATTATGCTCAAAGGCTATATTTCAACGCAGGCACTCCTCATGGATTCGGTTATAATGATCTCATTCGCTATCGTAGCGTTTATTCTGGGGGTTGTTATGTTTAAGAATAAGATAGGTTGATTGAATGAAAGTAGTATCGGCTTTTGCAATTATCTCAGTGCTCTTTGCAATCGCAGGTGCGCAGAGTTTAGGTGCTGGAAGTGGCGCCCTATCGATAAGCAATCTAGTTGTTATACCCAACCCTGTTGTGGCAGGTTCGAATGTGCAGCTCTCTTTCCAGCTATATAACTCGTATCAATATCCACTACAAAATGTAAACCTATATCTAGAAGCACCTTACCCGCTTCTTAACTACTCGCCTGTGAGCATAGCTCAGATAAGCAGTATTGGCCAAGGTCTTTATGGTGGTATAGGCTACTATATAACCTATAATCTTACTCTCCCAAAGAATATACCTTCTGGCGTATATACTCTGCAACTCTATGCAACGTATCAAACAACACAAACCACAAGCACAGGTGCATATTCAAATTCTGAGCCTGTAACCGCTTACTCTGCTATACCAATAACAATACATGTTATAGGCGAGCCTAGTATTAGCGTTAGCGGTTCTGCAAGTTCAATAACACCAGGCGAGCCGTTTTTGCTTAATCTAAATGTCCAAAATAATGGCTATGATACTGCAAAGAATATAACTATAAGTATAGCCCAAACAAGCAGCTTTAAGCCTATTGGCACTAGCACATTTTCAATAGGCATGTTGCCAATTGGCTCTTCGCTTACCTTGCCTGTGAGCATGTTTGCAAGCACAGGCATAGAGAATAAAACATATCTTATCCCAATTTCTATAAGCTATTACTCTGAGCTTGGAAAAGAATATTTTGAGAATGCAAGCATTAGCATTAGCCCGCTTATTATGGAGCCAAATATAAGCATATCTCTTGTAGGCTCTACGCCACCAATGCTGTATTCTGGCTATAATCAGAGCTTAGAATTTGCAATTGTTAATTCTGGCACAGGGCTTGCAAGAAATATAACAGTAACAGTAAACCATGGCAGTAACATAAATCTTCTTGGCTCGATACACAAATTCTTCATCTCTTCACTTCCTTCTGGAAGCAGCGTTGATGAAAATATTTTCATATCAGCTAACTATACAAACAGCACAAAGGGTTATATTCTTCTAAATGTAAGCTACCAATCATCAAACTATAAAAACAGCTTTTCAAAGAGCTACAACGAAAGCCTTTATCTAATACCTTCTGCACAATTTGAAATTCTTAAGGTAGCGAGCGATGCATATCCAGGTGCAACAGATGTGCCAGTAACCTATACCATAAAAAACGTGGGCAACGAAGTTGCTAAGCAGGTACAGGTTAGCTTCCAGAGCATATATCCTGTAACACCTATAAATGGAAACGCATATATTGCAGAGCTTTTGCCAGGAGAAGAAGCAAATGTGACATTCATGATAAATGTAGATACAAGCGGTCTTCCAGGAAGCTACCCGGTAACAATTTTTGAAACATGGAAGCAGCCAAACGGCACGCCAAACCAATTATATAGTGGATCAAACAACTACTATATTGTAGTGGGTGGCTCAGGTAGCAATAGCCCAATTATTTGGTATATAATAATAGTGGTGGCTATTGTATTGCTCGCAACTTACTTTGCTGCAAAGCAAGCAATGGCGAGAAAGAGCAAGAGGTGAGTTGGTGAATAAAATCAATTCATTATCTAAAAGGCTCGAGCGATATGGGCTTACAAAATTTCAAATTGCGGTATTAGTGGAGGTAGCAAAAATACAAAAAGGAAAGGTAGTGAGCTATAAGCAGATAGCACAAGCAATCCGCAGGCCAAATGCATACAGAGCTGTTGGCAATGCGCTCAAGAAAAATCCATTGCCTGTGCTCATTCCATGCCATAGAGTTATAAGAGCAAATGGCGAAGTTGGGGGCTATGCATTTGGAGGCAAATCTAAAAAGATACGATTGCTTAAAGAGGAAGGCAGTCTGGTAAAAGGGTGTCGTCATATATAAAAATTTTGGAAAGGTTTATAAGTTTTAAATAGACTAATATATAACTAAATTATAAAAAGGCAAGAAATCACTAATGGCTTTTTGCTTCGCCGCAAGTAATCTCTTACAACCAAAATCTTTGGTGATCCTATGGTGAGGTTTGTTCTTGTGGCAGATTCAAGCCTTAATGCAAGTTATAGAAATTTCCCGCTTCTTGAATTTTTGCCTAGTGCACCAGTTGAGGGTGTTCCAAGGCCTGTATATAAGTTCCTTCAGGGCAAGCCATTTCCTCCGAATCCTGACGGCTCGATAAGTGTAACAACCTATGCAGTTAGAAAGATTGAAGCTGCTCTTCTGCAGAGATTTCCTAGAAATGAGGTTGTTGTTGCACATGAGGCGCATTTAGATAAGTTCATAAAAGATGATACTGAGGTAATAGCGGTTAGCACAATGGATCCTCTGGGCACAGGGCCAGTAACTATGTCATATATTACATTACTAAAGAGCAGGAGAGGAGCTTGGGTAACAAGAGAATGGCACAGACTGATAAGAAAGATAAATGCGCTAAGGCAGGGAAAGAAAGCAAAGCTTGTAATAGGAGGGCCTGGTGTATGGGACTTTACCATCTTTCCTGATGAGCTTGAAAAAGAGAATATAGATTATGCATTCCAGGGCGAGTCAGAAGATGTTATTGCCGATTTTTTTGAACAGGTGCAGACAGGAAATTTTGAGAACGATAAATTCTTTGAAGGCTATGTTAGCATCGACGACAACTTCCACAGAGAGCTTGTAAAGCATCCAAAATTTGTAACAAGAAGTCCTAAGATAGGTTTAGGTCCAACCCTTGATAAAATACCAACGATAGTAAATCCTGCATATGGTGGGATGGTAGAGATAATGCGCGGCTGTGGCATAGGCTGCGATTTCTGTGAGGTAACGCTAAGGCCTTTAAGGTATTATACAAACGAGATGATAGCAAAAGAGATAGCGGTTAATATGAGGGCCGGCTACGACAATGCTTGGCTTCATAGCGATGAGTTCTTTAGCTTTAGGCACACAAAAGCAAATTTCGAGCCTAACAGCGAAGCTCTCATCGAATTGGTAACTATGGTTATGTCTATTAAGGGTATAAAGAGGACAAACCCCACTCATGGCAGGATATCACCACCAGCAATATATCCTGAGCTTATAGAAAAGCTTTCTAAGATAATGAGGGCAGGACCTGATAATTGGATAGGTATACAGGTAGGTGTTGAGACAGGAAGCGATTCGCTAGCGCTTAAGCATATGCCAAGAAAGATGCTCCCATTGCGCATAGGTCCTGATGGGTCTTGGAGAGAGATTGTATGGCAGGGTACATACAATCTGAATAAATACTACTGGCGACCAGCATTTACAGTTCAGGTTGGGCAGGCTGATGAGACAGATGAAGACAATTGGGATACCGTAGAGCTAATAAATAAGCTGAGCAATAGCTACGTCGACGGCAGGCCTTTTGAATTCACAATAACACCGCTCCAAAATGTGCCTATGGGGCTTATTAAGAATAGAAAGTTCTCAGCGATAGAGCTTAATCCATCGCAGCTTGCTGTTTACTACGCGAGCTATAGGCACTTATACAAGATGGCTCTGAGAAATGCAAAGATAGAGAGCAAGAGAAGCGGCAACAAGCTTGCAAAGCTCGGCACAGCATCGCTTATTTCATTCGGCGCTTGGGCAATGCTAAAATTTGTTGAGAATATTGCAAGGAAGGGAGGTGTAGATATAGAGAAGGTAAACAGCTATGGCTTAGAAAGCAATAAAAGGATAGAAAGCGTGCAGATGCTGAATAGATGAGCTTAGCAAATTTGCAAGCAGGTATTATACTCTAAGTGGTGAATATTTTAGCTATATTTATATATTTTATCATTCTAGGTATATAACTGAGTTATAAAGTTATAAAGTGATGCTATGAGCGAATCAGATACTATTGCTAAGGAAATAGGTATTAATATTGATAAGTATAGAGAAGAGTTTGGTTTCAAGGTTGATATAAACTACAGCTATATATCTAAAAAAGGTCTTTCTGAAGAGGTGGTTAGAGATATATCAAGGCAAAAAGGCGAGCCAGAATGGATGCTTGAGAAAAGGTTAGAAGCATATAGAATTTTTGCATCTAAGCCATTGCCAAAGTGGGGAATAGATCTAAGCGGTATAAACTTTGACGATATATATTATTATGTTAGACCTACTGATAAAAAGGCAAACGCATGGGATTCGTTGCCAAATGAGATAAAAGAAACTTTCGACAAGTTGGGCATACCTGAAGCGGAGAGGAAAATCTTTGCTGGAACAGAAGCACAGTTTGATTCTGAGGTTGTATATAGCAACGTTAAGAAAGCTTTGGAAGCGCAGGGTGTGATCTTTTGCGACACAGATACAGCAGTTAAGAAATACCCTGATCTTGTTAAAAAATACTTCGGCACTGTTGTACCTGCATCAGACAACAAGTTTGCCGCATTGAATACAGCTGTTTGGTCTGGTGGAAGCTTTGTGTATGTGCCAAAGGGAGTTAAGGTTGCAACCCCGCTGCAGGCATATTTCAGAATAAATGCAGAAAAAGCAGGCCAGTTCGAAAGGACTTTAATAATTGCAGAGGAAGGCTCGGAGGTTACATATGAAGAGGGTTGCACTGCACCTATATATCTTAGTTCATCTCTGCATGCTGCTGTTGTTGAAATAATAGCAAAAAAAGGTGCACATGTAAGGTATATAACTGTGCAGAACTGGTCAAAAAATGTATATAACCTTGTTACACAGCGTGCATTTGCAGAAGAGGATGCACACGTAGAATGGATAGATATAAATTTTGGAAGCAAAGGTAATATGAAATACCCAAGCATATTCCTTAGGGGTCCAAATGCGGTTGGCGAAATATCATCCGTAGCAGTAGCAGGAGAAGACCAGTGGCAGGATACGGGTGGTAAGGTATACCATCTTGCGCCTAATACAAAATCAATCTTTTCATCAAAGAGCATTTCAATTGGAAATGGCAAATCAACAGCAAGATTTCTAATACATGTTGGCCCGAACGCTGCAAATGCAACCTCCTCTACAAAGTGTGATGCTCTACTTATAGATAGGGATTCAAAGGCGGAGACATACCCATATATCGATGTAAAAAGGAATGATGCAACTATGGTGCATGAAGCCACAATGGGTAAAATACGCGGAGAGGCGATAGAATACCTAATGAGTAGAGGCATAAGTCCTGATGAAGCGGTAGCTATGATAGTGATGGGATTCATGGGAGGTATTATAGAGAAATTACCTTTTGATTATAGAGTGGAAGCCTCAAAACTCGTGAAATTGAGCCTGGAAGGTAAAGCTTTGTAACCACTTTGCTTTTATCCCACGCTCTTTTTTTTAAAGATAAATCTCTTCGCTAAATTTAGAGTTAGCTAGGGTAAAGATTTAAAGATTAAACTACTATAAGCTACATATGTACGAGAAGCTTGGTCTTGGTTCTTTATTTGCAAGGCTGCGCGCCGCATTAATTACTTTTACCAGAAGTTTAGATGAAATAATAGATGAGAACAAGAGGATAAGCATGGATGATATTAATGAACTAAGAAAGCATATACAGCACAAGCTTGAAAATAATGAGGATATAGAAGACAACAAGAAGCTCAGAGAATTGCTTGAGCTCTTTGCAACGAACAAGGCTGTTTTTGAGTTGATGAGAAAAGATGCCTCTTCTTGGATAAGCCTACTTGATTCAATAATAGCTAATCTATCAAGCAAGAAGGAGTTGACAGATGAAGAAAGAAAGGAGCTTGAAGAGCTAATAGGCATAGCAAACCAGTTAAGTGCACTTCTCAGAAAAGAGGTAAAGGAAAGCAATAATGATCATGCTTTTGGCTAACTGGTGCTCTTATGGATCTGCAGCTTAAACAAGTAACACTTGCATTCATAATAAAAGGTGATGAAATTTTACTTGCCATGAAGAAACGTGGTTTTGGTGCTGGCCTTTGGAATGGCTATGGTGGCAAACTGAAAGATGGCGAAAATATTTATGCTGCTGCAAAAAGGGAGGTTAAAGAGGAAATAGGTATAGAGGTTAAATCGATGAAGAAAGTGGGTGTATTAGATTTTTATTTCGAAGGCGACAATCCTGATTGGAACCAGCAAGTTCATGTTTTCCTTATAGAAAGGTATAATGGTGAACCAAAGGAGAGCGAAGAAATGTTGCCAAAGTGGTTTAAGATAAACGAGATACCTTATGAGAGGATGTGGGAAGATGATAAATTCTGGCTTCCAAAAGTAATAGAAGGCCATAGCATATATGGGAGATTTTTGTTCGGTGCAGATAATAAGCTAAAGGAAAAACACGTTGAAGTTGATCCCAAAAAGATAGTGCGTTAGCGGTGCTGCTTCTTAATCGAATTAAATACGCTTTTGTATGCATATTTTGAATACTCTTCAAGCATTTTGCATTCGTTATAAATGGTTTCAAGCTTGCGCAGATTATCAAAAAGCATACCTTCTTTATCTTCTTTTAACATTTTCTTGTTAGCCCTTAGCAATCTTTCAACCTTTTTCCTTACATTGATAAGTTCATTAAAGCTAGCCTTGTAAGCCCTTGCAAGCCTCTTCCGCCAGTCGTAAAACGCATTAACTTCTTGCTCATAAAACCATTCCTCAACAGGTACACTGAGCTCATCCACAAGTCTTTTATAATCTTTTTCAAGCAACAAATTATATGTTTCTACCAATCTTTTATACATGCTTGCCTCAATTTGCTTTGGATCTATATTTTGGCCCTTCAAAATTGCAGAATAAGCCTCGTTTGCATTTTTCATTATCTCTTCCGCTTCACTACCCTTTCTAATATCTGGGTGATACTTTTTTGCAATTTTTCTGTAGGCAGATTTTACCTCTTCAATGCTTGCTGTCGGCTTTAACCCGAGAACAGCAAAATATCTTGCGATGTTTGATATACTATTATTAGCTAAAAAGGCATTAAGTTTTCTCTCAGCTTCAGCTGTTTCTCTTACTAACTTTGCCTTCCTCCATTTATACAATATATACATGCTTTACCTTTAAATTTCGGTTTATACAAAAGAAATAAAAAGATAAGCTAATCTTTTCTACGAAGAACTTGCATAAAAGAGTTTCCAAAAGCTTCCTATAAATACTAGTGCCATTCCAAGCAAAAATCCACCGCCGCTAAATATACTTAAAATGCCAAATACAATTCCCGTTCCCGACCACATGGTTGCCCATATCTTATTTTGGGTAAAAAGCAATACACCAGTTCCAATTATCATAAGCCCAAGTACGATTGTGAAAGGAGATAGATTGCTGTTTATGCCAAATTGTACAAACGTCGCAAAATTAGGAATTGCAGTATATTGTGGCTTTAGCAAATAAGAATAGAGGCCGCTTATCGAGACCAAAAGACCACCCAGGATTACTAATATTGGCGGCGCAACGTTACCTTCAACATCCTTTCTACCTTTTTCCATATCAACACAATTGAATATCTATTAATAAGCTTAAAAATTTTTCTACAAAATAGTTGAAGGGTTGAAATTTATATCTATATATACTGCACCAAGGTATTTGGCATACCTATTCGTATGCCCATGCATAATAGTACTTCCTTGCATACACAAGGACCTTAACTATTTTATTTTTACTGGTCGCTATCATATTTATAACCTTGTCCCTACTCGTTGCAGGGGTTTTACCGTCGAAGGGAAAAGTAACCCCTACTGTAGGGATTAAATTTACATTCGAAAAGAAGGCTTTTAAAAATTTAAAATACTATTTTTGTATCCTACTGCTGGGAGACTATGCACGATGAGAAATACAAGGAAAACATGATACTTGGAGTGGTGGTAATTGGAACACTGATGGCATCGATAGACTCAACGATAGTCTTACTTGCATTTCCTGCTATAACAAGTGCACTGCACTCCAATATAGCTACCATTATATGGGTAATCATTATTTACATGATAGTAGTTGCAGTATTCTCAACGCAGTTTGGTAGGATGGGTGACATCTACGGCAGAAGCAGGATGTTCAACCTAGGATTTGTAATCTTTACTATAGCATCTTTCCTGTGCGGCATAGCTCCAACAGACTTAAGCCTGATAGCATTCAGAGCCATACAGGCAATCGGTGGTGCTTTAATATCTTCTAACAGTGGTGCGATAATTGCTGACACTTTCGAAAAGCACAGAATCGGCAAGGCATATGGCTACACCTCAATGAGCTGGAATATAGGTGCATTGCTAGGTATATTGCTCGGCGGAGTGATCACAACCTTCATAGGCTATCGCTACATATTTTTCATAAACGTGCCTATAGGCATTGTAGCAATATTCCTAAGCTACAAGTATGTAAAAGATCAAAACCGTTTAGATGAAAAGGTTGATCTGCCTGGAATGACAACTTTGGGCCTTGCTGTTGCTTTAATAACATATGCAGGTATAAATTATTCTTCGGTTGGATTTACATTGCTAAATGCAGCAATAGCTGTAGCAAGTGTAGTATTTGCGATTCTATTCATTATAATAGACAAGAAGGTAAAAATGCCGACGCTGAATTTCTCTATGTTCGCCAATAAGGTATTCAGGAATTCCCTATTTGCATCGTTTTTCCAGGGACTTGGCTTCATGGGTGTCAATTTCCTCCTCATTATGTACCTACAGGGTGTGCGAGGTTATTCTCCGTTTTATGCATCACTTATACTTTTTCCAGGCTATATAGTAAGTGCTGTGCTTGCGCCTTACATGGGTAAATACTCAGACAAATATGGTGCAAGGCCTATTGCTACTGCTGGAATAGCATTTATGATAGCGGGCATTGCATATTATATATTGGTAATTAATGTTTCTTCTCCAGTTTACTACATAGTAATAGGCACTATAATAACCGGCTTAGGCGGCGCAATGTTCTGGCCTTCAAACAATAGTGCAGTAATGGCAAATGTTGCTGGAGAGCTTCGTGGTGCAGCGTCAGGAACCTTGAGACTCTTTAGCAGCTTGGGTCTAATCGGCAGCTTTGTTATAGCTTTCGTTGCAGCAGCCTCTGCCATACCTCGCTATCTTGCATTTGAGATATTTGCAGGCACGTCAAAGGTAATTGGTGGCATAAGTAATGGTTTCGTTAGCGGTATGCACAGTGCATTTATTATGCTTGCACTCATGCTATTTATTGCAGGTATGTTCTCTTTTACAAGAGGTAAAGAGGACAGGCAAAAAGGCTTAAAGCCAGAAATTTAAGATAATGACCAATTGATAATTCGACGCGCTAACAGATAAGTAAGTATGAAAAAAGAAGTAGCAGGCGATTGAAGATGAAAATAGAGGATGTTAATGCGGACTGAACAAGATTTCAATGGTGCGAGCCATACAAAACAAGCTACTTCTCTCTAGCAGCATCCTTGATCGCTTGATCTGCTGTTGGCAAATGCATTAGCAATTCCAAAGAGGCTGTAATTACAGCAGCATAAGACCAAGCGAGGTTCTGTATGGGCTTATTCCCATTCAGCTTATATAAGCCATACAAATCTGTATCGCTTGCAGGATTTATTATTTCCTGTTCAGGGTAAGAGCCATTGTATTTGTCTATTACATAGTCTAATATTGCAACGCCCTTTTTGTATAACCCCTTTTTGATGTAGTATTCAGCAAATGCAAGCCCAAGAAGTAGCCACCTGCCACCCATAAAGTAGTTGTCTCCCTTGAACCGTATTGGCAGCATATTACCATTGAAGAGCTCCTTTTCCATTTTGCTTATTGTGTTGTTTTCTATCTCTTCACTACCAAGCATGCTTCCTGAAATACCAAAATTCAAAAATATAAATATTTCAGATGCATCAACCTCTTTGAACGGCTCATCAAACGGTTTCTTTTCGCTATACAATATGTTGTTCCTTACAAAAAAACTTTTTAAGAACGCTAATGGCCCTCCGAAGAACTGCCCATTTCCATTTTCTTCTATCTTCTTTATGGTTTCTGGGCTTATTCCTATATCGTACTTTGCTGAAAGCTCTTTTAATGATTCAAAGCCTGCATATATTGCCGCAACATCATACGCGTGTAATCTATCTTGCTTTATTTCCCATGCAGATGCGCATTCTGTTGTATACACTTTAGCCATATACTCTGCAATATCCTGTGTGTGCTTTCTAAGAAAATCGATTTCAAAATCATTCAAACCAAAACGCTTCGATTTTTCATTTAATGAATATAGCACAAGGGGTATGGTATCGTATTGAATAACCCAACTCCTATTAACGCCTATTTCCTTGCTATCATCTATTAAGCCTCCGGAGTAGAAACTACCAGAACGGCCCACCCTCATAGGCAAGTGGTGCGATAGGTTGAAGAAATCAGGATCTGAGAAAGATATATTTTTAATCGATCTTATATTTCCCGAAAAGTTGCTTATTGCCCTTAAGTTAAAATCTATTATGCGGGTTGCAGCCTCTCTAGCGTCGTCTGCATTTTGTACCTTATCCTTTGCAAAGTCAGCATATTTCAATAACGCTATCGCAATCCATGATGAATCTCTAAACCAGTGTGGGTCATAATCTTTATAATCTGATGATGCAGATATATACCCATTACTCTCAACTTTGCTTATTAAGTAATCTGTAGCTTTCGATGCAGCGGAAAAATATTTATCAAATTCAACAATGCTTGCTGTTTTATCCGACTCTTTCGACTCTTTCCTCCCTCTTTTTAGACTTTCCGTCTTCCCACCGCAGACATTTATAATTTGTAATTTCAAAATTTTTATTTTTAACTTTTGCGTTGCATGGCGATTAAGCAAGCATTGCGCTTGGTGATAGAAAAACGTATAAACTTTTTAGAATAATATCTCATTGTTATCAATTTATTTGCTGAAATTGTGGTCAAATTTGGTGCATAAATGGGTGGTGTTGAGAAAATTTGTACTGCGATAGCAACGCCTAACATAGCCCTTATAAAATATTGGGGCAAGCGCGATAGCAAGCTAGTACTGCCCTACAATAGCTCTATAAGCATTACTTTGAGCGATGAATTTAACACAAAAACCAGCGTAATGTTTACAGACAAGATCAAAGAAGACATATTCTATATTAACGGAGTAAGGCAAGATCTCTCAAACAGCGAAACAAAGATGCGCTTTGCTGTGGTTGATCGCCTTAGGGAAATTGCACACACAAAGCTTAGAGCGATAGTTGCTTCTGAAAACTCGTTTCCTACCGCCTCGGGCCTTGCTTCTAGTGCAAGCGGCGTAGCATGCCTGGTTTTTGCTTCTGCACATGCATTAGGTTTAAACTTAGACGTTAAAGCCATGTCTGTAATTGCTAGGCAGGGCAGCGGCAGCGCAAGCCGGAGCCTTTTGGGTGGATTCGTAAAATGGGAAAGAGGCACTAAGGAGGATGGATCTGATTCATACGTAAGGCAGATAGCAGGCGCAAATCACTGGCCTGAACTGCTTGATATTATAGCAATAACATCGACAAAAAAGAAAAAAATAGCATCAAGCGATGGAATGGAAATGACTACTGCAAGTAGCGTATTGTATAAGGCCAGACCAGAATATGCAGAAGCTGCATGCATTGAGCTAGAAAAGGCAATACTCAGTAAGGACTTTGAAAAGCTTGCTATGTTGACAATGAGGGATAGCAACAATATGCATGCTGTAATGCTAGACACATATCCGCCATTGATTTACCTAAACAGTACATCATTAGAAATAATAAATGCGATAACAGATTTAAACGAGCGTGAGGGTAGATTAGTCGCAGCATATACTTTTGATGCTGGACCTAATGCAAATATAATAACACTAGATAAGTATGAGTCAAAGGTAATCGATGCAATAAAGGATATTCATGGAATAATAGATATAAAGAAGGCAAAAGTTGGTAGCGGCCCTAGGCTGCTTGATAGCAAGCCTGTGATGGATTTTGATAAGATTTTGGAAGGCGAGAAGATTGAATGATTGTAGAATGTTAGGTTATTGAATGGGGTGTGTTAATGAAATATGTTGAACTTGGAAAGACAGGAGAAAAAGTTCCAGCAATTGGGTTTGGCACATGGAAGCTTGGAAATGAAGGCATAGATGCAATAAAAAGGTCTATAGAGCTTG
>Ga0081529_112029_pt1 | contig 17972 bp, 20 predicted proteins | sample EchGeymetagenome_FD_71012 | JGI IMG/M metagenome (GOLD analysis project Ga0081529, IMG submission 71012) | Ferrous microbial mat and aquatic microbial communities from Echinus Geyser, Yellowstone National Park, USA - transect B T=78-80 C v2... ...
GTAGGGTTCCGTTTCGGGGCACACATAGATCAACAAACGTTTAGGGCGTTAGAGGCCCGGTTGGAGTTAGCCTCAAGTTCACAACACCCTGCGTTGGGCAGACGTGTACTTCCGTGAAAGGGATGGGAAGGCTTTAACTCTCACGGAACTTAGGCAACCGGCACTGGACCTGAGGAAGCAGGACGTCCAATGTCAGTCAATGCACTCCCAGGTAGTCCAACAGGTCGCACTACGAGGCTAGACAGAGGTCCTTAGACGGACTGTCGCGTTTCCCCAGGGGGGCCCACAGGTACTTCTCCATGGTTTACACGCAAGGCGGGTGGAACGTCCTGAAGGTTGGGGGACCAAGAAGAGGGAGCTCGTTGTTCAGCGGTTGTAACGCGCGGGCGTCTTTAAGCTTGTCGTGCACAGGGACTTCCCCTTGAAGGTGAAGAGGGTAGTGTGAGACTGAGCAGGTCGGAGAGGGTGTACGTCTCGTTCGTGGTCTACCACGAGTTCCCGAAGTTTCCCAGGACGAACGAGGTGGTTGCCCCGAACGTCGGGATGGGAAGTCGCTAGTGACCTCGGATGGTGCCCAACCTGAGACCACACGAGGAGGCACTCGAGAGCTGAGGAAGCTGCACGGGGACCTCTCCAGGGAGGAGTTCCTGTCCAAGAGAGGCCAAGCCCGCTGAGACTTACGAGCACTTGAAGGAGCCGAGGAAGGACATGAGGTTGGGCAAACACTTCGCCGAGAAGTACGACGTGGTCGTCATGGAGGACATTCAAGTTAGGCAACTGGTGGGTAAGTCCTTAAGGAACAGCAGTCATTAGACTTTGCCTTGACTTCAAGGCTACATCTAACAAAAATCCCATAACCGCTAAAAAATCACATCCTGGCGAGATCTTCCCACATCTGATCCACTTCTTCTTGGATCCTCTTCACGTCTTCTCCTTTGAGATCCTTGAACCTGCCCTGCAACTTCAAGTATTCCTCCACTGGTTTCCTCTTTTTCTTGTCTACCAACACTTTACTTATACTGGTCAGCCTGAACTTCCCTTTCTCTATCTCGTACAGTGGCCATATCCCTGTCTCCACAGCCAGCTTAGCTATCTCAACGGTGAGTCCAGCGTCGAACCTCCACCCTGGAGGACAGGGTGATAGGAGATGAATATACCTGAATCCTGACATCTCCTTTGCTTTCCTCACCTTATCCTTGTAATCGAAGAGGTAAGCGATCGAGGCTGTCGCCACGTAGGGAACTCCGTGATCCGCAATTATCTTGGGAAGGGGTTTCTTGGACTCAGCCTTTCCGCTGGGAGTTGTGGTAGTCCAGGCTCCGAAGGGCGTCAACCCAGACCTCTGTACGCCGGTATTCATGTATGCCTCGTTGTCATAACAAACGTAGAGTATGTCTTCATTCCTCTCAGCTGCACCACTGAGCGAGGCGAATCCTATGTCTCCCGTGCCTCCGTCTCCAGCCCACACCACTACAGTAGCTTTCTCTCCCCTAGCGTCTAGCGCAGAACGGACTCCTGACGCTATAGCTGAAGATGCGGCGAAAGCACTGTGAATGACAGGAACCTTAGAGGGCATGCCCCTGGTGTCCCCCATGATTACTGTCGTACATGACGCTGGAACCACTAGGACAGTCCTCTCACCGGTTACCTCCAGGAGGGCGTCCAGTTCCCTAGGGATCGGACAACCAGGACAAGCCGCGTTACCCCTCAGGAACATCATAGTAGCCACCTCTCCTCCTCCAATTTACCCTCCATAAGGTTCTCCAATGCAGTCTGAATGTGAAGTGGCCTCACATCCATACCCCCTAACCCCCCAACGAGACTGTGAACTGGTACGTTGTGACCGTAGAGGGAAACCTTTACCTCGTTCGCTAAAATCCCACCTGAACCGAAAGAGTAAGCTCTGTCCATCACCAACACCCCCTTACAATCCCTCAGGTAGTCCCTCACCTCCTCAAAGGGGAACGGCCTGAATACCCTCACCTTGAGCAGACCAACCTTTGCTCCTCTCTCCCTTAACCTCTCCACCGCCACGCGAGCGTCTCCAGACCAGGCCCCCATGGACACCACGACGTAATCGGCGTCACGACACATGAAACACTCCACGAGCCCGTGCTGAGGTCTGCCACTGATGTCCTCATATTCCCTGAAAATCTCCTTTATGACCCTTTTACTCCTCTCCATAGCCTTCTTGGCTTCGAACCTCATCCTTATGTAGTCCTCAGGCGGGGCGACTGGTCCAACCCCCACAGGATCCGTGAAGTCGACCAGGTTGAACTTTCTGGGAGGGATGAAGGAGTCCACTACGGAGTCGTGGAGAACCTCCACCCTCTCCATGGTGTGGGTGAGGATGAAACCATCGAATCCCATCATCACGGGGAGAACGACGTTCTCGTGTTCGGATATCCTGAAGGCCTGGATCGTTAGGTCGTAAGCTTCCTGGACGTTCTCAGCCATCATTTGTATCCAAATGGCATCTCTCTTGCTCATGAAGTCCTGGTGGTCATCGAGGATTGACCAGGGCGAGGCCAGGGCCCTAGTGGCCACTGCGGCGACTATAGGAACCCTCTGACCTCCGGCCCAATATAGCATCTCGGTCATGTATAGGAGCCCCTGTGAGGCCGTCGCCGTGAACACTCTGGCCCCTGCCACAGCTGCCCCGTAGATCGAGGCAAGAGCGGAGTGCTCACTCTCCACCCTTATCAACCTGGCCTTTAACTCCCCTCTATCAACGTACTCAGAGAGCTTTTCCAACATGGTGGTCTGAGGAGTTATCGGGTAGACCGCGAGGACTTGAGGTTTCGCCTGTTTGACGGCATAGGCCACGGCGTGATTTCCCACCAACGCCTTCACTACACCCTTAGTTACCTGCAATTACTTCACCTCCCTCATCATCTCTATGGCGGCCGTGGGACAGACTTGCGCGCAGACCCCACAGCCCTTACAGTACTGGTAATCTATCTTCGGGAACATATTGGGTTCGAGGTCGATCGTGTTCTCAACGCAGTAGAAGAAGCACAGTCTGCACTTGGTACACTTGTCGTAGTGTATGACAGGTCTCAGTACCCTCCAAGTGCCCGTCTGTCCCGAAGAACCTAAGGAGGGTCTCGCCAAGGGAACTCCTGGAGGAAGATTAATCAAGGGCCCTCACCTCCTTGAAACCCAGGTACATGGCCTCTACGTTGAGTTCACCCAATTTTCCAGGAAACTCCTCCTTAACTACCTCCTCCGCGGTACCTATGTCCACGAGTTTTGTGACAGATGACAGGGCGCCTACCATGGCTGTGTTGACCACTGCCCAACCGGCTATGTTGAGACCTAAAGACCTGGCTATTCCCGTGGCGTCGACGTAATAGGTCCTATTCCAATATCTCCTTGGATTGTCGGTATTGATGAGTAGGATTCCTCCCTCTTTTATCCCTGTCAAAGGGTTAAGCAAATCCATGAGGGTCGCGTCGAACACAGTCACGACATCTGGATTGTAAACCCTCCTATGTAGGGATATGGGCTGATCAGATATCCTCACCTCACAGCTCACCGGTGCCCCCCTCCTCTCTCCACCGAAGAAGGGAATGGACTGGGCGTACTTTCCCTCAACTATGGCTGCCTTAGCCATTATCTCTCCAGCAGTCACTACGCCCTGACCTCCCCTTCCCTTAAGCGAAATCTCTATCATGTCTTATCATGGACAAATATTCTAACCTTAGTACAATAAGGGTTTCTTATCAGCCTCGATATACGATGATGTTAACGCTGTTTAATACTCCCTCGACCTCAATCCTGGCTCAGGAATAACAACTATTCCATGATCCTCACTCCTCGGAGGTGATAGAAATTAGTTAATGCAGTAATTACCAATTTCGTCTCAATCTGGGCTGATGTCCGAGGGACAGTCCTGTGACTGCTGATGATAGCACGGCATACGTGCCCAATGGACGCATTAACTTGGTTAATACTGTTTTAAGATAAGCTTTTGCTTTTTTCTAAGTAAGGCTTTTTTCTTCAAATATGTAATAACATTATTGAGATCATGTGTTACTTTAACATTTCTAAAGTTGACCGGCCTATTATAGAAAAGAATGTTGTTTTACTACATAATGAAAATTTTGAAAAATTGACTAACAAGAAGTATATCTCCGTGCTCTCTACCCACGAGAGGGAGGATATGAGCAAGAGTTACTTCTACCTTGTACTCGAGAGGTTTAGAGAGATGGGGCTGATCAAGGATAACGCGTTGGCCTTCAAGGTCGCTCTCCCGTTCCAGGTTAGGGGTGATAGGATCGAGATAGGAGACGGCATAATGTATGTTACGGAGAACAGGGAGGTTCTCCTCATGGATTTAAAGAGAGACGACCTCGCCTGCGGGAATTGTACCGTAAAGAGCTACTGTGTTCAGTCCTTGAAGACGTTGGCCAGAGAAGTGAAAGTACCCTTATCCAAGGCCAATCCGAGGGAGGCATGGAAGGAGCTCATAAAGAGAATAAAGGAAAATCTGGTGGAGAACGTAAGGACTATGAGGATATCTAACTTTGACCTACCTAAGGAAGAGAGTTTGAACAGGACCACTGTGACACAAACCTGTACGTAGATCGATCGTATTCCCCCTTCATCCTGCTCACGAGCATTACTCGACTCACACCTTAATGCCTCCCTTGCTCAAAATTAAAATAGTAGATCAAATATTTTTAGAAGAGCGATTTTGGGTCTACCGACATGGCGGAGAGGAGGTCAGTTCAAATACCACTCGAGGACGGTCGGCAAGGAAGTCGGCGTAGTGGTTGAACCAGTCCTTGAGTGACACGAAGGGAAGTTTAAAGCCCGTTTACCCCCTTTGAAGTATTATTATTATTTACCGTTAAAGGCCGTTAATTGTATATCAGCTTTAAATATAATAAAAATGTACTTAATTTCATGAGACTCGTCGTTGCAACGAACTTTGACGACTCCCTAATAGAGCAGGTGAAGGGCTATCCGGTAACCCACGTCTTCGGAAGCCATCAGAGGACGCTGACGGGACACGGCAGGGCCTCCTTCCTACTCCCTGAAGTTAGCGAGAGGAGGTTCAAGGAACACCTGGACGTGGTACATGGAGCTAAGATTAAGTTCCTATACACAATGAATACAGCTACCCTCCACGGAAGGGAGTACTCCAGGGAGTTTGTGGAAAGGTTGAGGAGAGAGATAGAGACACTGGTGAACTTGGGAGTGGATGGGTTCGTGGTCGCCCTACCCTTCCTAATAAAGCTCATCAAGGATGAACATCCTGACCTGGAGGTCTCAGTCTCCTCATACGCCAGGGTCTACAACATAAGGGAGGTTGAGAACTTCGTATCGCTGGGTGCGGACACGATCATATTACACGAGGACGACAATAGGAACTTCAAGCTCCTCAATTCGCTTCAGAGGTTTAGGGGAAAGGTGGACCTGGAGCTAATAGCCAACAACTCCTGTCTCTGGGGATGCGTCTACAGGAGGACCCACGACTTGATCTCCTCACTGGCCTCATCTCAGGACTCCGTGAACTTCTGGTTCGAGTATCCCATACTGTTCTGTGCCACTGACGTTAGGAACGATATCGCCAACATCATAAGGATGAGGTGGATAAGACCGGAAGACTTAAGCTTCTACGAAACCCTAGGGATAGATCGTTTCAAGATAGCCGGAAGGAACAAGAAGACCGAATGGCTAGTCAGGGCAGTGAAGGCCTATTCGGAGAGGAGGTATCAGGGAAACCTCCTGGACATTGTGAGTTACCCACAGGGCAGGGCTACTCCGAGAGTAGTGGAGAGGGTGGGTGGGCCTAAGGATTATGATGTCCTAAAGGAAGTTTACGTGGACAACTCTAAATTCCCACCAAAGTGGCTGACCTTTTTCAGACATAACGATTGCGAAACCAGAAGTTGTGAGGACTGTGGTTACTGTGACGCAGTGGCCAGGAACGTGATAACTGTGGAGGGTAGACCACTAGGTGAGTTAAAGTTAGGGAAAGTTGAGGTTCCGTTGGAATTGATCCAGAGGTTTGGGGGACATGGTGAAGCTCAATAGAGTGAGAGTGATCGAGTTGGTGGAGCCAGATTTCTTCGGAACTACACTGAATCACAACATAGTGATGGTGGAAGGTGGTCCCTCTGGAGGGATCATGATGATAGATACTGGACTACCAGGTTACCTCGACGAGATATCCAAATACCTCGATGCGTGGGGGTTCTCTCTAGAGGACATCTCAGACGTAGTGGTGACACATTGGCACCCAGATCACAGCGGTAACGCTGAGGAAATCAGGAGGATAAGTAAGGCTAAGGTTTACGCTCACGCGGACGAGGAGGAATACCTACTCCACCCCAGGAGATTCGACCTGCCCTATGACTCCGTTAAGGAGGAGCTGGGGATAGGCGAGGAGGAATTTCAAGAGACCTTGAGGAGAATCAACGGCATTAGCTTCCATCCAGTCACTGTTGACGTCAAACTGAAGGGCGGAGAGAACTTGGCTGACTTCAAAGTGATACATGTTCCTGGTCACACTCCGGGCCACATAGCCCTTCACGATGGCGTAGTACTCATCACTGGCGATGCGGTCAGGGCTCCTCATGGTGAACCTTCACCTCCCTTGGCCTTCTTCTCTTGGGACTACGTCAAGGCTCTGAAATCCTTCAAACGATTACTTTCTCTTCCCTTTAGATATCTCATCCCCTATCACGGGGAGGTGGTGGAGAGATGGTAGCTCCGCACGTGGTTGTATTGGAGAGTACTAAGGCGTGTGACTTAGCGTGTAAGCACTGTAGAGCAGTCGCCCTCCCCCACAGACTTCCTGGAGAACTGGAGACCTGGGAGATAAAGAGGTTAATAGACGATCTAGCGTCTTCTGGAGTGAAGCTCTTCGTGGTGAGCGGAGGGGACGCCCTCAAGAGAGAGGACATCTTTGAGATACTCTCGTACTCGTCACCGAGAATAACCACCGCCCTCTCCCCCAGTGGTAGCAGGATAGACGTCAGCGTAGCACAGGAGATCAAGAACTCCGGCGTCTCCATAGTCTCCATAAGTGTAGACGGACCGGAGGAGATACACGACGAGTTCAGGGGTGTGAGGGGCGCGTTCAAGATGGCCAGCAAGGCGATCTCCTCCTTACAGGAGGTAGGGGTACCTGTCCAGATAAATACTACCGTCAGTAAATACAACGTGAACAGGTTGGAGGAAGTCAGGGAGGCGGTAATGTCCTTCAACCCTAGGTATTGGGACATCTTCATGTTGATACCTACCGGTAGGGCCACGAGGGAAATGATGATCTCCCCGTACGAGGGTGATATGGTAATGAGGACTGTTGCCAAGTGGAGATTGGAGGGCCTAAACGTAAGGATGACCTGCGCACCTTACCTAGTCAGAGTAATGAACGAGATGGGAATCAGACCGGTCCCCCCAGACAACACGTATGGGAGGAGGAGCATCCAAGGGGCGAGAGGTTGTATGGCAGGAAACGGTTACGCTTTCGTGGCATACGACGGCACAGTGTACCCATGCGGGTTCCTCCCGATCCCTACGGGCAACGTAAGACACAGGAAATTCAGTGAGATATATGATTCCTCCCCAGTCTTTAGGGCTCTGAGGGATCCAGGTAAGTTGGGAGGCAAGTGCGGGATCTGTGAATTTAGAACCGTCTGTGGAGGTTGCAGGGCCAGGGCGTTCAGTATAACTGAAGACTTTCTGGCGGAGGATCCCTTCTGTTCTTACGTTCCTACTAGGGTGAGGATGAGAGTATGATAAGCGTATCACGGTTGATAAGTGGGAAGGTGGAGGACGCAGATAGGATAAGGTACTCTGGCATAAGGGATAAGTACCCCTCAGTCCTGGTCTTCAACGTCACCAGGAATTGTAATCTGAGATGTAAGCACTGTTACTCTGGGTCAGGCATCGGTCTGTTCCAAGATCTCCCCCTAAGTTCCTGGTTGAATGCCGTGAAACAGGCCTCCGACATGGGAGTCAAGCACGTCCTCTTGTCAGGTGGAGAACCGTTGTCCAGGAGGGATGTCCACGTGATCGCTAAGGAGGCCCACGAGAGGGGAATAAGGGTTGAGCTATCTACCAACGGCACCATGCTGACGAGGGAGAGGTTAGAGGAACTGCGAGGACTGATAGATTACGTTGGGGTGAGCATAGACGGCCCTGAACCAGTACACGATCGGTTTAGGGGGGTAAAGGGGGCCTTCTCAAAGGCACTCAAGGGCGTTAGGTTGGCTAAGGAGTTGGGATTCAAGACCGGGTTTAGATTCACCCTGACCAAGGACAACGTTGAACATGTGGACTTCGTGTTCCAACTCATGGAGAGGGAGGAGGTTGACAGGGCATGTTTCTATCATCTGGCCTACGCAGGAAGGGCAGACAGGAGTCTTGACATAGATAACAAGACCAGGCTATCTGTCGTGAAGAAGATAGTGGAGCGGACCAAGGCAGGTAAATGGGAAGTGCTCACTGCCGATAATCCGGTAGACGGAATCCTGGTGTACTCCCTCACCAAGAGCGTTAATGTCCTCGATCTCCTGAGGAAGAATGGGGGGAACAAGTCTGGCGAGAGGATCGCAGATATCTCTCCCGAGGGAATAGTCTACCCGGATCAGTTCACTCCGGTTCCGTTGGGAAGAGTTGAGAACTTGAGGGAGATATGGGATGAGCCGAGACCCTTGGTGAAGATGTTGAGAGAGAGGAAGAGGTATGTGAAGTGTTCCTCCTGCCCCTTCTTTGATGTGTGCAACGGAGGATTGAGGGGAAGAGCGTTGGTCTACACTGGAGACCTCTGGGGGAAGGATCCCTCTTGTTACCTGGAGGATATCTTTAAGGACGGGCTCCTGCGGGAAAGCTCCCCAACCTCGTTGTAATTACCGAGAGGTTACGTCAGTGTTCCCTTAAAGTTCTTGGGGGTTCGGGCTTCATAGGATTTCATATATACTTAACTTCCCGCCCTTACGGACGGGGTCTCTAGTGCGAAAAGATGAAGAGCTGTACAGACTGTCCTTTCCTCCCCATGTGCATGGGAGGGTGCAGATTTCTGGCAGTCTTAACGGGTAAGGGATATCATGGAGTCGACTGTAGGAAAGAGACCCTGGCCTCGTTCACTAAGCTCATGGGAGCCCAGTTGGGTAAAGGCCGTTAAAGTGCCTAAGAAGAAATGATATGTAAATTCATTTTAATGTTTTTAAAGTGTTACTTTACACGATAACAATGTGCGACTACCGGATATTGAACACAGATAGACCAGTAAAGAAAACCGAGAAGATAGTTATGCTAAGCAGGGAGAACTTCAACAGGTTGGGCACTGAGAACTACATGAAGGTACTCTCCACAGATAGGAGGCAGACCTTGGGCATGAGTAAAAGTTATTACTATTATATCCTCGAGGACCTCAAAAGGATGGGATTGGTTGAGGATAACGCCATAGCGTTTAAGGCTGTCCTTCCCTTCATTCCGAGGGAGAGTTCACTGGATCTGGACGTGGGTATACTATACACGTCCAACAATCACTTAATCTTCATCGACATGGGTTCAGATAAATACTCATGCCCCGCCTGTCCCGTTTACGCCGGGTGTGTTTTCGGCCTTAGGAGGGTAGCCACAGAGATGAAGATAAAGATAGGTGGTGTGGGGAACGACGAAGAGTCCAGAAAGGAAAGGGTACCCTCGCGTCTGTGGAACAGTTTGGTAAAGGGGATATTTGCCAAGTCCATAGTAAGGCTTGAGGCCATACCAGTGAGAGGAACTTGAACTCACTCCCTGGAAAGTTCCTCAGAGCCAACCGAGGCCGAGAGCTGTAGGAGGGAAGCCTCGCCAACAGTTTCCGATAAACCGTAAAGTTTATACCATTTCGTCATAAACTCTTATATGATGCTAAGAGCTAAGGAAGTCCGCCATCGCTTAGGAATATCCTAGGCTACAGTTAGGGAATATGTTAAGAAGGGTTACATTAAACCTGTACTAGAGATTGGGAAGTGGAGGTTCAGGGAGAAGGACCTAGAGAAGTTAATGGGTATTGTTAGAAAGAGGAAAGTAATATTATACGCTAGGGTATCATCAAACACACGAAAGGACGATCTAGTGAACCAAGTTAAGTACCTCGAGGAGAACGTTAAGGAATACTACCAGGTAATAACCGACGTGGGATCTTCGTTGAACGAGAAGAGGAAGGGGGTCCCTCAAGTTACTTAGAATGATACTCAATAACGAGGTTTCTAAAATAGCCATAGCTTATCCCAAAAGGTAGGACTTTCAAGTGTGGGAGGTGTGAGTTCACCCTAGACAGGCAACTGAACGCATCCTTGAATATCTACCTCAAGATGTGCGGGTTTCCCCACCTCTTTCTCACTCCCACCGGGAGTATGTGGGTTGGGATTACCCCGCTAAGGGGGCGGAGTAACGGGTTTCCCCGTGACCCCTGTGAAGCCCAAGGGCTGAGAATTTGGATATAAATTCATGAAAAATCAATGAGGCCCGCCCTGGTCGTAAGACTGGGTTAATTTATGCTGGACTAATTACGTTAACAATGTTTTACGTCCTACACGGTTTCCGTTAATTAACAAAACTTAATGGCGCTTTCTTTGAATAGAAAATAATGGGATCATTTTCTACGGAAATCGCTGGATCCCCTGCAGATCGATTGCTAGAACTTGCTAAGGACAGGGACGTGGTCATATCGCACCTCCCTGGAGTGGTGAGCATACAGGGAAACAAAGTTAAGCTGAGGTTCAGAAGAGTGTTGCTAACTCATGAATCTACCTACGAGGTCTCCGCTGCCATCCTTGGACCTAGAATGGTGGAATACAAGTTAGCAGATCAAAGGGGGAACAGCCTAGCGATCTTATTCTCTTCGAGGAATGAGAGGGAATTGACGATCTCTGTGAGTTACTCCGGTGAGAGGGAGTGGGTTGTAAACAAGGCCCTGAAGCTCATTGCTGAGGAATTGCAGGAGGGTTTAAGAAAGGAGGTGGAGAAACTCCCCTCAGTCAGCACCAGAGGTGATTACTCCCAGTCCCTCTCTAAGGTCTCCTTCATAACCAAGCTACTGATGAAGTCCAAGCTGGTGAAGTCAGAGGTGGTAAATGTTAAGGAAGGCGAGCTCGTGGACTACTTACAGGAAATCATATCCCAATACTCGCAGTACCCCGTCATATATATCTCCGGTAGCGGGGAAGGCAGTTTTAGGTTACTCTTTGTGGGAGGAGAGATGAAGGGGGTCTACGTCGTGAGGGAAGGAAGGGAGTCTCTCGAGGAGGGATCACTGAACATCTTGAAGGGTGGTTTCAAGATCCACGTTTACGTGGCTCTAAGTCCCAAAGTACTTGAGGTGACATCATGAAAGTACATAAGCCTTATGTAATCTTTGAAGAGAAGGATCACTCCTTCATATGGTTGGGTCTTGATGAGTCAGATGCAGAGAAGGGAGTTCTCACAAACCAATACCTAATCAGGGACGGAGAAAAGGGAGCGATACTTGACGCTGGAGGTTACTTCGTCTTCGAAAGAGTATTGAACTCTGTCCAGGAATTCTTGAAGCCTGAGAACATCTCGCTACTACTGTTCAGCCATCAGGACCCGGACGTAGTAGGTGCACTCAACCTATGGGTCGACGTGGCCCCAAACGCACAGATCTACGTGTCCGAGCTCTGGGAGAGATTCCTTCCACACCTCGGCCAGGAGCTAAGTGAGAAGATCAACGAGATACCTGACATGGGGATGAGGATCCCCTTTGGGTCGAGTTTCATTGAGGCGATACCAGCTCACTTCCTTCACTCTCCTGGGAACTTTCACTTCTATGACCCCATCTCCAGGGGTTACTTCTCTGGCGACATGGGAGCTGCCATATTCCCTAAAGGTACCTGGTACCTGATCGTCGAGGACTTTGAAGAACACGCCAAACTGATGGAGGCCTTCCATAGGAGGTACATACCGAACAGGAAGGCCATAGAGCTCTGGTTGAACAGGATAAGAGACCTACAAATAGACTTCATAGCTCCGCAGCACGGTTCAGTGTTCCAGGGAGATAACGTCAAGAAGTTCCTGCAATGGATGAGCTCCCTGGACAAAGTTGGGCTCGATCTCCTCACGTTCTGAGAACTTACTTTCACTCGTCATTAGCTGGTTATAATCTTTAGTTAAATATTGTGAGGGGGGATCCCGGCATTTACGGTAGATTCAAACTCACCTCCTCGGAAAAATAGGTCAGAATTAAGTAAGGCAGTTTAGATTATTCATCATGTGCTCAGGTTTCGGTCCATTTAGGTTTCCTTCGTGAATTGTAATAACTCTTTTAATTTTTTGTAATTTTGCATGAATTAATTAAATATATATTATAATATTAATAAGAGAAGGAATGTTGTAATATTCCTAACAATAAGGAAACAGGTCGATAGATTGTAGTTGGTGGCAACAGTTAGCACGAGCTACGTTATCCCCAGGAAGTCGATCAGGGGAAGGGCCGTCTGGTGGGGCAGAGGCGTACGTCGTTGACTCTAGCTCAAGTGTCTAGGTGACTCTCACCCTATCCGCGATTGCCAATGAAAAATCCAAGTTATATTTAAATGTTGGGGGCTTTCCATCCCCGCCTAAGGGCGAGATTTTCAGCCGTTTGTCCCTACACTTTCATTTCACTCATTTTATGTTCATTCATGATCGAGCGTAGGGACTTAGCCCTCAACCACCTACCCGACCTCAAGGTAGGTGGGTCATGGGACTCCTTCGAGCCCAACGGCACGGGGCTCACATCTCCAGCCCTTTTCCTCAAGTTATAGAGGGCAACTACGTCCCTATGCCACCTCTCTTTCCCACCCTCACAAACACCAACCCTTGGGGCATCGCCCCCATCGGGTCGGTAAACGATCTTCGTCCCGTGGACTGGACAAGTTGAAGAAGTGTGAGACGGGTTAACCAAGATCACGGGGACACCGAACTCCCCAGCCTTCTCCAAGATGGCACTCTTCATCGAGGAAAACGCTGAACGATAAATCCTCAACCTGAGCTGTTTGTCCCTCACGTCCTTAACCATGTGTTCCGGAGTATTTCTGGGTAAGTCCTCCAGGACAACGGCACTCCTACTCTTAAAAGCTTCAACAACAACGAGCTTAGCTAACTTCCTCCTGACATCAGCCTTCTTGTCTTTTTCCCTCAACCTCTTTAACTTCCTCTTAACTTCTCTGTCCTTAGTTAACCTACCAGTAGTTATTGACTTCCTTTTATACTCATAGCCCAGTGTAATCCTCTTGGTGTTAGTCTCTAAAAGGATCGGTTTTCCATCAACCAATACAGAGACCGAGCTCTCGTTGAGGTCAACTGGGATGAAACCCTTAGCTTCGTAAGGTTTAACGTCCCTCTTAAAAATGACGTAGAACTCCACCACGTTACCCTTCAACAACTTAAACCTAGCCCCACTGGCAATGAACCAACCCTCGTTATAATACCTCCAGAAGATCTTAGGGAAGGTTGGGGAAATGAGAACCCTCCCCCTCTTCGTGGAAACTGAGATTTTATCGAGGTTGAACCTCCACAAGTGATCGTCTAAGTGAACAGTAACTCTCCTCACTGACGGTTCGTCGGTGTAAGCCCTACCTCTCTTCTTCAACTTTTGAAAGCTATCTAGCCTCTCGCTAGCGTCCTCACAGGCGGTGTAAATGTAATGGGAGGGTAACTTGTGCTTCTCCCTCTCAGCCTTGTAAATCCCCGCCTTAATCCTGGTGAAGGAGGTAGTTTTGTTCGACAGCCCATAATTTATTGCCTCCTCCAGAACCTCTCTGTACTCCTCCTCAACTTCCTTGAGCTCTGAGTAAGTTTTGTGATCAACCTCAACCCTTAACTTCACTGTCCTCTCCACTCAACTCACCCATCAGCTCTTTTACACCCTGAACTAGGACTGTCTTCTTGTGACTCCTCATTCCGTAAATTTCCCCAGCGAATGACGTAATGATTGAGATTAGGTCCTCAACTAGTTCTTTCGTATCCTCAGGTTCTTCTCCCAAAACCACCTCAATCCTAACTCCCGTTGTCGAGAAGAACTCCTCAAGGTATTCAAACCCGAGTCGTGTAAGTCTGTCCTTGTAGGTTATTAATACTATATCAACATTCCTTCCCTCAACCAGTTTGAATAGCCTTAACAGCCCTTTCCTTTGTGTGTTCAACCCGCTTGCAACGTCTTTTATCACTTCTACCACTTTGTAACCCTTTGCCGTTGCGTAGTTCGTTAGGTAGTTCACTTGCCTCTCCAAATCTTCTCTCTGATCAGCCGAGGATACCCTAGCGTAAATTACTGCTCTTATTTCCTCCCTCCCCTGCAAGTACCTCTTAATCTCGCCGTAAGGTATCCTATACTTCCCACCCTCAGTTGTCACCACCCTTATCTTTCCCTCCCTGATCCACCTTAACAAGGTTGAGTATGAAATGCTGAGCAGTTGGCAAGCCTCCTTAGGTCTCAGTAGTCTCTCCACAAAATTAGTTGATAATAAACGAATATAAAAAGATTTCTATCAACACGAAAAAGGATTCAGCCCCCTTTAAACTCCTCTTCTATAACGGATACGACTCACTCGATTACGATGTAATCCTCCGGGCTACTGTCAAGCAACCTTTGAGCCAACTTTCCTGCTTGTTCCAATCTGGGCATACCGTCAAGTGAGCCTGAATATTCGAACAGTTCTTCAATGAAGGGTATGAGCACTCCTATCCTTACACTCATTCGCTTCATTACATCTTTAATCTTACTTCTCATCTCTTCTATCCTCTCCTTGCCAGGAATCATGTTGAACACAAGGGTCAGAGGGAACGTATTATCGCGTGGATCCTTGTCCAGCCACTCGTGATACCTTATCGTGTCCTCTATATCAAACTCAGAGGCATCAGTGACGTATATCCTATAGCTCTCTTCCTGTTTCGTGTCCCTAAAAGCTTTCCACTCGATCCCAGCTTCTTCCTCCTGAGGGTTAGCTAAGGGCCTGTTGTCTAAGATTACGAAGTCATAACCCTTGGAAATCATTGAGGAGTAGGCCTCGATGACCTCTTCTCTTAGGAATTCGTTGTCCCTAATTACTTCAAGATCCCTCCTTAATCTAGGTCCATCACCGCAAAATTTGAGTACTGTGAACGTTCCATTGCCAGTGTGTACTTCCCTAGGTAATTTGAATCGTTACCGTCAACTGTTGAGGAGATCAGGCCCTGTTCCCTTATTCCCGCAATGAGGGAGGAAAACCCAGATAGGTCCATGTCCACTAGCAGAACCCTTTTACCCCTATCCGCCAACTCCCTAGAAAGGGAGATAGCTATAGTAGACTTTCCCACACCACCCTTAGTACTCACTATTGATATACGCATAAGTGGAAAGTTAAGATCTGAAAAATAAACTTTTCCTTTCATTTTCAGCAGTTTTCAAGGAAAGCAATATTATTAGTAATGGGCAGTTATGGGGCCAAAATTGACCTCCTCCCCGTCCTGAGGATGAGGGTCCATCAGGCCGGATCACAGGTTTGTGGTTCACCGCCCTCCTTTGTCCTTATGCCCCTGTACAAGATCCAGGTGTCGTCTACCTCAACGCTCGCCAACACGTTTATTCCCAACGATGGACGCGACCTTATTCCCCTTGGGTGATTCGATCTATATACTCTTCCTCTCACCCTTCACAATGTGTTTCGACCTGTTGCCCTTCCTCGTCGTCTCTACACCTACCTCGACTGGGATAGAGGCGTATCAGGCGTTCTCCACGTCGTCGTAGTGTATCTCTAGCCTCCCCTGTTTCCCGTACCACCTCAACCTCCCAGCGAACTCGACATCCACGTCGAAGTCCTTCAGGACCAGCTGGTCCTGCTCGTCCACGACCTTCCTGTCCTGCCTCACCACGAGTAGTAACTTCCTTGTGTCCCTATCCTTCCATTACTTGGGTGGGCCGACGTGGTTAATATGGGGCAGAAGTTTCCCTTCCTTCCTCAGCTTTAAAAGAGAGAAGAACGACGACCAGGCCTCGTTGATCTTCCGCATCACGGTCTATGCGTTAGCACTACCAAGTCCCTCCTTGTACTTCTCGTAGTGCTTGTCCCACGTTGTGTCTAAGTCCACGTGACATTTTTGGAAGAACTCTCTCCTCTCGTAGTTTATCTCATTGACAGCTTGGCCTAGAGGTTCGCGAGCCTCCTGAGTTTCCTCTCCTGAAAACCGTTCGGTAACAGACGTACGACGTCCGTTCTCCTGTTCGAGTACTCAACCTCCTAGATGCTCTCTTCCGGCATTGCGAGAGAGGTCGGCTCCCGCTCCCCAAGAATTTGACCAGAGGAAGGCATCCTGAGAGGAAGAGGGATTCGAAGCTTAAAACCTTAGTACAGTGAGGCTATCCGTCATCGCTTCAGGGAGGCGAGGTTTTCTGCCCCTTTGAACCCCATTCCTTTATAACTTCTGGTTGCTAGAAATCTCGTAAAACCATAAAGTTAGCTTTATTTGTTTTCGTGTATAGTGAGAAATCATGTCTTCACCAGATGATCAGAAAACAAACGAAAAGCAAACGGTCACAATAAGAGGAGTCGACTCCAGGCTGTATGAGAAGTTGGTCAAGATGGCTAGAGATACTGGAAGGACAGTAGGTGAACTGATTAACCAAGCCATGAGCCAGTTCCTGAGCACACTATCAGAAGCTGAGATGTTGGCTTACAACATTAAGGATGGGGTAAAGAGCACTGGAAAGGCGTTCCTTGACGGTTTTAATGAGACTAAGAAGGACGTCATAATAATATCCAACTTAGGTGAGGTAGTGATAACTAAGGCTGAACTGAATTCGGCTGGGAGGCCTGTCTCTTTTAGGAATATAACGAAATTGGTCTTCCCGGATATGGATCAAGATACAGCAGACAAATTTATCGACTCCATAATATCGGTGGATGAAGTAGCGATACCGCCCAACGTGAACAAGTTAATGTTGCTGAGAAAGTGTAGGTTCGTGAAGAAAATAACTGTTCTGAGCCAATGAGTTACTGTCTTTCTTATTGATTTTGGGTAAGTAATATAAGAGAGTTTGTTATGCAGTCAATACCTTTAAGCCTTGAGCGTTGCATAAAGTGTTTCTATACTTAGAGAAGCTTCCTCCATGTAATCCAGTATATCATCCATGAAGATCACGACGTCCTTGAGCTGGAGGAGACTGATTATATCTGTGCTCTTCTCAGCCTCATATAGCTTCTCCATCAGGACGTCCTTTATGTCATCTCCGTTCCTCTCAAGTAATTGGATTTCTTTCCCTACCCTAATGGCCTCTCTCATGTCAGACTTCATGAGTGACACCATTGTAACTAACTTTTCCCCTGCCTCTAATATTGTAGAGAGGTAGGTTTGGAGGCCTTCACCTAAGGCCTTCAGTAACTCCCCATCAGGTCTTCTGGAAGAGATGGCCCTAGCCGAATCCTTGACGGCCTTTATCGTATTATAAAGTGCCTGGTTGAGCATCATCATGGATTCCTTGAAGTCTGGAAGAAAGGCCTCGCCATAAAGCAACGATACGACTTCTTCCCTAGTCATCGCTACCCTCTCGTAGATCGCCTTTATCTTCACGAGGTCAGCTGATAACGACCCTCTATCTCCTTCTAGGACTTTCTTCACAAGATCTTGAAGTTTCAGGATAGACTCGTCTATACTCTTGGCTATCTCAAAGGTTTTAGAGAAGATTACCTCTTCCTTATTTATTGAAAACTTAAGCACAAGGATAATACTCTATACAAATTTAAAAAGTTCTTCATCTTTTGACACCTGAGACCCCGTCCGTGAGGACGGGAAGTTAAGTATAAATATGAATCAAAATATAAAAAAAGATTGGGACGTTCCCTGAGGGCAGAAGTTAAAGTAGCAGTACAGGGTAAGATTCTGAACCCTAACAAAGAGAAGAGGCATAAACTGAACGTCGTTCTGGAGAAGTACCTAAAAGCTGTGAAGTTCTTCGCCTCCTTTAAGATCAAGGATAAGGATCTTCTCCA
>Ga0081529_120085_pt1 | contig 17964 bp, 23 predicted proteins | sample EchGeymetagenome_FD_71012 | JGI IMG/M metagenome (GOLD analysis project Ga0081529, IMG submission 71012) | Ferrous microbial mat and aquatic microbial communities from Echinus Geyser, Yellowstone National Park, USA - transect B T=78-80 C v2... ...
CTAAGATAAGCATAACTAACTTATCACTTGCAAAACTATCTAGAAGGTAATCAGCTAACTCATCAAGGTTACTTATCCTCTTACTGAACATTATCCTTAATTTCCATTCCTTACAAACCACATTAAAAGATTTAGGAAACGGATTTAAAAATTTTCTCTTTTCGTATATTAGCTTAAATATAAGCTAAATACTAAGCTAATATATAAGCAAAAATATTAAGCAACCCTAGACCGGAGAGCGTAGAGCTTGGGGTTGAATTTTTTGCGGTAAACTGGGGAGTTAATTCAATAAGAGGTTTTTAAATAAATTTATAATATTATGAGTAAGAAAACTCTTCTCATCATTTCTTTTATTCTCATAAGTATTATGATAACTATTTCTGCAATAATTACGCACACTTATATTTGTGTTATACAAATTTGCCTAATTATAAAGATGCTTAATTCAATTCGAATACATTATCATATTTCAGTTTATTATAGAGAATGTTTAGCGTATCTATGTTGCATCATATCACTCCTCAGCTGTATTTATTGTACATTATTAGCTAATAATACAAAATTAGATGAGATTAAGAAATTAGAAGAAAGAATTTTTCTTAGCAAACTGGGGAGTTTATTGAATTTTTCTCACGTCGTAAATTTAACGTTAGGATCCAACCTCATTCTTTGCTCAATTTTTCAAAATTCAATGAGAAGAAAAGCTTAATAGTTAGATAAGGTAAGAATAAATTAGGGATGAGGGGGTCAGGTCAGCTGCCGAGTGTCCTATCATAGGTCAATTCTGACCCTACTCATCATCCCCTCATCCCCCATTTCTACTTCTGTAAAAACAGATTTAAAAACTTTTTTGTTTCTATCTTTATACTATTATTATCTAGTTAGGAATAATAGTTGTAATAATGGTAGTTATGTAGATAAAGTGCTGCTAGCAGCATTATAACTCCTAGTAAGATTGCTAATCCATTTACTAAGGGGTTATCATAGGAGAAGTGTGCCAATGCGAATCTCCTCCACTTACCGTTCCTCTTAACGTAAATTCCCCTTTCCGTAAATACATCAAGAAGCATATGTGATGGGCCTACTATTAATCCGTCTAAAACTATAGCATATAGTAAGTAATAATCTGGATAGAAGTAGTAGAGTATAACGGCTATAGGAAGTGTAACTAATAACCCCCATCCAATGCTTCTTGGTAATGTGTGAGTTCTAGGAGTCCGGGCAATATACTTTCCTTTTATCTCATGTCCTAAGAAGTCAATTACGTTATTTGCAACTACTGATATTATTCCTGTTAATATAAGTAAGTAAAAAGAACTATCTACAATAAGAGAATCAACAAGAAAAAGCAAGCTAAAGAAAAAACGTAATGTGTTCTTAACTTCATTTACCCACCTCAGTTAGAAAATTCTAAATCATCTAAATCTAAAAGAAGCTGTGCTATATCTCTCACAATTTCTTCAGTAAAATATCTATTATTTTGCTTCTTTACGACATTAGCTATTCTTAAAAGCTCTAGAACGTGATATACAACTTCTTCTTTTATTCCCGTTTTCTCTGCTATTTCTTTAACAGTTCCGTTAGCATTTGCCAATATTATTAAAATTATATCATCTATGCTATCTAAATCATTAAATAAATAGAAAGGCTCCATTTTTATTCACCCTTATTTTTCTTTAGAAAAATGTTTATATAGCAGGGGAAGTGCTGAATTTTTCTAATTCTTCTTGAGTCACGAGGATCTGTAGTGTTAATTTGTAATTACCTGCCCTTATTATTCCCTGTCCCTGGTTAGCACTGAGTAAATAATCTATCTCAGCTTGACTGAGATTGTATGCTTTCTGTAGTACTTCTGTAGCTGCAGCTCTTTGCCTTAGTAAAATTGCCGTTGCTGCCTGTTCTAAGATAGTCCTTCCTTCTGGAGAACTATAGACGTCCCATGGCCTCTGTGTTATGTACATGAATATATCGCCGTATTTGCGTCCTCTTCTAGCTACTTCCTGTAAAAGATTTAGCACTGCAGGATATTCAGAAAATATCCATGCTTCATCAACAAACAATAATTGTCTTCCGCTTAGTATTTTTTTCTGCAATAACAAAGTTAACAATGAGCTAACAACGACCTTCAGCCTCTGATTCCTCAATTCCTTAATTCCAAATACTATATTCCCGCTGATATCTATAGGAATACCGTCATACACATAACTGTCAGGAGGACTTTCTACTGCGTCTAAATATTTCAACAGATCCTCTGCTTTGTTCTCTTTCAATTCATCAATAAATTGAAATATTGTATCTGCATCTGAAGAGACAAACAATCTTCTTAATCTGGGTCTCAACTCTTGAGGGACATAGTACAAATCTGCTATAAGTTCTGCAGCATCCGTAGCATCTATAAATCCTTCCCTCACGAATTTCATTAAATCTAATCCTAACTTCTGCCCTGGCTTTATCAGAACTGGGGTTATATTTAATTCTTTAGCTACAACATCCTTCACATATTCATTTTCTGGATCTATCCCATTAATTTCTATATTCATTTTCTTCCTTAATCTCCTCAAGAATACCTTAGTAGTCATGCTTTTTCCAGATCCAGTTTCGCCGAGAATTACAATGTTATAATTATTCCTAGAATATGGATTGAAAATTACTGGAGAATTTGAGCCAGATATTCCTAAAAATACACCGTTTTCGTCAATTAAATCTTCTGAAATAAACGGATAAAATGCTCCAGCACTTATACTATCTATGAAATTCTTCTCTATAGAAAATGAAGTAAAAGCACTTACAGATGTCCTGAATTCATACAGCTCCCTCTGAATATATTTGGGTGCTTCAATAGATAGTAGTCTTGCATTTGCAATCTCTTTTATTCTTTTCTCTTTTTCGAGCAATTCCCCATTAGTCTTCCCTTTAATCACAATATATAGGTATACTTCGAACAGCCTTGCAGAACCTCCTATTATTGTTGACAAATCCCTTAACTTTTGTACTTTCCTTTCTGTCTCTGGTGTAACTCTGTTTCCCAGAAGACTTTCTGCTCTCAATTTTGCTGCAGAAACCATCTTTATAGCCTTATACTGATCTACTTGCTTAAACTTTACGAAAATTTCATCTGCAATTCCATAATATTCGAATAAGAAGCCGTCGGGTAAATAGTCTGGGTAATTATATGTAACTAATACTTTCGCTAAGCTGCCGTCAGAAAGTACGATTTTGTCTGGGTATTCGTAAGTTACTGTAGGCCTGTCCTTCAGTGGGTCAGTTATATCTTTCATGTTGAAAAAGCCCGGCGTATTTTCCCTAGCCCCAAAGTAGAATTTTGTTATTATTACGGGGTATCGGCTATTCTCATATTCATAAAAGTCAAACACATTCTTTACGTATATCGCTGCTTCGTTTACAGAGTTTAGTAGTTGTGTGAAATTATTAGTTAGTCTATCCTGATCCTCTTGCGCTAAAAGCTGGAATGGGCTTGGCTCTACCTCATACCATTTATAAGTCTCCACCTTGTTATTCATTTTAAGATTAAATAACCCCATCTCAACTAACTTCAGAAAAATACTTAAATACTGCATTGAACGGGTTCACTCTAGATAGGGGGTCAGAGTTCGGCTTTCATTGAGGTTTCATGATATTTCATATCAACCCTCGTCCTCATAATCCTTTTCCGGCCCCCCACGCCTAGGTTAGGGAGTATTTAAACATTTTTCAATAGTTCAATGAAGAAGTATGGTAAGGCTACGTGAGGTAACCATAATAAAGGATCCCTCATTATTAAACGAAAAATTAGGTCCATTTAAGATAAGGAAAATATTGCCGTTAGCTCTGGGAGGGATGCTCGGATATGGGATGATACGAAAGGGAACTCTAGATGATATACTGATAGGGATTATAGTAATAGTAGCTTCATTAATAATAACGTTCGGCCCTGATAGAAGCCTAAGCTTCGAAAATCAGTTACAAGCGATGATATACTACTATACTCTGAAATCGAAAGGCGTGAAAGTGAATACACAACCTCAGCAAACAATTCAGCCTACTTCTCTAAAGCCTGAAGAGCTTAAGCTTAAGATATCTGAGCTTAAGCAGCAAATGAAAGATGAAAAAGACATAATAAAGAAGATGAAAATAAAGAGAGAACTGCTAAGCTATGAGGTGCAGTACTATACTTCTAAAATAAACAACGTTGAGCAGGGAATACAGCAATTGAAAGCAAAGATGAAGGATACAGACAAAGTTACTAAAAGTAAGATATCGATAGAGTTAAGAGAACTTTACAAAAAACGTTCGGAATTATATAAATCGAAGAACAAGATCAATGCAGAACTGAGGAAATTTGAAAAGATAACATTAATAGATAACGAGGAAATAAACGATCTGAAAAAGAAAGTTACAGAACTGAAATCACAGATTAAGAGCACTACAGATAAAAAGAAGCTAAAGGAGCTGAAAGAACACTACAGTAACGTTTTGCTTGAATATTATAATAAGAAGATACTGCAGGATAGAGCTTTACTTAAGCTCGTTAATGATAAGATGCTTAAGAGTAAAATTAACGCCGAATTGAAAGAATTGCACAGAAAGAAGACAGAACTGGAAAAGAAATTGAAGAAAAGCAAAAGCGGTGGTAAGAAATGAGTTTCGCCAGTAGATATGTATATTATGCAACAATGTTCCTAGGATTGATGATACTTTTAGCTGCATTCTCAAGCATTAATTACTTTTATCAATCACCTAACCCACCTACCGCTTCCGGGAACATTCAATACGGCCTATCGAGTTACAACATAACTATTAGTCCTCAGAGTGTTATGACATTTACAAAAACACAGAATTTTACCCCTCTAAGCGACCTCGTAAAAGACAATTTTATGCCAATACTTAACGAGAACGAGTATGGAAAAAACATTATTACTGCAATCAAGAAAATATTAAGCTTAAATGCAAGTTTAATTGCACCAGTGCCTTACTGGGAGGCAGAAGATTTAGCACAATTTCTAAACGCTTCTTTTACGGGATATAAAATTCTTCATTCTTATACAATCCCGCTTTTCCCTAACGAAAGCTGGACACAGAACTATCTTTCATTTAATATTACAAAATTTAATGTGACAATATACAATAATTCCTATACTCCTTCTACTAATGTTAGTTATTCTTTGAGTATAATTAACAAAACAATAGTTTCGCTAAAGAGTGAAACATACAATATATGGCCTGGAGGCTCATTCAGTGAAGAAGGATTCTATAACGTATACGGCAATTCGTACAGCATAACTTCTTCATATCCTTACGTATCAGGTAATGAATTAGTTTTCGTCCCTGCACAGACTGCTTCTTCTGGCCTGATATATTTCAGTAAGAATCTTTATATACGAGGAATAAGCGTAGCACTGATAGGGGGAGCAACACAGTCCACAACACCCACCGTGGCAGACGGTTTTTACATTGGAATAGCATACGGCCATATAACTTCATGGGCATTCAATATACCTTCGGTTCAAAAAACTGTTTATGGTTCTGGATATCCATATTCTGGATCTGTAGCATTTCCTTCGAATACTTACGCTATAATTGCACAATATGATCCTTTAGGTCCTGATGTTAATTTCTTCATCTCAAACGGGAATGTAAAGTATCAAATATCTTATATTGGGTTAAACGTATATTATAACTTAGGTCAGTTAATATACTTTAATGTAACACTTGATAACGGAATAGTTACTGCATATATAGAGAATCTAAACACTGGACAAAGTGTAAAATTAAGCGTTAGTTTAACCAACTTTTACTGGTACCCTAAACTTCAGCCAGGTTTATATACGATATATCTAGGAGGGGCAACCGGAGCTGCAGACGCTAACTGGTATGTTAATAGCGCTTCGATGTACTACAAGGTACCATATTTTATACAGAACTCTACAGTTTTTCTGCAAGGTAACGGTTATACTTATAACGGCACAGTTCCATTAACATGGCTGCAGAACAATACTGAATATTACATCTTGAGGCAGGGTGATGGACCCTATACTTTCAGCTTGAAATATGTAATGTTAGGCAATAATTCGTATAATGAATTCGTAAAAGTCTTTGCCAATGACACGTTAGAGATGTTTATGCGTTATTATAATATAATAGTTATCAGGAACTATACCGGGCTTATAGGCTGGATAAATGCAACGTCTATAGTAATTCAGAACCAATACGGCGGGCTTAATTACACTCTTAAGTTTTCATGGAATATAAAAACATACCCCGTCCCAGACTATATTATACATCATTCTCCTGCATCCTCAATATTCAACAACAACTCTTATGCATTCGAATATCTAGAATGGGCTGAATATAGACTGCTAGCGGACGAAATTTATAACTTTACGATACAGTTCACTGAGAATGTTACACAACATCTCAACTACAACTATACTAAGTTCTGGAGGGATGAAGCTTATGCTATTACAGTTGAATTATTGTCTCAAAATATACACAATATATCTGCAAAATACAAACATCAATTCCCAATTCAAACATTATGGGACGGTAACGGAACTCAATATGAAGCAAATGAAAATTTAGCATTAATTCTGGAAAACTTAATGTCGGTAAACATAACAGTAGGTCAGCATTATAATATCACAAGCTTTTATCCAGTCTATGGGTACTGGATATCAAATTGGTCATACGTTTATGTAAACGTCCAAAATTTACCACAATTTTGGATTAATAATACAGTATTTCTACAATATAATTATACATACCTAACAGATATGGGTAGTATATACAAGTACTTCAGTTACTGGCAGATACCGAACGGTACTTATAATAACGTCACACTTTATAGTCCGCTTCCGACACGCATTATATTCCACTATGGAACTTACTATCTTAACATAACCCCTATAGAATTTTACAATATAACATCGACACTTGAGCTAATCTATAACGATTCTGCTGAATATAAGATTTATTGATAATTCTGGTGAGGAAGTATGTATATGATAGAACTTCATGATGGTAAAAGCATCACGGGCGAAATTGTTAAGATGGATCAGAAAATGCTAAAAGTTAAAGTAATAGCGCTTGCTCCAATTACACTTTTTTCATCTACACTAAAAATAGGCGATAAGATAAAGCTTAACGACGAAGAGTTTACGATAGAAGATGTCGTCGAAGGTGGAGTAAAATTAAGCAAACTAATCTTTATTGAGAGAAAGAATGTTAAGGCGATTAAGAAGATTGAGAGTATATAAACTTTTTTCAAGATTGGGTTGAGAAGCATGAAGTGGTTTAGAAAGTCGTTCAAAAGAGTATTATTAACATCAGTTCTACTAATACTAAAGATACTAATAGTAGGTGCACAAGTAGCAGTGACACCGACAGCGCCACCCACTGCTTCTTCTAGCTTAACGACAGTGTTAGGCTATTTGCAATGGTTAGGAGTTGTTGGTGGTGTAGGAGTCGGATCGTTAATTGCTGGGATTAAAATAGCAATGATGCATGACATGGAGGGTGGAAAAAGAGATTTAATGTTTTCTATTATAGGCGGTGTAATAATATCTTTAGTGGCAACAGTATTGAATCTCTTTATCTAAGTCCTATACCAAAAAGTTTTTAAAGGCATTTTAAGTATTTTTTAACCTCCCAATGTAACATTTTTCAGTTGTTTTATTTATATAGTGTGAAACATACATATAATTTCCCCCGACGACTAGATATCCTTCTTTACCGCATTTTGGGCAAATAATCTTCTTCTTTTTCTCTACATCAGTTTTTCTTTTTAGTAACTTGAGTACCTCTTTGAATCTCTTCTTCCATCTGCTATAAATCGATAGCAATTGAAGAGCTTCTTTATACGTTATTATCTTATAGTAGTATAATAACGCAATTATTGCCGTTACGCTATATTTGTATTTTGCATTGTTCTTGTATAACTGTTTCAAATTGTAAGTAATCTGTATTATCACATGTTCTGGGATTCTCCTTTCTAATATTGATTCGAATCTACGTACCTTATCTTCTACGAAAACATAAACTGGGTCAACTAATATCTCGCTCTGCCTTATCATCAAAAATATGAATGATAAAATTTATATACAAATAAACAGTAAATTATGTTTTCCTAATTTTAAAATGAGCACAAGTAATACCAACAATAATCAGGTTATATTTATTAGCATGGGTACTAACATATAAAATAATGGTTTACAGGATAGAAATTGAAGATAAGAAAATAGCAAGAAAACTAATGCAAAATAAGGACATTGAAAAAGTTATACTTATAACTAAAAATCCTAAGCTTGTAGCCGGTATAAAGAGATTAGACAGGATAAAGATAGTAAAGGAAGAAGAGATCTAAACTCCTCTCTTTTTAACTTTTTTCTGAATAGTTGTAGAATGAGTGTAGTCTATACTATATTAGGATGGGCAGAGTGGATAACACTAGTAGCTATAGGTATAGAGATAATCATAGCTGCATGGAAAATTAGTAGTGAACACAATCTTGGTGAGGGATTCAGAAAAATAATAATGGCTACTGCAGGAGGGATCTTGATACTATCTCTTGTAAATTACTTCGTCCCTCAGGTAAATAATGTAATTCCATCTTCTATTTTATCGTTACCTGGAGCTAATTATATTGTAGATTTAGCAGTTGCAGCGTTTGGTGTAGGGGCAATCTACGGCGGATATTTAGTCGCAAAAGGTGATTTAGAACACGGTTTCGAAATGATAGGGTTAGTAGCTGTAATGTTTATACTGATGGCATCTGCGTCTTCATTATTCTCTTCATCTTCTTTACCTACAAACGTTCAGTTAAATCAACTCACTGCAAACGCCGAAAGCAACGGAATATCATTAAATTTCATTGCAGACATAATCAATTTTGCAACTATATTGCCAAGTGGCGGCCCAATCAATTCTCTCGCTTCGTTAGTAGACCAATATGCCGGAGCAATAGCAGTTATCGGGCTGATCATACTTGCAGTCTGGCGTTTTCTCTTCGATATGGAAACTGAGTTGATGAGGTATCTAGTTACGATAGTGAAGGATATTGTAGTGGTAGCAATATTAATCGCAGGGGCACTAAGTATATGGAGCGGATTTGCAGAGATAATAAACGGAATTATAGCTATAATATTAAATAGCAGTAATGTGCAGAATTTCCTAAATATCGTAGTAGCAACATTAATAGGATGGATAGCAGGAGGGTTAGCTTCAGGTTATTTCGTCCCATTTCTTGCAGATTTTGCATCAGCATTACTAGAAATGAGCATAATCGCGTTTGATTTAGCATTAGTAAGATATCTGATTATCTCTGCTGCAGTTGCTCTGGCGCCTATATTGGCAGCATTGTGGCTATGGCCTCCCTTGCGGAGGGTAGTGGAGTTCGTCGCTTACTTCGTGCTAGGAATGGCAATAGGGGGCATCATAGCTGCAGGGGCGATATACATCCTTGCTAGTTCAGGTATAATAAGCGGGTTGGCAGCAACGTTCGCACCTCTAACCATGGGTATTCTGCCCTGGACTGCTGGGATAGCATTCGGCGGAATAGGAGCTAGCGGTGGGGGGATAATAACCAGAGGTCTTCCCAGAGGATCAGCAAGTGCAGGGACAAACGGTAGTTCAGTAACAGTATTGCAAAACACTAAACAGCAGCAAATACCTCAAACTACAACATTAAACAGGCCTACGATACAAGTACCTCAACAACCAGCTCAACAGTCCTTATTACAATCGATAAAGAACGCTGTTATACCCCCTACAGCACAGAGGGTCATGAACAGACAAGTAATACAGACTCAGGCACCGCTAGGACAAGTAAACAAGGTATTACCTTCAGGTTTCAAAGCCCAGATAAACCCCCCAAAGCCAGTTCCTCCATCGCCAGCTAACTCTAACGTGGCGGTGGGCAGCACAGCTTATGGAACAGGGTTCAGATTAGCACCTACAAAAATGCAATTAGGTACTCTAATTTCTCAAGGAAAAATAGGAGGTAATAGTATAGCAGGTGCAAAAAGCAGTGCGATAGCGAACGTAACGGCACAAGAAACGAAGTTCCATGCCTTTGTTGATGCATTAAAACAGAACGCTTTGCTCTTCTATAAGCACTTCGATATGAGCTTACAAAGGAGGTTAGGAATAAGCATGTCTTCACTCAGACCTAACTACCAAAACGTAAGCCTAATTAGACCTACACAAACTGGGAAAAAGATGTAACAAAGGTCAAATTATTTTTTTATTTCTCTATTCGGATTAAGCCGTAAATCGCTAAAAGGCTCATCGCATCGTATATATAGCTGGCAAATAAAAACATTCTATCTTCGTCAGAAAGGTCTATTCCCTCAGATTGTAACCATGCTAATACATATCCCATAACTTCTTCAGGCGTACATCCAGGGTTCTCTCTAATATATCCGGCAATAGTTTGGGTAATACTATCTGGAGGCATCCTGTAAATAATTCCGTTTTGAGTACTCCTCACTATTGGTCTAGGATTGTTCGGATCTTTGTCAAGCCTTTCATAAGTTATGTAGAGCCTCCACTTCTTCCTATTCATGATTATCTGGCTTTCTCCGATTGTTCTTCCCATTAAAACCGTACCATCAGGTAATTTTAGCTCCTCTGGGTATTGGTAATATGCTGGGTCTGGGAAATCAACTATTTGTTCCATATTTTCATTTTTAGAAAATGAAAATATAAACATTTTTATATTTAGATGATAATTCACCTTCCCTCACCTCAGCTTATCAACTTCTCAATCACTTTCCTTACCCTGTCCTTAACTGCTGATATTTCTGCAACCACTTCATCGCCTCCTAACTCTTCCATTGCGAAACTGAGAATCTCATCAAGTTGAAAGTATATCCTCAATAACTTAACTAAGTATTCTAAGTTTCTCTGAGTCTGCAGTAGCTCACTCATAGCTCATCCCCAGCTTGCTATGTCTTCTTCTATTGGCATCATTTCCTGCCTTGCCTTCTCTATCTTCTCCTTAATCTCCTCAGAAGCCATCAATTGCTCTAAAGTCTTCAAATGCCAGCATTTCTTTCCGAAGCTCCCAGCCTCGCAACTGCAACTCTCCTTAACTATCTTCATCGTTAACGGGTCTAAAACAATTCTGGTGTAGTGCAATAATCCCTTCCTACTCTTACTCTCTACGTCTCCAGCTACTACTACACCTTCTCCCAAGGTGTAAAAAACGTCTAACCTTTTTACGTAACTTTTGGGGATTTGTGTGGAAATCATGTTTGCTCTATGTTAATCATAAAGCATAGATAGTATATAAACTTTATGCTTTACATAAACAATAGAGCATAATATAAGGGCAAAGTTATAGCATTGGAAGTAATTTTTATCTGTCGAATTGACTATCTTATATCGATAAGGAGTTGAGTACTAATATTCAACCTTTCGATACTATTTCTACTCCTTTAGGCAATTGTTATGTTTATACTATTCACTCATCTTTCATAAATAGGTTAGGTAGTTTTGATTGTGGAGAGAAGGAACAAAACGAGTTTATAAGAAGGCTTGCTGTAGGGCATTATCTAGCTGGAATAAACCATACTTTTCTACTAATTTGTGATAATGATTTGGCGGGCTTTGTTTCATTTTCCAGTTATTCTTATGCGTTCGCTGAAGGTTTTATAGGTAAGATTAGGGAGGTAATGAAGGAGGAGTTTAACAGAAGAGGTTTACCTCATGAGTTCAATATAAGTTTCAAGAAACTACCCGTAATCCTTTTAGGACAGCTAGGTATAGATAAAAGATATCAAGGCAAAGGGGTAGGGAGTGTTTTTGTTAAGAATTTCATAATTCCCTATTCGTTAGGCTATTGTATTAATAATAGTTGTATAGGAATTTTAGTTTATACAAAGACAGCTAAGGAATTTTATGAAAAACTCGGTTTCCAGCTAATTTATGAAGATAAGAGCGGAGGTGCGAATTACTTTTACTCATTATATAAAAACGTGTTAGAGGTTAGATACAAGGCTTTTCTTGCTTAACAATAACGCTTTTTTAATTAATTCTTCATCAACCTTCTCTTTCCTTATAGCCTCAATTAAGTTGTTAACTTCCTCCTCAGTATCTAGAATTATTTCTCCTTCCTCAACTTTAGCCATCTCTTTTCACTAATCTAATATTCTTCAACTCTCACTTTAATACTTTCCACTTAACACGCTATTGATTTACCTTTATAATTTCCTGCATCTGAAGAAGTAATTGAGCTATTTTCCTCCCTTTCTCACTTAAATATATTAATCTTCTTCTAGGGAATACTTCCTCCCTTTTCTCTGTTAAAAGTCCCTCATTTAATAGTTTATTAACAGCTTGGGTAACAGCGTTAGGACTTAGTTTCATTTCCTCATAAATTTCCTTTACCGCCACCCCTTCCTTTATACTAATTAAATATAATAGGATATACTGCTCGGTCTCACTGAGAACGCGATAATTTTCTTTCATATGGTTGATGTTATACATACAATGAAAAGACTAATCTATGGTTTATGCGATATGTAAAGAGAAGATTTAAATATTATTATGCTCTATGATTAACATAGAGCAAACATGGGAAAAATATCCACAGATAAATACATCTTCCTAACTCCCAGGGCATATATCGTTATTTACCTCCTAAAGGTAGGTAAGGCAAAAGCAAGTGAAATAGTCGAAAGTACACAAATCCCATACCAGACCGTAATACAGAATATTAGGTGGTTATTAGCAGAGGGATACATAATCAAGGAGCAAGAAGGTGAAGAAATCTATTACGTCTTAACGGATAAAGGGAGACATTTAGCAACGACAGAACTTGAAAAAATTAGAAAATTGATTGAGGTGGTTCAATGAGTAAGCTGAAAGAGTACAAAGAAATTTCTATCGAAGAAATTAAGGAAGTTGATGAATTCAGAACCTTCATCCCTGAAAATAACATGTATGATAAAATCAAAGAAGATATAGCTAAAAATGGAATAAAGGTACCGCTTATCGTTAATCAAAACTACGAGTTAATTAACGGATACACTAGGCTGAAGATAGCTAAGGAATTAGGAATAAAAAAGGTTCCAGTTGCGGTATATGAAACGACTGACAGAGCTGATGAATACGATCTATTAGTATCTACAAATTTAACACAGAGGCAACTGAGTAAAGCTCAAGCCCTAGCGTTAATAGAGAAAGCAGTAGAAGAGAAGACTAAGATATTAAAAAAGAACCAAAATAGTGAAAATAATCCTAAAGAGACGAAAGTTGAACGGGTACCCGTTCAACTTAGTGAAAGTCAAAATAAAAAAATTCAAAGTCTCACTGATTTAAGGAATGCAGTAAAAGAAGAGCTAAAGAAGTATAATGTAAAGGTTGATGATAGAGCACTAGACTACTATATTAGGATTAAGGAAAATGCACCATGGCTAACCGATTATATACTAAAAGGAAAACTGGGAATCTATCCTGCCTACAGTATCTATACTAAACTACAAGAAATGGGCTTACTAGAAGCTGTAGCTAAGTTACCTCCTTACGAAAGAAATACATTACTTACCGATGGAAGAAAGATAATTTTGGATGAGAGGAAGGATCTACTTGAGGAGATAGTAAACCATAGGATGGCAGTTTCTCAAGCAATTAATAAGCTGAAGACCGAAGAGAAACTGCAAAGGTCTAAGAAGAAGCCCAGGGTAAAAGATGAAGACTTAGACGAAACTGAAGACGAAGGAGAGGAAGTCGAAACTGATGAGGGAGAGGAGGCTGAAAGTGATGAGTATCCTTTCGTAGAGGAATGGGCTCAGAAGGAGGAAGAGGCTAAACAACAGTTAACTCCCCGGTTTAATACTGAAGTTCACTCGCCTGCAGAAGAGATAACCAGAATAAACCATGAAAAATGGTTACAGACCGTAGCCAGACTAAAGGAGGAGATGTTATCCAATTGCCCAGAAATTAAACAACTCTATGAAGAGAAGAAACTGGATGAAGAGGCCATTCTTACCATGGTAGAAGTTTGGAGGAACTTCCAGATAGCCTTCAAAAACCTATCAATAAACTGGCATAATGTAGCAGAACCCCTACTATCTTCTCATTTAAACAGACAACAGCTGGAGGAACTCTTCTACAAGTTCGTTAAAGGAAACATGAGGCTTTACCCAAAGGAGGAATTCGGGGTGGTGAAATGAACGGTAAAGTTATAGCTATACATAACTTCAAGGGCGGTGTAGGTAAGACTACGCTAACGGCAGTTCTTGGAATGGGCTTAGCAGTAAACTACAGAGTATTGCTGATAGACTTCGACCCACAAATGTCCTTAACACAGATATTCGTTAAGGAGGAGAGAAGGAAGGAAATCCTACAACAGTCTATAAGACCGGAATCGGATAGGAGTGCTTACGCCCTAATAAGGGAGATATCGGACGTAATTGTAGAGAACTTTATCCACGTCTCCAAGACTTCTAAGGGAGAAGTAAAAGTTTCATTAGACATAATCCCGGGATCCTACGTATCTACTTTCCACGCAATGTTCAAAGGCTACTTCCCAATGTTCGATGAGTTTGCAGTTAAGAAAGAGTTAGAGAACTTCAGAGAAAAATATGACTTCATACTGATAGATACCTCACCTTCTGACGTAGTCACAATAAAGCCTGTTCTGAGGGCTTCGGACTATTTAATAATCCCAGAAGATGGTACCATTGAGGCCTTTAACGCAATGCTCATATTCCTTAAGGAGGCTTTGCCTAAATACATATGGAGCAGTTTCGATAATCCCAGAGTATTGGGATCCGTCCTTACTAAGGTTAGGAGAAATTCAACTAAACTATTGTTAGAACATAACAAGTTATTGCTTAACGAAATCTCAGAGAACACGGAAGTGATGAGCCATATCTACGACCCGCCTTACTTCGGAGCTAACGACGACCACCCAGAGGACTTCATACTTTCATCAAATAAGGAGTATTTGAGTGACCTAATATGGAGGAACGAAAGTATACCGCCCATAGGTGAAGTATTTGACAAGCTCTTCTTAGTTAGCGAGAAACTCCAACCAGACCTCTACTCCTACTTCTATAAAGTATTCTACAGATTGCCTTCAGAGGTAGTAAGGAGGGTTAGGGAATGGTAGCCAACTATTCTAACCTTGTATATGTACACGACATAATACAGACGATAATAGTTTACAACCCTAACTTCGTAATGACGCTTTTACAAGCTAATGCCGACGATTGGGCTAGGAAAATTATCGGTATAAAGTACTCCTCTAAGGAGGTTAAACTGCCCAACGATAGGGCTATAGATGCGTTATATATAGCTACGGATGCCGAACTGAAGAGCTTATGCATAGGCTTTGAGGTAAAGAGCGGTAACGGTATAGACAAAGACCAACTTACGGAAGAACTGGAAGGTTTGAGGGAATTAAGGTCGTGTGATAAAAGTTATTTAATAGTTATCGCCTCAAGGGAACCAGACATAAGCTTGGAGAATGCTTACTATATTCCCTTATCCGCTTTTTTACCTAAGATTAAGGAAGTGTTAGGACTAGTCAGTAGGTTTGTTAAGGAGTTTGAAAAAAGAGATTAAGCTTTTTGTTTGAATTTTTCTCATTAAACTGGGGAGTTAATTCAAAGTTTTCTTTCTCAATGGTTTTTAAAAGACTTCTTATTAGGAGTTGAAATGAGGAAAGCATTAACTATATTCATTATTATATTATTAATGCCGAGCTTACTCAGCGGTATAGGCAATTTAGTAGTATTTGCACAAGGCGGAGGAGGTGGAGGAGGAAGTCCAGGTGGCTTAGGCCAGTTTATAGCTACACTGCAGACGCTGATACCAGCAGCGTTAATTTTGCTTGCGATTTTAGCTAACAGATACGACCAGCGTTATGCTTTAGTACTATTCGCGGCTGCTATGGCATCAGCGATATTTTTAGCAGCTGCTGGGCAAACACCGATTTCTTCTTATTCTCCTGGAAATGAATATTTTAAACAACTTACAATTTCAGGGTCTCAAACAATATATGTAGGAGATACTGGCACATGGACAATAAGTGGAGCGTCTAACCCCCAATGGTACATAATGAATAGTAGTAATGGGGTAAAAGTAGCTTCAGGTTCAGGAACTACTGTAACGTGGACTGCAAATTCTCCTGGAAAGTATATTATAGTTGCTACATGTATTAGTTCGAATTCTTCTGGAACAATTTATGGATACGGAAGTTTCATCTTCAATAGCCAATATCCTCCTTCTCCCTTGGGCTGGATCACTGGTGCAATAACTTCTGCACTGAAAGGGTTAATTAACGATTTAGTAGGTGGATTTGGAGTTATAGGAAGCTTCTTTTCTTCTTCAATTATACCAATAAATGAGTTAGTTTATTCACCATCACCTACAGCGTGTGTTGATATCATATACACAAAAATAGAAACTTTCATGACAGGATTGGCCATGTTATTAATAGCTGCATCTATAGCTTATAATGCACTGAGAGGTTTCTATTCCGATCTAGTAGACTTGGCAGGAGATGTATTATATAAGTTGGGAGTTTGGGCTCTGTTCACTACTTCTGGTATAACAATCTATAGTTATGCTTCAGGCTTCATTAATTTCTTAATAAAGACAACAATAGGTTCGCTAATCAATGCAATGGCAGGAGAAATGTTCACATCAGTGGTAACATATTGGGCTCTATTTGCTCTAGATAACGTAATTCCTTTTGGATTTGCTAGAGCATTAGGACCTTATGCAGATGATGTATTAATGTTCTATCTAGTATTCGTAGCATTAGCTTTTGTAAGATATGCCGCATTATTGGCTGCTGTAAGTCTCATACCGTTAGCGTCTACCTTGTGGTTATTCGAATGGACAAGACCAATATCAGGAATAATAGTAGATTTAATAGTAGGATTAATGATGGCAGGTGTTATTTCTGGAGTGACATTCGCAATTCTTCAAGAAATAGGAATTGGACTTGTGATATTTCTAGCTGGACCTATTATAGGAGGCGTAGAGTTAGCTGTGAGTCTTTTCTTAACATTCACAAGCATAAAACCTCACCAACATTTACCTGGTGCAGTTAGATCCTCAATAGATGTAAGAGAAAATAGATAAACAAAAATTATTGTTTCTTAAGATAAACATTTTTTATATAATTAACTACTCTTTCTGGATCAACTACGTTATTAAGTTCTAAACTTCTTCCGTCATTTAGAAAAACTCTAACAACTCCGTAAACTACCGCATCTGGGCCCTGGTTAAGTGCTGCATCTGCTACAGTGAAAGTTCTAGCTTTTGTTCTGCTCTCTACCCACGTCCTCAAAATCTGAATGTCCTTTATCTCACTCCATGTATATAATAATTTGTTGTCCTTCCATATCCCTTTATCGTTTATCCAGTACCATGAAGAGAATACTGCAAAACTCCTTCTATCACTAGCTATGAAATCCGCAGATTCTGGTGGAACTTTTTTGCCGCTTCTTATTGCCACTACTAACGGTAAAATGCCAAATATTAAAATCCAAATAGAACCTACAGTTAATCCTATCTTCGGGTTTGCTACTATCATGCCTAGACCTATTAGTATCATTAATACTGCAAAACCTACTAAAGCTGCCCTACGTCTGTTTAATCTTTTGATATCTTGAGATGTCATTTCAATATTTCTTTTCTCCTTCTATAGCTAAATACTTTTCTATTTTACCTTTAAACTCTACGGGAGTTTAACGTAAAATTACCGTGAACTCTAGATGAGTTTAAAGGAAGAGTTAAAGGCAAAATGAGATCTAACTCTAGGATAGCTAGAAGAAAGTTTTTTGTACTATTCTGCGAAACTATTTTGCTATACTAGTTAGGAAGAAAGTTTTTTGTACTATTCTGTTGTACTATAGCATAACAGAGTGATAACTATGTCAGCTGATCTTTCTCTCCCTTTAGAGGAATATTACAAGGTTCCAAACGAAATGAAGAATAGGAATTTCCCTG
>Ga0081529_120838_pt1 | contig 17916 bp, 15 predicted proteins | sample EchGeymetagenome_FD_71012 | JGI IMG/M metagenome (GOLD analysis project Ga0081529, IMG submission 71012) | Ferrous microbial mat and aquatic microbial communities from Echinus Geyser, Yellowstone National Park, USA - transect B T=78-80 C v2... ...
TAGGCACAACACCACAGAACGTTTTTAAGATAATAGGTAGGTTGGTTGATGATGAGTTTATCCAGAAAAGCACGGTGAATGGGCAATTAATGATCAAGTTCACACCAAAGGCTTCGGAAGCGCTCCGCTTCGTTATCGATACAATAAGGTATTACCTAGATGAGAAGTTGGTTGTTAGGCTTGTTGGTACGGTAACCTCAGGGCTTGGTGAGGGGGGTTTCTACATGAGCCTTGAGGGTTATGCTAAACAATTCATTGAGAAGCTTGGTTTTAAGCCGTACCCAGGTACACTAAATGTTAGGTTAAGACCTGAATACGTTAAATACAGGCTATACCTAGACGCATTGCCTGGTATATACATTGAGGGATTTAGCAATGGGTTAAGGACCTACGGTGGCGTTAAATGCTTCAAGGCCTCGGTACACGGACTACCGGCTGCGGTATTGATAATCGAGAGGACACACCATGGACCTGACACGATAGAGGTCATATCACCATATAAGTTGCGTGATGCCCTTAATCTCAAGGATGGCGATGAGGTTGAGATACTCGTTAATCTATGAACAAGGAAACTATCTATTGAGGAGCCTACTGACCTCCTCCCTGCCTTAAGAGGGCGTGGGAGGTTTCCTCGCCCTGCCTTCATCGGCTCCTCTGGCTGGGTTCATGGGACTGCCCCGGGCCAGCACTGCGGGGCTTTCCTCGCTGGCCGTGAATTCCTTGAGTATTGCATATAGGTGCTGTATGATGTATTTGGGAATGATTGGGTTTGATTTACCTTCGTACTCTCTCCAATTTATTTCTCTCCTTAAATTCCACCAAAACGCTTTTGTCCACGCTTCTGGTGTTAGCTTCCAATTCATGTTCATGACCGAAGCATAGTCCCTATTCACGAGGTGCCCGAGTTGGCATTTTAGGGTGTGCCAGTCGTTGGTCTCCTCAAGCCTTGTGAAGTGTATTGGGCATACCCTACTGTTCCTATAGGATGATACGTGGAATAGTTTGGAGCCGCGCTCCAAAGCCTTATCCTCAACAGCCCTCACCAACGCCTTAAATGGTGTCTGCTTAATCCTATGCCTCAACTTGCTTCTCCCAACATCCTCGATCATCGATTCCTGCGGGTTCTCACCAAGATCCTCGGTGACTATGATTGCCGGTGTTTTTGTTAACTCGTTAGCCACATGCCTGACACGACCAACCTTCCTATCCCTCTCACGCAACCTCTTCACACGCTTCCTGTATTCTCTGGTGTTTGTTATGTTTATGTATTTACCATTCGGTAATGTAAAGGATTGTTTTAGCCTCTCGATGATTGCGTTCCTAACCCTTTCGTACCTCTTAGCCAACCTACCGAAGTCTGTCCTAATCATGTAGAGCTGTGGCATTATGTATTGCCTATTCCAATCAACCACCTTGCTCACGGTAGTTTCAATACCAATCCTACCAACTGCAACAGTGTTCTCGTTTATGTCAAATGCCACGATTGCACGTGGCAACTCTTGCCTTGGCTTGATCTCGAACACAAACACTGCATACCACTTGTTAGCCCTACGCTTAATCATTAGCGTAGACGCAAGCTCGGCTTCACCAGTTAGTACCCTCCACCAATACAACCAGAAACGTTTATGCGGTCTTAACCAAACCTCCCTCCTCCCGCCGAGCAGTGATAGGCTAAGCCTAACCGGGGCTGTTGAGCGGATAAATTGCTCATAATTCCAAGCCGTTTTGTCAAACCTAATCGAGACGTTCCTAACCTCCGGGTATGGTTTTTGCGCTAAGCCCTTCCTCCTCCTCTCCATGAATGACTTCGCGATCTCAGACGCTTGCCTAATCGCCTGGATAACTAGGTGGGAATGCAAGCCTTGATACTCACCCCTATACCTGCTGTAGAACAACCTATGAAGCTGGGTTGCACCCGTAACATTATTCGCGACAGCGTACTCAACGACCTCCCTAACAATGCCTAGGTACGCAGACTCAACAGAATAAAGTAGCTTATTGAGTTCCTTAGTAACCTCAAGCTCAACAGCCACAGCCCTACACAACATCCACAAGAAAAAGTAGCAACAAAAAATAAAAGCCACTAACAACAGGAATTGTCATTCAATTTGTCAAGATATAATTCATGGCAATGCGATAAGGGCTGGTCTTAATAGGCTTAGGGCTAGGGTTTGGATTGCGCCTAACAAGGATGGGGAGGCGCAAATGGCACACGCAGTACTGGCTAAGAGCAGTTACAACCACAACAAACACCAACACAACAACACGTACCAAGAAAAATAATAGAGAAACTACCGAAAGTAACACTGGCGTGAGAACCAACAGGCCACCCAAGCAAACCCAAAGCACAACCACCATAAAACAACCCACCACGAGGGGACCCGGGTTCAAGTCCCGGCGGGGCCGCTAGTTTTGTTATGGGTTAATTCTACCTTGCTGGAGATAGAATGGTATTAATAACGTGTTTGGCGGTATGGCTTTGTGTGCTTTATGCTTTGCATTCATGAGGGAGGTTATGTTTTTATTTTTGTTTTATCCTTGCTTTGTTGTATGGGTTTTGGTGGTGCTGTTGCTGAGGTTTTTATTCCGTTGCGTAGTGATGGTGAGATTGATGAGGGTAGTTTTGGTCCTATGCTTGATTTCTTGATTAGGCGTGGTGTTGAGGGTATCTACGTTGGTGGTTTTGGTGCTGAGGCCCTTGCTTTTACGGTTGAGGAGAGACTTAGGGCTCTTGAGGCTATTGTTAGGTACATTGGTGATAGAGTTCCCGTAGCCTTCCTAGTTGGTGAGGTTAGCCTTAGGAGGGCCCTTGAGGTTGTTAGGGAGGCCTCAAGGATTGGTGTCGATGTTTTGACTGTCTCGCAACCGTATCCTCAACAGTTTGGTGAGGGTGGTATTCTTGATTACGTGTGCTCCATATCCAAGGCCTTTGGTGGTGATGTCATGTTCTATAATGAACCTACCGTCGGTAATGGCTTAAGCCCCTCCATGGTGATTAAGGTGCTGGATAAATGCCCAAACATTAAGTACTTCAAGGATAGTTCGCACGACATGATTGGGTTGCATACAATAATTTCTGCACACCCTGAGGTTGGGGTTTTGGCTGGTAGTGATGGTTTGATCTACGACATAATGATGGTTGGCGGTGTTGGTGTAGTCTCGCTGATCATAAACCCATTTCCTGAGTTAATCGTTAAGATTGTTAATGAGGTTAGGAGCGGTGATTATGCCAGTGCGAGAAAGACGCAGGAGTTCATTGTCAGGGTTAGGAGCGTGCTTAAGGCTGGTGGGTTGAGCGGTGGTTATAGGTACGCAATGTCGCTTGTGGGTATTGATATTGGTAAACCAAGACCACCCTACGAGTACCCTGACGAAAGGACTAGGGAGTTCATAAGGAGGTCATTGATTGAGCTTGGGTTAATCAAGGGTTAATTATTGCTGGGTTATGTTCAGCCTCGAGTTAACGGTGGTGCTGAACCTGCGCCACCACTCAATGTATTGCTCATAATCCTCGAACGTCCATTCCCTGGATCCCACCTCCTTCGCCATCGTTGATACCAGGTCCCTAGCCCTCTCGCCTTCCCAGGGCATTGGTTGTGCATTAGCCCTTATTGAGTATTCGGCGAACTCCCTGTATAGGTCCTTGTTGGGTTGCATACCTGTGATTTCGGTATACAACTTATCAAGTACGGGCTCAGTCCAACCTCTATGGAACCTGCATAAGCCCGAATCATCAATCATAGCTTCCATGATAGCCCTATCCAGTGATGATTTTGCGAAGTCCTCTGGGCTCATGAATGTTGGTGTGTAGTTTGTCCAGTACCTGCCGAGTACGTACATTGGGGCGACCATGCCCGGTGCCCAGTATAGGTTTGGTGTCATGTAACCGTTATTACCATAAGCCACATAAACCACCAAGTCCCTGAAGGATTTACCAACCTTCAAGACTCTATCATAGAACATCTCATCGAGCTTCCTCGCAGCAACCCTAATGCCGTTTTCGGCTATGAGCTTGAGGACTTCGGTTGAGCCTTCAACAAAGCTAGTTATCAATTCGCGTGCCAACTTGGCGTTCTTTCTCGAATCGATCTCCGGGTTGAACTTCCTAGGATCGAAGATTGGCTCATCATTGAGACCAACCTCATTCGGTTGTAGTAATCCGTTCTCTATCGCATCGAATAACCAGGAGATTACGTGGCCCATCTCTATTGCATCAAGACCATACTGATCTATTAAATCGACCAGTGGCACTGCCTCCTCGAATATGTAGTTTCCTATGAATGGTCCCATGGCGTGGAATGGTTCGTAATCCACCTTCTTACCATGCCAAACCTTCTTACAAACCACCGAGCACCCGAAGTCGCCGCAGTTATACCAGGATTTCGATTTTACGAAGACCTCGTCATTGAAGGGCTTCCAGAACAACCTGATTATCGCCTCGACATGCTTAATCCTCTCTTCCCTGGGCATATATATTGATTTATAACCGAACAATGGTAGTAACTCACGATAGTGCGGATAGTTCACACCGAACGTGCCACCAGTACCCATACCTGGATCAAACCTATACTTAATCGTCTTCTCAGCCATAACTTGCATGAACGGCTTCTTGAACGCCTCAACCATTACCTTATTGATAAATTCCATGTCAGTTACCTTAGCATACCTGGCCCTATACGAACCGCCGGCGACAATACCAACCACATTATGTCCCCTAACCATTGCCGTGCCAGGACCACCCCTGGCAGCGAAGTCTTCGGCGCCGGGTTTGAACTCGCCCTTGGTTGGATTTACGTCTATTGAGACCAAGGCGCCATTGTATGTCTTGAGTGATGCTGGACCAACAACCACCGCCCTCGCGTTGTACTTAGTGAAGAAGTACCTGTATGTGTCGAGGAGGTATTTCGTGAATGCGTAGGCCCCCTCATAATTGCCGTACTTAAACACGGGGTTTATGTTCCTAATCTCGACACCGTCACTCGATACAAATACCACAATAGGCGATGGGGCTTTACCGATTAGTACTATGGCGTCTATTCCAGAGCCCATGAACTTATATGCAGCACCACCTAATGCAGCTACGTGGAGTGTTTTCGTCATTGGGCTCTTGAAGGTGACTATTAACCTATGAAAGCCCGGCATCTTACCCCCAACGAAGGGTCCCATGCCTATTATGAACGGAACCCTAGGGTCAAGTGGGTCTAGGTTCCATGTTTCCATATCCATTTGTAACTTTACACCCAGGCTCACCGGTCCTGGGGCTTCCGCACTCTCTATATTCCATGAATTCCTATCAAGGTCAACCTTGAGTATTCTCACGTGCAAATAAACACCTTATAGGTATAATAGGCTTTCTTGAGTACTTGGTGAATAAGTAATACCCTTTATGAACAGGGTTTCGAAGAAATATTTATTAACCCAGTTTACCCAGTTATACCTAGTGAACCCAGCATGAGAATCAAGGAATTAGTAAGGGATGGTGTTATATCCTGCAGGGCCAGTGAACCAATATCGTGTGCCGTGGCTAAGATGTACATGAACAATGTAGGTAGCGTGCTTGTAATTGATGATGATGGTAAACCCCTAGGCATATTCACAGAGAGGGATTTAGTTAGGGTTGTGGCTGAAAACCTAGGTCTCGACATACCATTGTCCAAGGTAATGAGTAGGAAATTAATCACAGCAAACACATCGGAATCAATAGTATCAGCCGCAATGAAGATGATAGAGAACAACATAAGACACCTACCAGTCATTGAGGAGGGAAGGGCAGTGGGTATGGTAAGCATTAGGGACATAGTCAGGGCATTAATGGCGCAGGAATTAGCATACCCATAACCAGAATAACGCTTAAAAACCCAGGAATAAAATCGAGATGACCAAACCAGGGTAACCCGGCCATAGGCAGGGTGGAACCACCCGGACTCACCAGATCCCGGAAGTGAAACGCCCTGCCGCGTTGCTAAGTACTGCGGTCCGAGATGGCCGCGGGAACAGCGCGTGCCGGGAGCCCTGGGGTTAAAATTTAGTCTTCATTAATTTATCGATGATGAATCATGGAGTTTTTATAACGTAATTTTGCCCGTGGGTGTGGGTTTGTGGGGCTGCTTGGGTGACGACTTCTAATGCATGGTTTCTCTTGACGTCTCTTTGTTCGTATTTCGTCATGTTGTAAAGTCTCTCGAATTCTTTATGGCGTATTCTCTTGCCATGATACGCTAAAATCAGCTCGACCCTCAACAACTTCAATGGGTGCGTTATATATGGCAGTATCTCGCTTAATATGTACATAGCATCATCGCCGTAACATTTCAGATCCATCTTCCCATCGCTTCTTTTTACTGAAGTCTCGGCGCCGAATTGTTGCTGTAATAGTTCCTGTATTACGTTTACTTCATAATTATCATATCTTCCAAACGTTATCGAGAGAGCCGTGGTCCAGTCATGATATTCAACGCTTCCATCACCATCTACCACTGCTGCTATGGCCTTCACCAAGTCTGCCCTATTAAGATCCCTGAGTAATTCAACAGCTTCCGCTTTGCTTATAGGCCACACCCAAGCAGTTTTAGGTACGGTTATGCGGTATTTAAGACTTGGTGCTTTTCTTCCGTCTCTGGTTATGATCAGTATTGGTGCTTTTATCTGCCTTAACACCATTAAGAAGTGTATTGCGCTAATGCCGTTTGTGGTGCTTAGATTTAATTCTAAGTATCGTTTCCAGACGCGGAGTGATAAGTCTGTCAGAAACCAGCCTAGCCACCTTGCGTCTGTAAGCGTATTAGCCGTTAACTTACTCAACCACTCGCAGAGGTCTATGCCGTATTTTTCAAATGCGTTTATGTCAACTCCAACGAACCTCCATAACCTTCTGCACATCACCCACTCGTCCCACTTGAACTCACGTCTCAACAATTCCTCGATAGCGATTACATTACTCACCCTCACGAATGTGTTCTGTATGACTTGGCTATTCGCTGGGTCCCACTCAGTGACGCACCTCCTTACATAATTATTGAAAGCCCTTGGGTCGTACACTTTAATCGCTTTCATTTTCCATTTCTTTGAGGCATTGAGGTCCATCAACCACGTCATTACCTCATGATTCTCCACATAATCACTCCCCAACCACAACCTATGCACCAAATCCCTCACCTCATCAGCAACCTCCCTACCAATTAACCTGCCATCGTGGCATTGGTTTTTGACTAGCTCCTCGATGAGTTTCATTGTGCATTGTTTATCCCCATTGACTAGGCATCTCCTTGCTTCCTTGATTGTTTCTTGGCAGAGCCCTATCCTCCCTGCCTGGGTGGGTTGGGGCTGGGAGGCCTTGTTGCTTGACCTTAAACTCTCCTCGCTCTCCATCGGGCCTTTGCCGACTCTCGGCGGCCCATTGATTTTAAACCCACCCATAGCCGAGGTAACAAAACACCTACTTCGGTGCATCATTAAAGCACCTATGCTTCCCAAGTTCACCCACAAGCATTTTAGCCACCTCGCTACATAGTTCTGATCCCATGCACTTATTGTAAACATGGCTCCATAACTGACAGTCACTGCCTTGATACGTCAACAACCACCCAAGCGGCCAATCCACAACCCACACCAACAATCATTTTAACAACTAGGCTTATAAGGCGCCACGAACACGCAGATCCAACCATTGTTCCATTTAAAACTAACAACGCCTAGGAACATAGGCACAAAACAGCAACACCAACAATGCGCGCAATACTAGCAAGGACGATCACAACAAACGCCTAATAACACAGTACGTGCCCAAGGCCATAATGAAGAAACTACCGAAGGTAATATCGATATGAAGACCAACAAGGAATACAACCACCACAAGAGGTCCCGGGTTCGAATCCCGGCCGGGGCTCCAGGGTTTTGTATTGGGTTGATTGTTGGGTGGTTGTTTTGTTTGTTGTGGGCGGGGTGTTTTGGATGGGTTGGTTGTGAATCAATGTTTAGGGTGCTTTATGGTTTTTAGACATCTTTCAGTAGAAGACGGTTCTACCCATTCCCCGCACCCCCATCATAATCGCGAATTATAACCATACCCACTCTAATTGAACTTACGTCTTTATTAGTAGACTCTGGAGTACGTGAAGCTGTTTTAGTTTTCATAATCATTTGTAAAGTTTATTCTCATTAATGACTAAGACCCTGAGTTTATAGACCCAGCCCAAACACCCTAATTGTATCCCTGGGTTTCCAAGACCCATAGGGCAATGAACCCCTGGCGATAGGTGATGAGCTTCTGCGGTGAGGGACTCGGGGAGACCGTCAAGAAGGAGACTGTGGGAACAACCCGCCATCTCCGGAGAGATGGTCAAAACTACACTTGATAATGTTGATTTTACCTATAAGGTGGGCTGTGATAATGCAAATCAAACCTTACGGTAGGCCTCAAGCATTTGTTCCACTACATGGCCTGCTAGGTTCATGAAAACCGAGAGTGGCGATCCCGTCTCTTCCACAACCATGTGTACCAAGAGCTCACTATAAAGTGCTGTAGTTAATGCTGCCAATTTACCGAGTACCATTGATAGTTTCCAATAATCCCCTGATTGTTGAGATGCTTTGATGATTATGCCGAATGCCGTTGCACTTAGTTGTGTTGGTAATGAGGTTAGTACCGCCACACCCACATTCTTGTTAAATAACTCAAGGGCCATTATCCCTAGTTTTACCCAGTACATATCATTATTAGGACCCTGAACGTAGTTGATCCACCAATTCTTAACAAACTCTGTACATTCCTGGTTCCTGAAGAACTCAATATTCGTGTTCGACATTACAGTACAGTAGGTCTCTGCTAAATCATTTGCTATCTCAAGTAATTCCTGGGAATGTTGGTTCAGTATTTCTTCATCGACTTGGCTCCAGCGAAATGGGGTTGGTGATTGGCTGAATACGTGCTCAAGAAATATTTTGTAGTTTCCCTTCTTTATTTCATCTATGTAGAGGATTGTGTGGCTTATCATTCAATTTTTAATTATCAATCTCATTTAAACCCTTCTATCAATACCCACGTAATTAGATCTACCATTATGAACAAAATCCATGTACGTCATTACTAACACCCACGCATCTATAACTAATATGCCGTATGCCTCCTCGGTAGCTGCTGATGGCCATTGTATTAACAGCGCAGGTATTGGTGCTAAAACACCAAGCAATAATGAGAACAGACCCAAGCCTCTATTGCTGCCCATTAACGAGCCAATACCCCAAGCAATGAGCGCCATATCCATTTGTACAAAGAACCACGTCGACACAAACACATGGGGCCTAGTACCTGCATGGTAAATGCCTATTAATGCTAAGAAGAGCCCTGCTACGAGCACGAACGCCGATGCAAAACTCTCAATCCTATTCCTGGAGTTTAGGAGTAGGTTTATTGAGTATAAATCAACGAATACTGAGGTGATTATGAGACCGTAATTGTATATCCAGGGATCAACGGCATGCGGACCCCCTAGATCACTGAATGCGTTTTTCGTAAAGACGAACCATGGATTGACACTAATACTTATTGCAATGACGACCCAAGCCAACACAGCTGCCATAATCCCTGAGTACCTAACGAATTCTCTCCAAATCATCAATTAGTATAGTCTCTATTCCTTAAAATAACTTTACACCTCCACTATCAATGACTCGGTATCCCTTGGATAGTACGTGATTATTTCAATACCATCATCTCTAATTACCACAGTATCCGAATGCCTAAACCCACCTAACCTGGGTACATATATGCCGGGTTCCACCGTAATAACCATTCCTGGCCTGAGCACTGTATCATCACCAACATCCAGAAACGGAGCCTCATGTGCCTCCAAACCAAGACCATGCCCACTGTGGTGAAGTAGGTAATCATAAACGCCCAACTCCCTGGCCGCCTTAATAACAGCCTTATCTACCTCGGATGCCTTAATCCCAGGTCTTAGTGTGTTTAGGGCAGTTTCCTGGAGTTTAAGTGCGATTTCGTGGTATTTAATTACATCGTTTGTTGGGCGACCAACGAACAAGTTTCTCTCGAGTTCAGCCATGTAGCCCGAAACATCTGCGGTGGCCCCTGTCACTAGCACATCACCGGCTCTAATCGACCTCTCAATACTTATTGAGTGTGGGTAGGCGCCATGCTCACCAACCTGTCCCCTAAACCCAGCATAGGCTGGGTATTCCGACCTAAGTGGTTTATAATTAGGCCCCAGGGCTTTTTTCATCATTATTGATGCATCTAGGGATGCCCTTAGTGAGATTTCATAATCGTAGAGACCAGGTGCCGTGTAGTCCTGAAGTAATGAGTGCGCTAGATTGGCCCATTTAGCGCTCTCCCTAAGCAACTCTATTTCCACCTCGGACTTTATGATCCTCATTGAGTATATATCGTCAGCTACATTGACAAACTTGGTATTAGGAAGCAGTTCGGTGAGACTTGGTCCCCTATAACTCCAATAGCTTACGTAACCTGGCGTTGAGTCATAACCTACAACTGCGTTGTCCAGGTGTAATTCCTTAAACCACTCCGCAAAAAGTCTCATTGGGTGGGTCTCGCCTGGATAGTCCCTATAGATGTACGTCCTACTTATTAACTGGGTCTGGCTTATTACATGGTCCCTTTCCAATAATGGACCGAAGAAGTATACCTCACCGTTTTTGTGTATTACGATGGCAGTGGGTCTCTCGGTCTGTAGGTAATGAAGACCTACGAAATACGCCATATTAATCGAGTTCACGAGATACACGGCATCTAATCCCCTCTCCCTCATCACTTTATGTAGCCCATCAAGTCTTCTCTTAAATTCCCTCATTGGTATTTCATGCATAGTAATTACTCTATCAAGGTCGATTTTAAAATTACACTAACCAAAGAGGTTAACCTCAGGTACGTTCTCTACGGTTGCCTTCTCACTAAGTACATCATTACTTATCTCTATTACGTACTTAAGCCTCGCAGTATAAACAACATTGCTTCCCTCCTCACCTGTAGGTGTTAGTGGTATTTCACCACTCACCCTGGCATAACCCTTCTCCTCATTTTCCTTCATTAGCTTCCACACCATGCTAACACTGTACTTACCGCCCACATCCTTAACATCCCAAGTCCTCTCACCAGGTGTTAGGCCGTAATCTGCTGAGAAGGACTTCACCAACTGCATGAAGTTCGTCCCAGAATCATCCAGCGGTACTGTTAAGCCAGCCTCCCTGGGCCACCTCTCAAGCCTCTTTTTCCTAGCTTCCTCATTTGCTGTCTTACTAATTTTTATTGGCACTTCGAGATCCCTCTCGTAGACTGATACGAAACTCATACCTACTACGTAACTAGGGACTGGAATAAAAATGCTTCCCTAGTTACGGTTCGATGCATTTCGCCGTCAGATAACACCTTACTCATCATCACTCATGGCAGCCATCGCATCATCACTCCACAACCTTAAACCCACCCTAAATTTAAATGCTACTCGGCCTCGATGACCTCGTTAATATCCATTATCTTCACGACGCCCTCCGCGTTCCTGCCTAGGTTTGCTAGGCATATAGGGCATACCGTGATCACGTTTTTCGAGAGCTTCGACAGGTTCTGGATCCTTATCTTGGCTATTTCCCTCGACAGCTCTGGGCTTAGTGATTCCAGAGGTCCTCCACAGCACGTTGCCGTGTCAATACCCGTTATTAATGGATCCTCAATATGCCTCAAACCCGCATTGTCTAATATCGCCCTGTACACATCGCGCTTGCCCAGGTACCTCGTGTATAGGCAGGAGTCGTGGATCACGACCTCACCATTAAATTTGGGCTTGACCTTGGCATTCTTGAGCAGGTCTAGGTAGTTAACGACCTCAAAATTTAGTTTAAAGTACTTCGGCGCCACATTGGTTAACACGTTATGTGTATGGGGATCTATTGTTATGACCTTCTTGACACCGTACTTCTCGAAGATTCTCAACACCCTATCCTCAAAGTACTCCCTGAAGTACTCCTCAGCACCCAATTCATGAAGTAGGGCACCGCTGTATGGTTCATCCTCATAGAGGTAGCCAAAGTTTACCCCAGCCCTTTGTAGGGACCTCGCTATGCTCATCATTATGTTGTTGGCCCTATCGATATCTGCCTTGTTTGGCTTGATTACGAAGCTTGCGAACCTGGAGAGTACACTGGCTAGGCTCATTAGTGGTGTGCTTTGTAGCTTCTCTATCCATGGGACTAGTTGGTTTATCATTGGTGCCATTTGGTAGAGGCATGAGGTGTATATTATCGTGTCACCACCCTTGGGTATACCCAATTCCCTAGCCCATTCTGTGCAGTTGGATTTGTCCATTGGTATTGGTAAACCATTGGCATCAAGGCTTTTTCTCATTATGTCTATCAACGACTTAATCCAACTCTCCATTAACTAATTGCGGGCGTGCCTTCCTATTTAAAGATTGTTTATTACAGATTTGGTGCATCAACTATTTACTTTTTCACGTAGAAGTTAACCCTGGACTTGCTTATTACAGCATCAATACTACAATCACACTTCAAAAGAACCTTTGTTAAACCTAGAATATACCCCCTGGTGAAAGGCAGTCCAGCATCTAGGTCAAAGGGTTCGGTTAGTGATAGACTTGCGACATAACCACCCTTCTCATTATTTAATTTCACATCCTCGGCGCTCCTAGCTAGATTCATAACCACAAGCATTTCAACCGCTGTCTCGAAGATTCTCGCTGGATCTGTGATCGCTGGTATTATGTACTTTGTCCTAAGCATCGTACTCGCCATGGATACTCCCATCTCATAACCAAGCTTATTTAAGAAGGAATGAAGTTCACCACCACTCTGCACCATGTGGATTAATATGCTCCTGAGTATCTCCCTATCAAAGCCCACCAGCTCCATTGGCGCCTCATGGCTCGCCCAAACATCGTGAACCCCATTTATACCCCTCAACCTCTCAATCGCATTTATTGGCAGGGAATCACTGAGCCTCATCGCAATGACCCTCTCGCTCTCCGATGGTATTGAGACGAAAACCCACTCAATACTTGCATGATCCTTAATTACACCAGTTATCTCGTGAAGCATCCCCCGCCTATTCGCAGCCCTAATCACAAGCAGTGTCATTAATGGATTAGTGAAGTTAGGAACTTTAAACCCGACTAATCGTGCTCACGAACATTCCCAGCACCACAATAGGGTAAGAGCTTATTAATACCTAGTTACAAAGCTGTGTTGCGATGCCAGGTAATGAGTATGATGAGTTGTACATGAAGTTGTTGGATAAGGCATACGCGATAATAACGCCGAAGGTACAGAGAAGGCAAGAGCTTCCGAGGCTTAGTATTCAGGTTCAGCCAAAGAAGACTATAATACAGAACTTCAGGGACGTTGCGCAAAGGCTTAATAGGGATCCAACCCACATAGCCAGGTTCTTCCTTAAGGAGTTAGCCCTACCCGGCAGTATTGATGGTAATGCTCTCGTCCTCTACGCTGAGAGGAGCCCTAGGACCCTCGAAGCCGTCTATGAGAGGTACATAAAATTCTACGTTGAGTGCCCGGTCTGTCATTCAGTCGATACTTACCTGGAGAGGGAGGGTAGGATATACGTCCTAGTGTGCACGGCTTGTGGAGCGAGGACGCCTCGTAAGGGTATTAGCTGATTCAATTTCTAATTTAAAGTTTGTGGAGTTAATAATTGATGTTCTTAGGGAAAGGGTTTTTATTTACTACAAGGCATTACTGAAAGCAATATGCCAACTGGTGGATACCCAATAGTTCTCACGGGCGAGGTAGCCACCATGTCCGACACCCACGGATCCTCCGTCGTAGGCTTCGCAAGCGCAATACCCGAGAACTACTTCAGGGATTGGGTGGCCAGGAGGTTCTTTAGGGTTAAGAGCGATGGTGAGGGTAGGGTTTTGAGGGCTCCCTATGGCCTGGCTAAGGTGGAGGCTGCATTATTAGCCCATGGCTACACGAGGAATGATGTAATAATAGCGGATCCATACAAGCTAGATAGGGTTATTGGGCCTAGTACGAGGGTAGTGGGCATCTACGTGATGGACCCACTGGGGCTCAGCTTCGGCTCCGGCATTGTTTATTGGATCCTGAAACTGGCTGATTTACCATATAGGGGATTACCCTATATAGCAAAATCATTCCTACAGGTCATTGAGAACCCGGCAATTAGGAAACATAGGAATCACGTAAGGATTGTTGTTGGTGGACCGGCAGGTTGGCAGATAGTGGATACGGGTAAACAGAGGGAGTTGGGCATTGATGTTGTTTACGAGGGTGAGTTCGAGGAGGATGGACCATTACTGTTTGATAAGATTATGAAGGGGGAACCCGTGCCCGAGAGGGTTGTTGCCCATAGACCCGTTCCGTTAGATGTCGTACCGACGATTGTGACACCATCCATAGGAGGTATGGTTGAGGTTACCAGGGGTTGTGGGAGGGGCTGCCAATTCTGCACGCCAACGTTGAGCGGCATGATTAGGTCATTCCCATTCGAGGGGCATATCGATAGGGAGATTAAACTCAACATAGAGGTTGGGGGCTTTAAGGAAATAACGATGCACAGTGACGAGTTCTTTAGATATGGTGCCAAGGGTATTGAACCAAACCCAGACAAGGTACTCGACCTGACAGAGAAGGCTTACAAACTCGTTAAGTCCTATGGTGATGATTATGAGGTGACCACAGACTTCACCACAGCAGCTGCCGTTAAGTATGCGCCGAAGCTTGTTAAGGAGGTCTCCGAGTACATGAATGAGGGTGGTACGTGGCACTTCATAGAGATGGGTATAGAGACCGGCTCACCAAGGCTTTTGAAATTATTAATGGCTGGTAAGGCGTTGCCTTATAGGCCCGAGCAGTACCCTGACGTGGTTGAGGAAGCCATAGGAATATTGAATGATAATTACTGGGTTGTGGTTGGCACGATGATACTAAACCTACCGGGTGAAACTGATGATGATGTAGTAAGGAGCTTGGAGCTCCTGGACAGGCTCAAGAGACTTAGGGTCCTCACATTCCCACTACCCTTCATACCAATGGGCGCACTTAGGAGGAGGGACTTCACGATACTGGACAGGATGCTTGAGGATCCGCTCAGGCTCGAGTTCATACTAAAGGCGTTGATAAAGTCCTTTGAGGAGGCGAAGGCCTTTAGTTATTTAATAACTAGGAAGGTGGAGAATTTCGTTGTTAAGAGGCTCATTAGGTACATAGCCGTGAGCAGCTTCAACCTAGTCCTGAAGAGGTATAAGGAAAAGCTCGGCTCATTGGTTGAGCAATACGGTGAGTTTAGGGAGAGGGTTAGGGAGGACATTAATAGGGCTGTTATATCGCTAAAAATCGATAAGGACGATGAGGCGGGCATTCATTAAAAATAATCCTTACTAATAATTATCAATTAAGTCATCCATAGAACCTTAACACGTTAATCAACTAAATTAGAGACTTGCTCACGAAGTATCAAACCGCAGAGACTAACAACCTCCTTCTCTTTATCTTGGCTGGTGATAGTTAAAAACCTTGATAAAGGGGTTTCACAAACTAATTCATGTGGGGGTTGCAGGAAGGCCTGTTGAGGAGTCTGACGCCTTGGTAGTCAAGAAGGCCTACTATGTACTAGGTATTAGTATTGCTGGTTTATCGCTAATACTACTTAACTGGCTAGATGCCTCGGCAATGATGTTTGACCTAATGAATATAAAGAGGATAATTCTTGGCGCCATGTATTACATGGTGCCCATGGCGACGGCACTCGCGGGCTTCACCGTAACCCAACTACCCGCCACATTCCTCTTAAACAGGGTTGGCAATAGGATGCCCATGTTCCTAGGCCTAGTATTGAATGGCCTATCCCTCATATTCTCAATAACGAGTAGCTACCACACAGCCCTATTCCTGAGATTCCTGGCTGGCATGGGCCTAGGCCTCTACCTAGCCCCGTCATTACTACTTACGTTGGGTTGGTGGAGCGTTAGGGGTTTAACCAGGTGGATCCAGGTAGCATACCTATCATCAATTACAGTGCTGTTTGCAATATCCACGGCAATGGCTGCGTACATAACGAAGATCACGGTGCTTTACCTGGGTGTGGCGTCAATAGTGCTCTCGATGATTGTTCTTTTCACGATGAAGGATGTCGTGATAATAAAGAGCGCGTCAATAATGGCTGTGATGAATAATCCAGATGTCCTGATGCTAGCAATAGCCTTTTCAATACCCTGGGGAGTGTACCTAGGGTTAATACCATTAACTATGCATGTGGACGGCACAGCCAGCACCGTGGTGTTGACGGCATCATTAGTATTAACACCGCTATTGTATAAGTACAGGCACGCCGTGAGGGTTGAGAGGCGAAAGATACTATTTTACGCAACCACCTTATTGGGCGGACTGATGGCTTTAATGGGCATCGCCCCACTGAATTACGTATTGGTTGCCGTGGGTTTTGCATTTACCGTTGTATTGCTCTCAATCCTGTACATAATCAATAACCTAGTTAGCCCAATACTCATCGTCCAGTCAACAAGCTACCTACTCACAGTATCCTCAATAATAGGCTCAATAATCATGGTAGTAATGGGATATGCGATACAATACCTAGGTACACTTGGTTGGATAACTATTGGAATTTTGATGGTGATTTCATCGCTCATTTACAGGATTTTGAAAATCACGCTCTAACCCCTACTCCATAACCTTTGGATAACGGTCCAATCTGGCAATCTCCCTAACCGCATCCAAATCCCCAAGCAAATCCCTAATTGAGATCACACCGACCACGGCATCATTCTCATCAACAACAACCACATGCCTAACCCTATACTCAACCATCAATGAGGCAACGGTACCAACAGAATCATCAACCCTAGCCCTAACAACCCTAGGTCCTATAGTGCCGACCTTACCCACGGGAGTATCCAGGGGCAACCTCTTTGATAAAGCCCTAATGACATCACGCTCAGTGATTATACCACGCAATTTCATGGAACCCAAATCCTCAACCACAACCACCGAGCCCGTATTCTCCTTAGCCATCAAATCCACAGCCTCAATGAAGGGTCTATCCTCGGTAATAACCAGGGGCTTCCTCTTAACAAGATCCACAGCCCTCATACAACCACCGCATAAACAACTAAATTAACTAATTAATAAATTTTATTACATAAGACATACAACACTTAAATACACCTATATTACTACAGCCATACTACTACACAATAAAATAAATATTAATACCTAGATAATAAATAACTAAAGAGAAGAACCAAGGCTTTTAAAGGCAATTAATTAGAGCACTGATGGTGATGAGTAGGGACCTCGCCTGCTCGATAGAATGACGAGTTTGCCGAGTGCTGACCACCAATAACGTAGCCTTCTTTCAACCTGATAACTCCGTAACCATAGTGATCAGTTCCAGAATTTCAATCTTAAAAGGTTATTATTTACAAAATGAAATATAGAAATTGAAATAGCAATTGAAATACATAGGAAGAATTACAGAGGTAATATTTAAAAATTGCAAATAGATGCGTTACACATGACGAGAAAAACACTAGCACTAGTACTACCCGCGTTACTACTCGTAGTAGCACTAATGACAGGAACAACAATGGCAATGCAAGTAACTAAGGTAAAGCCAGACACACCAGGCGTAACAATAATCAAAGAAACAATACCACTAAAACTAAAGACACTACCACCAGTAAATAGAATAGACCCCACATTACCACCAAATACGGGTGTGTTAATAGGACCATATACATTAAGTTCCAATGAAGAAATAGGTATTGAAGTTATATGGTCCCCCTCATACGCTACGTTGCTTATTGGGGTAGTAAATGCTAATACAGGATGGGGATATGGTGTGTATGTTAGCGGGGGATCTGCATTTTATATATT
>Ga0081529_110747_pt1 | contig 17911 bp, 19 predicted proteins | sample EchGeymetagenome_FD_71012 | JGI IMG/M metagenome (GOLD analysis project Ga0081529, IMG submission 71012) | Ferrous microbial mat and aquatic microbial communities from Echinus Geyser, Yellowstone National Park, USA - transect B T=78-80 C v2... ...
TTTCCTTCCTTAACCGAAGATAATTTAGAAGAATATCTTAAAAAATATATGATCAGGAGAAGAAAGAAGGATGATGATGTTACTGATATTAATGGCAACCCTCTTTTCCCTTATGATGTAATAGTAAAAACGATTAAAATCAATGTTACAAAGGAAGAATTAGAATTTTATAGGGGAGTTGAGAACTACGTGAAAAACATGTACGGGATGGCTGAAAATTATAATTCTCCTCGTGGTCTTGTTGCAACGATTATGGGTAGGCTGGTTTCAAGCTCTTGTTATACAGGAATTAATGCAATGGAAAGAAGGAAAAAAAGGATAGCTGAAAAAACAATAAAAAGTTTGAATTTAAAAGAGCTTTGGAATAAATTAAATGATAATGAGTTAATGGGGGAAGAAATAGATAAAATAATAGATGAACTACTTTCCATAATACCTGAAGCAGAAGGCTATAATTTGCAGGAAGAGATTGAAGAATTAGATAGATTAATAAATCTTGGTAAGGCAATAAATGTTGACAGTAAGTTAGAGAAACTGAAAGAAACTATTAAAAATATTGAGGACAAAAAAATAGTAATTTTCAGTTCTTTTATAGATACTGCCGAATATTTATACCGAGAACTTTCAAAGATATATCCTGGGGGGACATACTTAGCCACTGGAAAATTGGATAAAAATCAACTTCAAACTGAAATAAAAGATTTCAGGGAAAAAGGTAAGATATTGATAGGTACAGATGTATTGAATGAGTCTCTAAATCTCCAGGTTGCAAATGTTGTTATAAATTATGAACTTCCCTATAATCCAATAGTATATATTCAGCGTGTTGGGAGAGTTTTCAGGTATCCAATGAGGGATAATATACTAGTACAGAACTTTTCAAGTGTTTTAAATGTTGAAGAAAGGGCCCTAGAAATAATCTACAACAAAGTAAATCAAATGGTAAAGGATTTTGATGAGGGCAGTGTTGAAATAATAGGCAATGTTATTACTGAAAATGAAACCATAAGAGCCATATTTGAAGAATATAAGGGGAAGAATGGTTTGAAGATAATAAATGAAGATTTTAATAATGCCTTTTTATCAATTGATGAGGTAAAAAGAACATTGAGTATTTCAGAATCCGCAAAAAGACACGTTAATATTTCAAATATCCTTGAAAATCCAAATGAAATGATATTTAAAGAAAATTTAATGCAACTTATAAATATTTTAAAGTTTCTTGATTATGCAGGATTTACACCTGATGGTTTAATTGGATATGTTAAAGGAATTAATATAGAAAGATTATCAGTAGAAGATAGGGCAGTTCAAAAAGCAATTGAAATCGGAAAGAATTTTTCTCCACAAAAGATTTGTGTTATAGATGATGAATTAAAAGATGGAATAATTTTGGAAGTTGGGTTTTATGATAATAATGGAAATAAGGTAGATTCAAGGATTGTATATTTTGATGGTGAAAAATTTTCTGACCCACAATATATTATTGAGCTTTTTGGCGATGAGGATATTAGGAATAAAATATTCCCTTGTAAGGATGTTAATTTTAATGTAGATAATGATAAATTAAATAAAATATTATTGTCTGATGAATATATCAAAAATGAAAGAAATAAGATTTTAAACAGGGTCCTTGAATACTCAAATTACATTTTAGAATTTATTGATGAATTAAAGAAGGAGAAATCGGAAGGACTGAATATTCTAAACAACATTCCAAATACTATTCTCGATCAAAGAAGGAAAAGTCTTCCTCAGGAAGTATTTCCAAAAATTGAAACCATAATTGGTATGATTGAAGTCAAAAAGATTTCAGAAGTAGAAAATTATTCAGGAATAGGATACAATCCAGAAGAAGTTTACGAACATGAAAAGCATAAAAAAGAGATTGAGAACAAAGCAATGGAAATAGTTATCAATAAACTGAAAGAAGATAGATGGGAAGTAGAGGATGTTCATGAGGATAATTTAGGGTATGACCTTAAAGCAATAAAGGATGGAAAACTGAGGTATATTGAGGTTAAAGGACTTTCTGATGCTAATTCAGAAAGTTTTATAATGACACTTAATGAATATAAAGCATCAAAATTCTACAAAGAAAATTATTATGTCTATTTAGTGTTAGATCCCTTAAATAATCCTATTATTAAGGAATTGTCACCTCCATTCGAGGCTCAAGAAAAATTAATTACACAATATGAAATAAAAATAAAATAATGGATGGTTAAATGTAAGTTTATATTTATTATAGAAAAAATTCTAAAAATGGTATAGTCATTCATTTATTTTTATTACGACAATTTATACAGATATAACAGCAATAGATACGAGACAGTTCAAGGGTAAGATAAGGTTAGTAACAGCAATAAAATTAATAAGAAAAGAAAATTAAAACTTTGAATTATGTTTTCAATGGTATTAACAAATCCCAGGTAAAGTATAAAGGCAACCTAAAGGCATCCCTTATACAATTATAGATGCATATTAACACGGATCATAATTGAAGCTTAATTCATTAATTTTTGAAACATCACCATTACTTTTTAAAAAAGATTTTAGCCATTCAGCTCTTTTATAACTTGTGCCGTTTCCGGCATTGGGTACATTAACATGGCAACACTTGATACCCTCTTCTTTAAGCTTATCCCACAAACTACTGAATATACGGTGGTATGATTTAGGTAGAAGGCTCCAAACAAAATAAATATTGTTTAATTTTAAGTATTTATAGAGGGTTTCCCATAAGGCATTTTTTTTCCAATATTTATAGACCCTATTTAGGTCTTTGTCTACTGTATTTAGTCTGTCGTCAATTTTCAAATTATATACTTTAAGATATTCATCGGGCTTAGCTATACCATAGAATGCAGATATTATTAAAACACGTATATTGGATCGATTATCACTTAAATTTTCTATCAGTTTTTTAACTTCATTTTTGTAAAAATTTCCATTATAAAGTTTTATAGCTTTGATGTAAGGGGATCCAGGGTTTAAAATTCCATTTTTGTTTTCATCTCTTTCAGCAAGTTCCTTTGAATTACTGACAAGTTTTAGCAATTCATTTCTTAAATTTTCTATATTGGGAAGATCTGAATACGCTCCATGAGATTTTGATGGGAAAAATTTTTCCGTTTCTCGATTAAAGAGGGTTTTTCTTTTAGAACACGGTATCAACACTAAAATATTTTGTTCGGTTGGAGTAGATTCCACAATTTCTCACCTATATCCGGAATTTTTAAATCTTCAAAATATTTTAAAAATTTTATTCTTTTTTCTTCCTGCTTTTCTTCAATTAATGGGGATATTTGCCAAATCAAGCTATCTAAATGAAATATGGTAATGTTTTTTCTTGTCTTTTGCAATTCATTTAATACGTCATTCCAAAAATCAGTATAGAAATCATTATTGTTTTTATTGCCGTTATTACCGGTTAATTTTTCTGTAAATTCACTAACCCTTGAATCCACAGGTATTGGTATCCCTTTCAAATCAGACACACATTCATCTGCCTTAAGTAAAGATATCCATAAGCATTTCATCGCAAATACAATAGTTTTTTTATCCTCTTTTTGCCCCATGACACCAGCAAGTTCTCTCCAAATATCTTTAAATTTACTCAAAACTTCATTAGGTTTGCTATTCCATAATGTATTTGATGCTAAATCACTATGCAAAAATTTTTCCAGTCGTTTTAATTTTGCTTCATGGAATCTCTCATTTTCATAAAATGGCTTTAATGAATTATAAATTTTATCAATATCAATTGGAGTATTTAAATCAGGTAAATATTTAGGAATTTCAGGCCAATAAACCTCTTCTGCTCTACCTTTTAATTGATAGTCGTTCAAACCTGCGGCAACCATTATAACTGAAGATCGATTAAAACCAAATTTATAAATCTGTTCAATGAATTTCCACTCAGGTTCTTTTCTAACAATTTCTTCCCAGGCCTCATCAGGGATATCAGAAAAAATTTTTATTAATTTTTCTTTTTTTAAGTTATTTTCATTTTCCAACATAAATATCAAAAATTAATAAATTAAATTCTAATATAAAAGATTTCATTTATACCTTTCCATAAATCCCCTCACAGATGGCAGGGAATAAGCAAAATTCACGAGAACGCAGTCCTCCGAGTCTCACAGTTCACCTTCCTTATAGATAATTCCTTTTGAATAGAGAGAAATGATTAATTCATCTATTCCAATGGACCTTGTCAGATATCCATGTTCTCAAATTCCCTTCTCTATACCTTGTTACTTTCAGATATTCAATTTCATATCTTAAATAACTTTGTTTTCATTGTTCTCTCATAATATCTATTCCTTTATATTGACATGTTTATATATGAACACATCCCTCTTTATGTGTCCATAAGGCTCTCGAGTTATTCGTTTAAAATTCTTTTTAACAGTTTCCACTAAATTCTTATTCAAGTCTTTCCATGTTTCTTCATACATCTTTTTTAGTTCAAAATAGGTATACATTCTGATGCGTTAGAACTATCATCTTTGTATCAGGGTGTTTTAAATGTACACAAGATTTGGGACACTATGTTTCTTTATTATGAAATCAAATTTTAATATGATGTTACGATCCTGAAATATGGCACTTCATAAAGATAAAAGATTAATTTTCAATTTAGAACTGATACCAAATTATTTTTCAATCGAAAAAATAAATGCTTTTTTTAAGAATAGTAAAAATATAGGCAGTGAGTTATTTAATGAAGTTTAAAGGCCTTAATTTAAGGACAATTTTATTTCCCTTTCTAGTAGCCATCTCAATGATTGCAGGACTATTTATGGGTTTTCATTTTAGGGAGATAGGAGAGAATATCGGTATCTACGGAATACCTATTGGTTTATTTTTTATGATTTATCCGGCTATGACAAAGGTTGGAATAAAGAAGATAGCAAGAAGTTTCAGAGATCTCAAGTCAGTGGGATTAATGGTGTTTTTGAATTATGCGATTGCCCCATTTCTTGTCGCTGGGCTAGCCTATTTTTTCTTCTACTTTATTATTGAGCAACTCAAAATATATAATCATAGCATCATTTCTCAAGTAATAGTAGGAATAATATTGCTTGGAGTTGCTCCATGCATAGCGATGGTAATGGTATGGACAGATATGGCAAAAGGGAATTTAAGCATGGGAGTCTCATTTGTGGCATGGAATTCCGTGTTGCAGGTTATAACAACTCCATTTTTAGTTTATTTCCTTGCCAGAACAAGTGTCTTCATAAATCCTTATTTAATACTTGAAAGTGTTATTCTCTATTTAATAACCCCTTTGATTGCAGGAAATATAACTAGAGAATTATTGATAAAGAAAAAGAATTTCTCAAAGATTTTGAATTTTCTTGGAAATGTACAAAACGTTGCATTGCTTTTCACCATAGTTATCATATTCTGGACTGAGGGCTCAGGCATAATAAACTATCCATCTTTAATATGGATTGTAGGAATCGTGATGATATCATTCTATTTCATCTTGTTCAATATAGGATACTTGTCTGCTAAAAAACTGGAATATAATTATGAAGATTCAACAGCATTAGGATTTACAGTTGCTGCAAGAGATTTTGAGGTGAGCATTGCAATTGCGTTGGTAGCTTTTTCAGCGTATCCTTTTGTTGCTATAACAACCGCTATTGGACCTTTGCTGGAGATTCCATTGATGCTAATTATTGTAGCCATTCAACTTATAAGGAGGCGAAAATACATTAAGGAGAACTAACTCTAATATCATAGCAATATCATAAATTTCATTATATTATTTTAGAATCTTCGCATTTTCAATGTGAGTCTCTCAAACTAAAAAATGTTGTCAATCAAATTAGTCCTGGTAGAGTCTCTTTAAGCCGTATATTTCTTCCAATTTAGAAGGCTAAAGCCATAAAAAGTCTAAATACAAAAGGCCAAAGAGTATTACTGGTCATATTGAGTAGTTAATTTTAGTGTTCTTTTCAGCAATAACAAGTGAATGCTTAAACTTTTCAGTTAACATGCTTATTGGATGATCGCTTACTTACTGCTTATGAGTTTCAAATATTCATCGTAGCACAACTTTATAGGTTCAATCTTAAACAATAAAGAATATTATTGCATTACTAGTAAAAGCTAACATTGCTCTAGTCTTTCTTGGTTATCATGTTCAAGAATCTCTCAGATAGCGTCTTTACATAATCTTCAGGACTCATTTTATTTTCATTCCACCAAGTAACATAACATAAAAGGGAACCAAAAAATGCCTTCCTAATAGGATCCGGGACACTTTGTTTTACAAGTTCTTCTAATTTTAGGAACATCTTGTTCATTTCTTGAAAGCACATAGCTCTTAACGCCATATCGATCTGCTTGTATCTTTCCTTGGTTGCCATTGTCAATAAAAGTAGATTTCTCAGATCTGGATTTTCATACTTTTTTAGAAATGACAGGCCAAAATCGATTAGAAGATCCTTTGCGCTTTTATGGTCCCTTTTGTTCACATTAGTAATTTCTTCAATAGGAACAGATTTAATAGCAGCCTTCTCTATGAGATTGTCCTTTTTTTTATAATAGAAGAATACGGCCCCTTTGCTTACTCGAGCTTTCCTCGCAATTTCGTCTATAGTTGCGAGATCATACCCTTTTTTGGAGAACACCTTGATAGATGCATCAATTATCTTATCTTGTTTATTCTCCTTGACGTTCATCAATAACATAATCTGAATTTAGTATATATATAAATCGGTCGGTCAGATAATACTGACCAGTCAGTCAAAACTCTTAAATATTTATTATCAATATGGTAACTATGACCAACGATCGAAAAATAAATTTAAGAAAAGTAGGCCTGGATTTTGGCCTGATAAGCGGGGCCGAATGGCTGATAATAATTGCTGCATTCCTTGGTAGATATCTACTTCAATTCTTTCAAACATCTATAGGATCACTGGGGCTGGCATTTGGAATGAATTCTTTTGAGGTGGGAATTGGATTTGCCTTATTCACGGTAGCATTTGCTTTTGCTGCTTTCTTAATGAGGAAGTTCAACCAAGCCAACTTAAAAGTGTTGAAATAATCTCATTGTTTCTACTCGGCATCACAATGCCACTTTATATTGTTGTAAGTGGTTTTGCAGAAGTATACCTACTAATGATCATTGATGGTTTCATAACAGGTCTCGTAATGGATTCATTCATGACTATGGCAGGAATGGCGTCAAAGGATCAGTCTAAGAGGCAGGTAGAACAGGCCTCATTCTCATTCTGGGTTGCACTTGCTTTAATAGTGGCGCCATTCACTACTGGTTATCTGCTGCATCTGGGAATCAAGGAAATATTCCTATTATTTGCAGTGATGGCGTTTGTTGCTATCCCATTTGTAGCTGCCCTCAGGGGCAAATATGAACTCCAATACATGGAGGCAAAGGGCCATAAAGGCACAGCAAGCATAGCCTCTCTTTTTAAGAACAGGCAATTCAACTGGGCTGTCATCGCCGCATTTGCATACACCATACCATTCTATATAATATTATCATACGGTGTAATATACGGTGGCATTTTAGGGCTTTCGGCCACAACAGTATTCTATCTATTCGCCGCTATGTTCGTTGGAGATGTGGTAACTAGATTCATCATTAGGCTCAAGTCTCCAATACAGAACAGGAGACCATATATGATCTTTGCAGTAACCATAGCACTATTTTCTGCAATATTTCTGGCTCTTAGCTCAGTTTCAATTGTATTCTTCGTTATTGCATTCCTGATTGCCGCAATACCCGATGGAATTGCATGGACCCTCGGGCTACAGATAGCAAATACAACGTTCAAACCTGAGGAAATAGGGACATCAACCTCATTCTTCAGTTCATCCATGATGATAATGTCCGTCCTGATGCCTCTGGTTGGATACATGGCATCTGTGAAATACTTTGGATTCACAGAAACACTGTGGATATTTGCCGCAGTCACTGCTGTGTTCTTCATAATCGAACTATTACTTAGACCGGAAAAAATGAGAATGTGAATAATGAAACTGGGAGTAAGTAAGGTGGGCTTATGGCGAATATGCTTCTGTTAATTATAAGTGGGGAAGAGGAAAGATTAAGGATGCCACTTAACTTTGCAAAAACCCAAATAAAGGCAGGAAACAAGATAAAGGTAGTGTTCTGGGGGCCAAGTCAGAAAACCCTCAGCAACAACTATGAACTGAGAAGAGAATATGCATCTGTCCTTAATGAAAAGCCAAAAGGTTGCATAAACTATGCAAGGATGCACAATCTTGAAACAACACTTTCAAATGACTTAGAATTGATTCCGGTGGGGGATTATTTATCCAAAGCGGTCGATGAAGGATTCGAGTTGATTACTTTTTAATTTTTTTTGTGAATTGAGAAAGAGAAGATGGAGAACGGAGGATGTGAACAAAAATGAAAATGAGGTCTGCAGGGTTTGCCAGTCTTTCCATAATCCAAGTTATCATTATCGAAGTTGTGATGACGTTTTCAGTTCGTGCCAGCAATAATGTACTTCAAACAACCATACCACTTCTATCTAGGTATTATTTCCATTACGACGAATTCGATGTCGGCCTCCTCATAGCATTGATGTCACTGTCTGGAATGATCGCCATGATAGTCAATGGCATTATGCGCGGTGATTTGAGGAGATACTCTTTCATTATCGGGAACGTAGTATACGCAATTAGTTTTTTTTTCTGTTTTCATTTTCGGGGTCATTATCCATAGTTGCATATGCCATAGTCAGTGGATTTTCCTACGGACTCATTTTTCCAAATATAATGACAGCCGCAGGTATTTCGGAAGATAGGAGGATAAGGGAAAGGATGTTGGCCATTTATTCTCTAACCCTAGCAATAAGTCTCATTGGAGGTCCAGCTCTTGAATCTCTAATATTAAGATACTTCTCCCTAGAAAAGGTGTTTCTTTTATTTCTGCCTATGGTAATTCTATCAACAGCGTTATCACCCTTTCTTAAATTTCCAGAAGAGAATATCACCAGGAAAAGGCCAACAATGTGGGATAAACCAGGTTTCAGGATGGCAATTTAAACTTTCATTGTCTATTCATTTCCGACGAGCCTTATAATTTCCTTTGGGGGAATATTCGCAGTTGACCATTTCCATGCATCGTACTCGCTAGTAACTATTCTCTCCGCACTCTTTTTCACATCTTCCTTCATGACAAGGATTATTTTCTCCTCCCTGAATGTTGGGAAACTGTGGCCGTATATTGTGGCCCTTATGGTCATATCATTGATTGGATTATTCATAATATTCATGAGCAGTAACATTGCCATATACACCATTGGGTTAGTAATTCTAGGCATTCCGCATGGACTCGGATTACCTGTTGCAACATATGCCATAGGGAGGTCCTTTCCGGCATCAGATAGAAATGTTGCAAACAGTTACTTCACTTCAACAATGATGTCCACAAACATCATAATTCCATTATTTGGAGGCGCAGCCCTGGAATATATAGGCTTAAGATTACTGATGCTGTACCTTATTCCAGTGGTGGTTGTATTGCTGTATTTAACTATCAGGCTTGTTAAGAGTATACCTAACTCATCCTCTTAGTCCTCAAGGAAAATGGAATATACCGGAAGGTCCTTGCTATTATAGGGTAATATACAGGGAATTCAGCCAGATTGTCTCAGCATGTCTTTCCATGATCCACTAATTGATTAATTCATTGAATTCATCTGTTTTACCGAAAACCCTTAAAAATATATCATACCCGAAACTAGTTGGAATAGGTTCTGCCTGAAGAACCTTGAATGTGCGTGTTCCGTCCTCCAATCTCTCAGCCCTGAGAAAGGTTGGGTTTTGCGGACTTCCAATGTATGCTTCAGCAAGTTCGTTAAAATGAGTTACAAATACGATCTTCATCCGCTTTACCAGCAATGCGTTTATGACCTGGATAGCAATATCTGATCCTTCCCTAACGTTAGTGGATGAGAATGACTCATTGAAAAATATCCTGCTTCCAGGAACCACGTGCTCAATGATCTCACTCATTCTTTTCAATTCTTCATCGAGTTTTCCCATGGTCATCCCAGAATCCTCCTCTCTCTTGAAGTGGGTAAAGATGCCGGAAGCAATAGATGCGCTAAAATATTTTGCTGCAACAAACATTCCTGCCTGCATCATTAACTGAGCCTGTCCCATAGCCCTGAGCAATGTTGACTTTCCACCCCTATTGGCACCAGTAATGAATATAAGACTATCGTTCTGAATATTCAGGGAATTCCCAACGGGAGGGCTATTGGTTCTCAGACATAGAGTTACGCTGTATAAATCTTCGTAGTGAATCCCACCATCTGCATCGCTTTTGGGCACGGGGAAAGATACCGGAACGCCTATGGATTTCAGTACATTCCACAGATTAATACAACCAAATAAGAACGCTATTGCTTCCCTCAGTCTGCTGATGAATGAGAGAACGTTTTCAGCAGATTCCCTCACTATATCGGCAGTTTCACTGAGGCTGCGAGCACGCATTTCCTCCAAAGCTCTGGCACTATTTTCATCATTTTCTGGAATCACATAGGTATAATGAGGATCCCTCAGGCTGGCGATCTTCTTAATAATTCCATCTGGCTTTGTTTCAGGTACGATAAGAGTATAGCCTGTGAGAGAATTTCCCATTCCAAGTCCGCCCCTAACGGGAATCCCTCTCGGAAAACCAAGATTCATAAGATGTTCCCAGATCATTCCCAAATATTCCTGATCGAACTCATTGATAAGCATATCAAACAATTGCCTGAAACCCTGTGAACGAATAAGCGGTAACACCTCTCTTCCTTTTTCTCTGATCCCTTCTATTGCTTTAACATAGAGTTTCAATACGTTTACCGATTCGTAGACTACAAATTGAGGATCCTTTGAACGATTTATCCAAAAAAGCCGCTTCTTTGCCTGATTCACTGTTTCAACGATGATTGTATAGATCTCCCGGACAAGATTCTGGTTGTCAATAGCATCTCTCAGTACATCTTGGCGCCATAATATAGTTTCACGGTCTTTCAGACTATTTAGAATCGTTTTCCTGCATACATCTCGTATATACGGATCCCCTGCTGCCATGGTATCGTACAGTATTTCAAGGTCCAGATCCTTTTCAAGATCCTTATTGTTCCATGGGATATCACCAGTAGCATAACTCTCTTCTTCCATAAAAAGGAGATTTACTTTCATCCTTTGATCCTCCTTAGAATCTGATCATATGTGAGTCCGTATTTCTCAGCAATCGCTCTAGCGTATGCCAGCCCGTTTGGTTCGCTCCTTATGACCTTGAATGTCTTCAATTCAGGAGCAGATAGATCGACCTGCGCAACCATGCTTACTACACCCTGAACTTTAGCAAGTTCATCGAAGAATGTAACGTACACGCATATCGATTTCTTCCTTCTAATGAGCTCAATTATCCTCTTTCCGATAAGGATCGCATCATTCAAGCTAGTGGAACCGAGCATCTCGTTAATGATTATCACACTTTTTTCAGTCGCAGAATCCAAGATCTTTTTTATTCTCATCAAATCATCCTCGAGCTTCCCTCTTAAGTTTTCAGGCTCCTCTGATTTTTCAAAATGAGTGTAGATATTATCTACAAGGAACAATCTTGCTTTCCTTCCAGGAACAGGTAATCCTAGGGATGCAAGGAAGAATGCCTGTCCGAATGCCCTTGAAAATGTCGTCTTTCCGCCATTGTTTGGGCCTGTAACCACAATAACGTTCTCATCCTCAGATAGTTCGAAATCATTCGACACTACCGCAGAACCAGAGGAAGCTTTTTTCTGGGCAAGGGCAAGATCGAATGACCCGAAACAATACACATCTTTCTCCGATGTGATTTCGGGGATGCAAAATTCCAACCCTATTTTAATGAGTGGAGAAATATATTCCAAATATAAGATATAAAACTGCAATTCCGTGTATATTAAAGCTACGACAGGATCAATGATATTCTTGTGGTTCTCAAAGAACGATCTCAGTTCGCCAAACTCCTTTGGAAAAAGGCGTGCTAACAATACGAGGACTTCAGTTTCAACAATGTTCATCGAATAATCGGAAAATTGACTTAATTTCTCGGTATTCGTCCGATTTTCTCTGAACTTCGAAAAAGCCTGGCGTACAATTTCATTATAGTTTTCCTTCCCCTTATCTCTCCTTACCGTGACTTTAGATGGAACTATGGTCAACTCATATCTAATCGACGACAGATTGGCCTTCACCCTGCGGGCCTCGGCGTATTCCTCTCTGAATGAAGGGGAGTTAACATACTCATGAATATAATCCCTGAATGCCTTAAGCCCTATCGAAGCAAGATTTGCATTTTTAAGATTCCCTTCTAGATACTCCATAGTTTCCAAGTAAAGTAAAGAAGCATCGAGAAACCAACCCTGTTTCTGATACTCATTGAGATTTTCTATCCCCGACAATCTCCTGTAAACAGTTCTCATCGAGGCTGAGAAATTCTTCAGAATTTCCAAAACTTCTGGATTCTGTAAATCCTTGAATATCTCCTGCCGGTATATAACTGTATCAACATTTTTGGGGATTGTACGGAATATGGGTCTGAGATTATAGTCATCGTTTCCAGATATTATCCCATCCACTATATTGGAAATGTTTAGATCTTTAAAAAAATCAGGATCCCCAGCTGCAATTTTTACATTTTCCCCATCAGGCCAAAGAATACTTTTTAATACCACAAAAATCACTCCTGGTGTAACTCCTTTCATTCTTTAGTTCCATACCAGGAGTCATCAGTCCTTCACAGACGGTCATAGGGGACTCCATCCTGTTCTTTTTGAGTCATGAGAAAATGCATTCATATTATTTATAGGTAATGCCATGATACTTAAAAGAGCGGCCATAGAGCTTACCACCAAAACATACATTTACACTAAAAGAGCATCCCTGTTGGTCATAAGAAATGAGTGCTGTTATGAATATAAAGGAATGGCGCTAATCTAATAAACTTTCTAAGAGATTGAAATGTATTGCATAATGTCTGACGCATAACTGACATTGAAATATTATGAGTTGATTGGGAATTTATGAACAATCCACCAATCAACAATAAATTAAATAAATTAAGGGAAGTGTAATATTAGGATATAGGTCATCTGTTAAAAGTTTGGAGTAACCACAAAAAATCTCTCATTAAGTGGATGTTTAGTTTATTGGTTACAGATTCCCTTTATAAACTGAAGCATTACTAAGAAGAAGAAAATAAATGCAAGAGAGGAAGACTTTTCAAGGTTCCTTATGTTCTCATAAATTTCCTTGCGAAAATTAGTTCCATTTATTCCATACCATTCAGATCTCTTGAATCCATTTTGAAGATATTGTCAGGTATTATGTGCCTAAATGCACTCCTTTACACTTTCATTACCTTGAAAATAAATGGAAAAAGGTATAAAAAAGGATAAGCAAGGATGCGTGTTACTGTTGATATAAATGAAATAGGGGCAATAATATTTTCAATAACAGATGAGCATATACATGATTCAATTGAAACATTGAATCTTGTTAATAGAATAAGGGATAAAGTATCAAAACACTATGTTGACAAGGCTATCATTCCACTGAGGAAGAACTCTTCCACGCTTTCAAGGGGTTCTCCCTACAGGGCAAGAATTGCAAGGGAGATAAGAAGAACATCAGAGAGTGAGTGGAAAAATAACAATAATTATTGTAAGAGATGGATTGTGGAAATATATTTCTCAGGCCTAAAGAGGGTTATGGGAGAAATCATAATGCAAGGAGTAATGAATGCATAGCTCAAGAGATTTCCATGTAGCTTAATTATTATAATATTATGAGAAATATGGCAGAGGCTTATTAATTATGCAACACACTTAAAAATCCAAAATTATTTAAATATAATAATCATACTTCAATTATAGAATGATCTTTCCGGATAGATTTGCTGTGATTGGGGTCTATTGCCCTACCCCAAACATATTAAAAATAATTGAGAGTACTGATAATAAAGCCGCTGGTACTATCTTAAGAAGTCGTTTAAAATGGACAGTTGAATTTCCCATAATAGAAGATGTCTCTGAAGAAACTTTAAATTCAATGGTTTCTCAAATAAACGCACAATTCGAGAAGATGGACTTGGATGCAAAATCAGAAATAAAGGGGGGAAGGGGGGGGGGCAAGTTATTTATAAGGGGAAGTTCAAAATTAAATGAATTTATGAATGAATTAGCATCAAAGGCTGGGATCATAATATTTCCTGTCACTTATTGGGAGGGAAATGAGCTGATGATGATTGTAGGTGTTTTTAAAGGCCATGAATCCCAATTCTCAAACTGGATATCCAACTTTATTAGCGATGCACCTTTTAAAGTAAATTTGAAATTTTATGGATTAAATAACATCTACAACCTGAATAATTTAATCAATTATCTTCCGTCTATTTCACAATTTAATTCGCTGAGGTATAGATGGAAATTGAGTGAGAATATTTTAAGTAAAGAGGAGTTTGAAATTTTTAAAGAAAGATGGATAGGATCTCCGAAATTTCTATCTGATGATGCATCAAAATTCATAATTAAGCCAAATAGAGGAATTGAGGAAGAAGTAATTGAAATAGACGCCGGAGAATCTTATATGAATGATAACAGATATTTTCTGGAAAACAGATATAATATACTGTTAAATATAATAATAAAATCAATTGGAAATGGAATTATCGAAAACCAAATTTTTTCACGGGAAGAATACACAGATCACTTTACACAAGTCTAAACAAATTGTGGAAAGAGACAGATAAGGAAGGCATAAAGCACATCCTTTATAATCTGGAGAATGTGAAAGTTGACAACTATAATATAGGATCAATCTATAGTGATATTTGATAAAAATGGCTAGGATTGTATGGTTAGATGGTAGATTTATTAATTATGAAGATGCAAAGGTTCCAATACTTAATCATTCGCTTCAATATGGTTCTGGAATATTTGAGGGAATTAGATCATATAGGGGCGATAAGACTTACATTTTCAGATTGGATGAACATATTGACAGATTTTTTAATTCTATGAAAATATACAACATGCCAGTAAAACACAATAAAGAGGAGATTAAAGAAGCAATTAAAGAGCTAATTAGAAAGAATAATCTTGGTGACTCGTACATTAGACCATTTGCATTTTACAACGATGATAGAATAGGCCTTTCGGTTGTGGGTAAATCTTTATCAATATATATAGCGGCCGTAGAATTTGGAAAATACCTAGGGGAAAAGGAAAGCATTTCGGTTAAAACGTCTTCATGGAGGAGGATAAATTCAGCGATTTTGCCAGTGAAAGCAAAGGCAAGTGGCAATTATATCAATTCAATACTAGCAAACATGGAGGCCAAAATATCGGGATTTGATGAGGCAATAATGCTGGATCAAAATGGAAATGTCTCAGAGGGTTCAGCAGAAAATGTATTTCTTGTAAGGAAAGGTGTAATTTATACTCCCTCAATCTCGGATTCCATACTGGAGGGAATTACTAGGGACTCTATTATCAAAATAAGTAAATTTCTGGGTTACGAAGTTATAGAAACAGAAATTCCCAGAGAAGACATTTATATAAGTGATGAAGTATTCTTTACGGGTACAGCTGCCGAGATAACACCTGTTACAAACGTGGATGGCATTGTTATCGGAGATGGAAAAATAGGAAGAATAACTAGAGAATTAATAAATGTTTATAGTAAGGTGGTTAGAGGGCATTCGGAACATTTTCAGTCTTGGTTAACTGAGGTTTAACTTTCATTTCATTGAATAAGAGTGTTTGCATACCCCATATTTCGATGAATCCTATTGCTTTGCTTTGATCAAAAGTAGACAAAGAGCTGTAAGTGGATAAATTATGTTTATATAACGAGTTGGGGGATTCCCTGCCAATTACCTGGATATTTCCTTTGAAAAGTTTTAATTTTACTTTACCAGAAACATATCTTTGGGTTTCATTAACAAAGGCATCTAGCGATTCCCTAAGTGGATCATGCCATAAACCTTCATAAACTAAATCAGTCCAATATTTTTCCACTAAGTATTTAAATTTAAGAACGCTCTTTGTAAGTACCAATTTCTCTAGGTCCTGGTGAGCTTCAATAAGAATTTTGGCTGCGGGCACTTCATAAACCTCCCTTGATTTGATGCCCACAACTCTGTCTTCCATATGGTCTATCCTCCCTATTCCGTGTTTTCCACCGATAATATTGAGATATTTTATAATAGAAACTAGATCCATTGAATTTCCGTTTATTCCTATGGGCACCCCTTCTTCAAATTCTATCTCAATCACATCCGGTATGTCAGGTGCTTCCTTTATGTTCTTAGTCCATGAGAAAGCTTCTTCAGGAGGTTCCAAATTTTCTAATTCGATTCTACCACCCTCAACTGAGCGGCCCCATAGATTCTCATCTACGCTAAATTCACCCTTTGAATATGGATATTTGAAACCATGACTAAGTAAATATTCATATTCCATGTCCCTGGACATGCTCCATTCCCTTACTGGTGAAAATACCTTTGCCTCAGGATAAAGCGATTTAATTGATATTTCGAATCTAACCTGATCGTTGCCCTTTCCAGTGCTGCCATGCGCTATGTGAAAAGTTCCCTCTTTCTTCGCTATCTCAACCACCTTCTCAGAAATTAATGGTCTTGCCAAACTAGTTGACAATGGATATTTTCCTTCATAAAGAGCGTTTGATTTGATTCCAGGCAATATATATTTTTTTGCGAACTCTTCTTTAGCATCAATTGTATAATGTTTTAACGCTCCAGCCCTGTAAGCCCTTTCTTCCAGTTCTCCAAAATCGTCCTCCTGTCCCACATCAACAGTAACGGTAACAACATCGGCACCATATTTTTCCTTAATCCAGTATATACATGTGGTCGTATCCAATCCTCCTGAATAGGACAAAACTACTTTCATCATAATCAATCACTTAATTGGTAAATTATAAATTTATGGCAGAAATATAGAATTTGATGAACAAAAATAAACAAAAAGACCAATCAATAGCAAGTTTAGTAAGAAAATATATAGAATCGGATAATTCCCTGAAAAAATGCATGCAATTAGGAATAATAAATGTAAGTAGCCTTTCAAGAATTGTTTATAATGAGTTAAAAAAGCAGGGTATAAATTCTTCAATTCCTTCGATTTCTTCAGCCATAAAGAGATACAAGATCACAAACCCCATGGAACTTTATATGCCGTATAAGGTAATTGGTAGCAGTAACATCAGCTTAACCACTGATGTGGGCAAGATAGTGGTAAACAGGAGGTCTCTAAAGACTGTAACTGAAAAGCTTAGCTTGATCAGTGATGATGTAATATTTTTTTCGAAGACAGTAAATACATTTACAATAGTGCTGAGTAAATCCGCTTTCAATCATATATTGAACATTTTAAATAAAAACAATGAAAGAGCGATTGAAATAAAGACAGGTCTTTCTTTAATTACAATTCATTCTACAAAGGAAATAATTGAAACTCCTGGCGTGATAAATATAATCTATCAAACCTTAGCAGATAATGGAATTAATATCGAAGACACAACCAGTTCATACATGGACACTCTTTTGTTAGTTTCCAATAAAGATGCAGGAAAGGCTTTTAATGTACTCAATGATCTGATAAGTAAAAATCAGGGATTAGAAGATGTGGCAAAATAATTAAAAGAAATAATATTTTAATCTTTCAATTCCTTTTATAAGCTATTATAAGTTATAAATAACGAGTATTGTTCAATGAATTATGAAATTTATACTCAGAGATAAAAGTCTAGAATTTATAAGGGCCAATGAATCACATGCTGAAGCTTTCTACAAATACATTCTGACCTTGGAGGGAGATAATGAAAATTTCATTGT
>Ga0081529_124734_pt1 | contig 17679 bp, 15 predicted proteins | sample EchGeymetagenome_FD_71012 | JGI IMG/M metagenome (GOLD analysis project Ga0081529, IMG submission 71012) | Ferrous microbial mat and aquatic microbial communities from Echinus Geyser, Yellowstone National Park, USA - transect B T=78-80 C v2... ...
GTGCCGTTGGGCTCAAAGGAGTCCCATGACCCACCTACCTTAAGTAGGTGGTTGAGGGCTAAGTCCCTACACTCGATCATGAATGAAGATAAAATGAATGAAATGATAGTGTAGGGACAAACGGCCGGAAACCCGTTAGTAGTTGCGTGCCTTTCCCTTGACCAACGTCCCCTCATCCAGGGGAGTCTAATAACTGCTAACCCATAACCGACTACCATTTAATCCCACACTCTACTCTAAGTGTAAGTTGACCTTCATAGTTTCGATCCACCTATCAGTGACTCCCAGGAGAGATGTCGTCCTGCCTCCTATGACGTCCAAGGTGGTCAAGAGCTTTCTGACCGTGAAGAACCTGAACCTGGACTGGGAAGACATCAACAGGAGACCCTACCAGATAACGCCCCTAATCTTGAACGGGAACTACATGTACGCGAGGAAAGGCGAACCTGGAACCCCTTTAACTCTCAGGGGTGGCGTCACGGCACACTGCAGGGTGAGTTTCGCCACCAAGGAGGTGAGGCCTGAGTTCTTCACCGAAATGGACGGGATCCTGGAGACGCCTTACGGTGAGTTCCAATTCGGTACATACAAATTTGAAGTAGTAGAGTTAGATAAATTGAGACTGACGCACCACAGGGTACTGATGAAATTTCGAACTACAACCCTGTTAACTAACCTGTACATGCTCCCACCCATGCTCAAGGGGAAGTTCAGGGAGGTGAATCGGCTCGTCCCACAACCCTCCCTCCTCATATCCTCCCTGGTATCCATATGGAACTCAGTGGCGGAACCCAAGGAGATGATCCTGCTGAAGGAGAGGGAAACCACGCCCTACTACCTGGGTAGAATAGCTGACCTCATCATGATGGAGACGGGGTACAACGTGAGACCTGAGACCGCCTTGATAGGTAAATCAGACCAGGGTAAGATGAGGGAAGCCAGGGGATTCACCGGTTGGGTTAAATACGAGATCTTGGGGTCTCCAAGGACTAGGGAAAGGATTGGGAGGCTCCTTGCACTGGCCAATCACCTCGGGGTGGGGAGGTCCAGAGGTTTAGGTTTTGGGGTAGTCGAGGTCAAGGAGTTGCAGGGTGGGGAGACCTAACGAGGGTGTGTTTAAGCGTGGCGTAACTTATCCTTAATCCATGCTTTTAAATATGCCGCGTGCATCCCTTCAACGGAAGGGGTAGGACGAGAAGTCTGGAACGTGAGGGATGTAAGTTCAGGAGAGTGAAGGTTATATTTCACGTGGAGAATGCATTTTGCAGAAATGGCCCGTGGGCTTCGAGCCCTCGAAGGGTGGGCCTAGAGCCCTTCGCAAAGACTAGCCGGGTCCTCGGGACGAGACCTGACGAGCGGAAAAGATCCCTGAGCTGGAGATTGTTACCGACATGCCCTAAGGATCTCATCGGGCTACCGGAGGAGTCCGAAGTCCACGGGGCTTTGCACCTAAGAAGGCGTTTCTCCATCCGCTTATAACCTTATCCTCATAATATCTCCACGTGTCCAGGACTTCTCGCTCAATTTCCCGATGGAGGAGCTTCAGGGAGCCCAGGAGGAGGGACTTCAAGTTCTTGGAAGTTGACGTCAGGGGTGCACTGGACTAGCTGTTCCCATAGTCCTTCAGGGACGAAACGGTAGTGCCTTAACCCCCATCATTGTAAGCGAAGTACAATAGGAAATGGAACACAAGTCTGGTGTATAATACGTTAAATTAAAACACTTAAATTAACGCCTGATTTATAGAGGAGGTCATTTGGGTTTCCTTCTCGAATTGTATTGTTCTATCCTTGATGAGTCGAACCCACCTCGTCCCCTCACCGTAAACTGATGGGGCTTTACATCCATTTGTTCTGTCATAATGAAGCGAATAAGCACTGAGACTATAACATTCCCGCGTGAGTTTTAAACATTTTTAATTACTTTTAAATCCAATACGACGTGGGTTATGCTCATATGGTGTTACCAAGGAATTTCCTTTTGATGATCTCCCAAGTGATGAGGGGCACCGCTCACGAGGACGGGAGAAGTTGGATGGGTATTGAAGTTTCCCTCCACTAACCCCAATGATCTGGGGGTGACCGTGTATGAGCCCTTAGGAGGGGTACCTGTGGCGTATTTAGAAGTATTAAAGAAGGTAAGTTGCACCACGGGTAAACACTTGAAAGGCCCCTCATTTAACTCAATTTCTATCCTAATTCTAATTAATAAACTCCTCGAAGGTGCCATTCTCCAGGTTTAAGGCCATCCTTCGGATCTGAGGGACTGTAGGGAAGGACTCCAGTCCACCCTTGATCTGGAACAATTGTTCCAGGAACGGGATAAGAACTCCTCCCTTGGTCCCTAAACTTTCCTTAGCCTCCCTGAGTACTCTCAAGTACTCCTCCTGATCCCTAAACGGAGGGATCATGTTGATCACGAAGAAACCGGGAAACCCGACCTTGTCTGGAGAACTCTCGACCACCCTAACGTAGTTCATGGTGTCATTTATGCAAAACCTGGACGAATCGGAGACGAATATCCTAGTGATTTGGGAGCTTGGATAGACTGCCCTGAAAACTTCCAGCTCATGTCTCACAACATCATCTGATGGAGTCACTAAAGGTAGGTTATCCACAACGGCGAAATGGTAACTCCTCTTTCCCAAGATCTCCCTGTAGGTGACCTCTAACTCAGCCCTAAGAGCGGGGTCGGCCTGGATTACTGCCATATCGCTCTTGAACCTCATGCCGTCTCCGAAGAGCTTCAACACGGTCAAGGTACCTCTGCCCATCCTGATCTCTCTCAAAGGTAAAGGGCCTCGCCCCTCTACTGCCTTCGCTAGTAGACCATACTCCCTAATACCTGCGAGGAAAGAGGCGAAGCCCAGGAGGTCCCTGTCTATAAACAGAACCTCCCTCCCGTTCAGTGCCAACTCTCTCGCCAAGCCCAAAGCGATGGTAGACTTCCCAACTCCCCCTTTGGTACCATGGATGGATATTCTGAACATATCTTCTTCTTTTTTGTACACTTAGTTTTTCTCTAAAAAACTTTCGGTTCATCATGACAGTATTTTCCAGGATGCCGACATCGGAACCTTCACTGATATTTCATAATCTATATCATTGATCAATGTTAACTTAACGCTCCTCACGAGAGTATTTCGGGCGATTCGGGTTTCCTTCTCGAATTACGTTGTCTACGCTTGATCGGGCCAAATCACCTTATCCCCCACCTTAAACTGACTAGGCTTTACATTTATTCTTTCAGACGTTCATTAAATAAGGCAAATTAGCACCAGAGATCGGCATGTCTCCAAAGAAAGCCTGAACAGTGCAAGTCCGATAACTACAGGTGAACATTTCACACCGTCGAAAAGGCCTGGAGACACAACAAAGGTCACCGAACTCGTGGGTGATGTCTTTAAGGGCGAGGTTTCATGAAGGGGTGACGTTCAGGGACCTTAATCCTCTGAACTCACCGTTCCCTAGAGCTCCGGTCGTAGTCCATCATAGCTTATATCTTAGACTTAGATATAACATTCTATTTAATGCCAACCCCTCTGGACTACCCGGCCTTCAAGAGGTTCGTCATCGCCAACGCTCTGACCTCCGGAGTGTTCCCTCTGAGTGAGATGACGGTGATGTGGTTGTTCCTACAGGGTCTTCATAACCTCTTCCTATTCTCCTTCGTCGCTTCCTCGAGGCCCGTGACCAGGATCTTCGCCTCTCCCATCGGCGGTTACATAGGGGACAGGTTCGACAGGGCCAGGACATACACCTTGACGAGGTTGGCAACGCCTGTGACCATCTTGGGAATAATGTACTGCCTCCTCACCCACCAGTACCTTCTGGGAATAGTGCTGGTGTACGTGAGAGCCACTATCTCTCAGCTGAACAGTGTCGTGGCTACCACAGCCCTGTACACCCTAGTGCCCAAGGAGCTGATGGTTAAGGCCATGGCGGTGAACAGGTTCATGAAGGAACCTGCCACAGTCATAGGAACCTTGAGCTGGCCCTTCCTCCTGGGACTATTGGGGGCGAAGGTTCTTCTAATCTCCTCATCAGTCCTCATCATCACCACGCTCCTGGTTTACAAGCTGAAGGTCAGCCCAGGTAGGAAAGACGTGGGGTTCCTTACAGGCTTCAGGTTGGTGAAGGAGAAGGAGGAGGTCAGAGGAGCGGTGGTAGGGATAGTATTTGATCAAGCTGGAGGGGCCATTGTACTTAACTATTTACCTTACATAATTCAGTTGTACGGAGGGGGGAGCATACTCTACAGCATTGCACAGGCTCTATCTTACGCTGTCTTCCTCTTGGGCTCGTACTTGAACACCAGGTACAAGAACGCTGTAGGGATAGCTGTACTCAACCTTGTCCTCAAGATCTCGGTGTTCATTTCCCTCCTAGTTCCGAGCCCCTGGGCCCCAGTTTACGCTGTCTCGGCGTGGCTCTTGGGTGATGCCTTCCTGGAAGTGCTCTGGATATCTTCCCTGAGGGTCGGTGCAGGAGACGATCAGCTTTCCAGTGTGTTGGGCGTAGACGAATCACTCACCAACGTCGGGAGGACAGCAGTCCTGGAAGTGGCACCCGTACTCTTCCCTGTGGGAATGTTCACGGTAGTCTCCTTGGGCCTAGCGTTGATCGGTGCGGAGGGGATAATACAGTTACTACACAAGAAGATCTTGGAGCTGGAGATATAGCTTCCGAAACCTGATCCCTTGAGCAGTGGGTTCCCTTGAGCTTTAACAGATTAGTAGTGCGGCTGTCCCTTAAATATCCTGAATCAAGGCGATATAGTAACTTACGATTAGAAATATTTTGGGCGAATCCTTAGGTCGGGATTACCTCATCACGTCCCGACGTATACGGTACTCGCGGAACCGTTTTAAATGAGACCCGAAACTAAGTTTATGATCAAGGTTACAGACTCCCACGTTCACTACCACATCTTCCTTAGGAGGATACCCCAACACTGCTCGAGTTTCCTAGCCAACGTTGAGGACACGAGGTTCGAACTGACCTATCAGGACTTGGAGGTCGAGAAGGTGATGTTAGTTCCGTCACATCCTTGTTGGAGTCAGGACTGTTCTGACGGGTTCGACATCGACCTCGAGGTCTCCAGGAAGAACCCAGAGCTCTTCCTGCTCTGGGGCGAGGTGAACCCGGTGACCTGTGACGTGAAGAAGGAGCTGGAGAGGCAGTACTCCCTGGGGATCGTGGGCATAAAGCTCCACCCCGTTCACCACGGTTTCCCTCCCAATGGTTACAGGGAGGAGGAGGGAGGCGACAGGAACCTGGAGTTCATCTACCAGTTCGCCCAGGACAACAGGTTGCCTGTCCTGGTACATACCGGGACCAGCGTGGGAGTCAAGAGCAGGAATAAGTTCGGGGATCCCATGTTGCTGGACGACGTGATCAAGGACTTTAACCTCAACTTGATACTGGCTCACGCCGGGAGGCCCATATGGTACGAGAGTGCCTTCTTCCTCGCCAGGAACTACCCCAACGTCTACCTGGAGATCTCCTCAATTCCACCGAAGAACTTGCTAAAGGTTCTCCCCAGGCTCCCGGAGATAAAGGAGAAAGTGATCTACGGAAGCGACTTTCCCGCGTATAGGGGACAAAACCTAGCAAAACATGCGTGGGAGGTGTTCCTACAGGTCAAGGATCAAGGGGTGATGAGTGACAACGTCATGAGGCTGATAGCTAAGGTTTAAACACCATGATGTACATCAAGACGAAGAACGCCACCGTGTAGAGCAGTGATAATGATCTCATCCCCCTCCTGAACCTGTTCACGTCCCTGGTCAGTTGAAAGTGATAGTACTCCATGAAGCCCAAGGGAGGGGCCATCAGGAAGGCCCAGGTGGCCCATGAGGGCCTGCCCAACATTTCCCACAACATTCCCCCCGTCACTGCAGCCAGTGAGATGGAGACCAGTTCCACGTAAAACAGTTTCCTATAAGCTTTGAGTATCTCATCCCTCCAGGTATTTGAGAGAGCCATGACGTAATACGCTCCCGTAGTTGGCCCCGCCCAGCCCAGGAAACCCATGAGGTGAAGGTAGAGGAGTAAGTTGTAAGTCGGCAGCGAGTCGTATATGAACATCTAGTGATATTTAGGGCCATCCATTAAAAATGAGATTTAATCACCCTCTTACCAAAGCAGGAGAGAAGTTAAAAAACACCTCGGCTACGTTGACCCAGTACGCTTCACACTAACCTTCTGACCGTTTGTCCCTACGCTCTCATTTCACTCATTTTATGTTCAATCATGATGGAGTGTAGGGACTTAGCCCTCAACCACCTACCAAGCTTAACGGTAGGTGGGTCACGGGGCTCCTTAGAGCCCAACGGCACGGGGCTCACATCCCAGATCACTCCCACCCCTTTGGGCTTAGCCCACATTGAGTGAGAGGCCATCCTTTATCAACAAAAATTTATTATAAACAAATATAATAAAGATTTCTATCAACGTGAAAAAGGATTCGGCCCTCATCCCCTAACTCGGCTCTAGGGATCCCGAAATATTACTCACTAGGCCTCGGAGGACCCTCGCCATTCATGAGAGGGAGGAGATCAGTTTTGGTTACAACGTTTGTCCATAAAGCGATATTAGCGTCTTTGTCAAGCCCTAAAGGTTTAGCGTAGGAAGTTATTAACCTCCTCTTTCTCCCCCAATATCATGGAAAAGGCCATCGAACCCTGGGGGGTCAACGTTCCGTTCACTATCATAGCTCTTACGTATTGGGCGTTGGGGTCCTCCACCTTGTTCTTTGACCCTTCAGATCACCCCTACCTCATGATGATAGGAGCCTATTCGTTATATGAGGGTATGTTCCTAAGGCTCTTCTTCCCTGCCAGGAAGTACTTGCCATTACACCTAACCTCACTTGTCTTAATGTCAGTTCCCCTTTACCCGTTTCAGGCCCTATCCTCCACGTTTCTATTCCTCACTGAACTCTTGGGGATAAGGGACGTGAGATCTTACGGGAGCAAGTTCCCCCTCAACCTACTAGTCCTCTCGTCACCGATAGTCTCATCCTTGGTCTGGTTCCTCTTTCCCTTCACGGGGTACAACACATTGGTAACTGGACTGCTCCTCTACCTCCTAGGGGTTAACGTGGGGATATTCTCAGCCACAATGGGACTCAAGGCCAAGTTCGGAATCTGGCAACTCCCCGTCTTCCTTCTCTCCTTTCTGTCCTTCCTACCCAAACTCCTCGTCTTCACCTTGGTGGGGTACTACGTCTGGCTGTGGGTTGGTACAAGGAAGGTGAGGATGGAGCTAACACCACTTCTGACCTTGATCGGCTCCCTCTCGGTCACAGCTTCATCGTTAATCCTCGGTCAAGGAATTCATGCCTTCGCTCTGGGGGTGATGACCCCCATGTTTTACAGCTGTATAACTTATTCCACCTCCAGGTACAACTACGGAAGGACTACTCCCATACCCGTCCTTTTAGCTGTCTCCTATTTCCTCAGGTTCCTTAACCTGGAGGTGTCCGGGATCCTCTTCGTAGTGGTCACTCTCTACTTCCTACTGCTCATAAGACATAACATGACCATCACCACACTCAGGCTAGGGATGTCAGCCAAATACCTTCGCGGATAACATCACTCCAGAGGCCAGTTGCCTGTGGTGAACCCGTTGAAGTCCTCGTACACCACGAACTCCAGGCCCTCCTTCCTTATCTTCTCCAGGATCTGCTCGTATTCTCTCCTGGAGTGATAGATACAACCCATCGGAATCATTTCCGAGTAGTAATCCCTGAACATGACGTACTCGTCCTTGAGGAGTTCCTATATATACTACAGGATAGGTTGCTTGGGGAGTTACTATCCAGACTAGATGAGTTGAAAGGTAGTGAGACCGATAGGGGTTCGGGCTTCATTGAATTTTCATGAATTTGTATCCAATCCTAAGCCCTTGGGCTTCACCGTAGTCTGGGGAAACCCGCTCACACCCCTCCGCCCCCTTAGCGGGGTAATCCCAACCCACCTACTCCCAGTGGGAGTGAGAAAGAGGTGGGGAAACCCGCCCATTTTAAGGTACCTAAGCGTTGGCGGACTTCCTTATGTCTTAGCATCGTATAAAAGTTACGATGAAATAATATAAACTTTAAGGTTTATCTGAGACTGTGACGACTGCGGGTCATGGGACTCCATCGACCCGAACGGCACGGGGCTCACATCTCTACAATCCCCTCCTTCTAGGCATAGCCAACATCGGCGCGAGAGCTCTCCCTTATCAGCAAAAATTAAACATAATTAAATACAAAACAGCAGTTATGGGATTTCTCGTTAGGTGTAGCCTTGAAGTCGAGGCGAAATCTAATGATTGCTGTGCAAAAGATTTCTATTTACATGGGGAAAGTATTTAGCCCTGTGGTAAGGACCGATTAGGTTAATGTAGGTCAGGTTATCCGACAAGTTACGAGAATATTCAGGGTTTATCGTTCCTGACTTTGACCAAGACTGTTACGTTTTCCCCGAGGCTCTCTAGGTCCCCGTTCTGGAACTCCAAGTCCCCTCCCCGAAAGTTCATCTGGACCATTTTGTTACCGTCAGACACCACCACGACCACGGGATAATCCACGCTCTTGATCATGGCTTCCTCCAGGATCGATTCCAACTCATACCTCTTGATCTTCTTGGCGAGAACGGTCCTCATTTGGTATATCTTTCCCTCTGATGGAACAACCTCGTTCCATTCCTTCCTCAACGACGCCCCCTTCTCCATGTCCGCCTTAAAGATCTCTACGCCCCTCGCGTAGAACCCTTCGGCCTGTCTCTTGGCTATCCCTTGAAATGGGCCATCGTAAAAGAAAGTTAGTCTCACCGTAGTCGCGTCCCTCCCTGGGAGAACGATGAACCTAAGGTAGGAGTTCACCTTAATTATACCCTCAGTTTTCTTTATTAGGTAAGTCACTTCATCCCTGGTCACCTGTCTGACAACTCGCATCTTAAGGGCTAGGAGCCACTTGACCTCGAGCTCCCAGCCGTCATCCGTCTCCCTCAGGTCCTTGAAGGCAGGGACGTATTTCATGAGGTTGTGAGGGTTCATTAGGTACTCCCTAACCGACTCCTGGCTAGCGTTAACCTGAAAATCGTATGTCACTTCCATGAGTATACCTTTTAATTCTACTGTATTAAACTCGAGTCGTTGGACTGATTTAAGGAGTAGAAGTAGTTAACTTCACCTTGACTGTAAGGGATATTTAAGGGAAAGTCTCGTAACTACTATTGACAAAAGGATGATAAGCTTCCCCCTTCTAAGGGCGGTGTAAAAGTCATTAAGCCTAAAACTATTACTTCTTCTAACAACAGTTATGGGATTTCTCGTTAGGTTTGGCCTTGAAGTCAAGGCAAAATCTAATAATTGCTGTTCTAAGATGATTTCTCTGGTCAACTTCCTGAGACGGAGATTGCACTCCGACCTGAATGGGGCACTGAACGTCCTTAAGGGGACCACCAACTTAGTGGTATCAACAACAAAGGAACTAGTCTCCTTCCTTCTGGACCACGACCGAATAGCACCCATAAAGGGGTGTAACCCTTGAGACCTCAGGGAACTCTCTCCGTTTATGGTGGGGAAGAGGTAAGCTCCGAGGACAACTTTCCCCTGTTATTTCTCTCCCCGCACCCGGACGACCTAGCTCTCTCTGTGGGAGGGACTCTCATCAGACTGAGCAGAGCAGGTATGAAGTTGAGGGCCATAACCTTCTTCACGGAGAGTCTGTTCTCTCCATACCTTAAGGTAGGAGACATCTCCAGGACTAGGAAGGAGGAGGACTCCCTTTACTTCCGTTCCCTCGGGATCGAATACCTTCAGCTCAACCTGCCGGACACGTCATTGAGGTACCCGGACAACCTCCTGGGTGAGGGAATTCATGAGGAGGAACATCTGGTCAGCCAGGCGATGGAGTTACTATCCAAAGAGAGGCCTAAGGCAGTCTTCAGTCCGTTGGCCATTGGAAACCACTTGGATCACAGGATAGTTAAGAAGGCTGCCCTACTCTCCTTCCCTTCAAGTAAGTTGGTATTTTACGAGGATCTCCCTTACGCATCACGGGTGAACCACTCTGGCCCAGAGGGTGCACTTAGGTGTGAGGTGGACGTTACGGACGTCATCGATGATAGGGAGAGGTTACTCACAATATACAGGTCGCAGATAGGAGAGGAGGAGATGGAGTTGGTTAGGAGATACCTCTTCAAGGGAACGAGTTTCGTGGAGGTTCTTTGGGTGTACGATCCCTCAATCTGTGCAGAGCTGAAGTTTCCCAAATTAATTTAAACTTTGTCAATAATGTCACCCGTCTTGAAGGTACTGGTTGTAGCCGACTTCGGCCTCAACGAGAGAACAGGAGGTTACTCCAGAAACCTTGAGGTGTTGAGGAGGCTCTCAAAGAGAGTGGAGTTGGTCGTTTTTCCCTCAACCAGGAATCTGGCTCTCTCGTCGAGGGCGGAGAAACAGCTTCGAGATACCCTAGACCAGGTAGGGGGAGAGGTACATGAACTCGCTGAACCCCTCATTGGAGAGGAGTTCGACTCCAGGGAGGAGGTACTCTCCAGGATCCCCAGGAGGGAGGAGAACTACGACGTGATTTACGTTTACGGTAACTCCTGGCCGGAGCTCGAGATAGCCAGGAGACTCAGGGGGAAGGCCCCTGTTGGAGTTCAACTTCAGTTGGAGCCGTTCTACAGGGAGGTGTCAACGCTCTTGAGGATAAAGCTCAGGGGTCCTACCTGTACCGCTCTACCTAGGCTTAAGAGGGCCCTGTTAGAGTCGGAGGAGGAGAGGAGGGGGTGGTTGAGGGCCATAGCTGAGGGAGGACTCAACTTCATCCTGTCGGTCTCCTCAACTCCCCTCAAATTCTCTGGGCTGGACTCATTGACCTCTTGGGAAGTCATAAGGCCCGCCAACGCCTTCAATGGAGTGCCCAATTACGATAAGGAGGACTACGCGATTTATTTCACGAGACTCATTCCCGAGAAGGGAGTGTTCGAGGTACCTCTCATTTGGAGGGAGGTCAACAGAAGAAGGGACTTAAAGTTGTATGTCGTAGGGAAGTTTCAGTATCGTGAAGATGAGGAGGCATTCCTCAAGATGAGTGAGAGGTTCAAAGTGAATCTGGAGTACCTGGGATTCAAGGAGGGGAAGGAACTGTTCGACCTGATCTCTAAGGCGAGGGTCACTGTTTACCCCTCCCACTATGACAGTTTCTCAATGGTCGTGTTGGAGTCCCTGTCACTAGGGACTCCAGTTGTAGCCTACGGTACTCCTGCCATAAGGGAAGTGTACTCCAGACTGCCTGAGGTCAGAGTGGTTAGGGAGGACGAAATCAAGGAGATGGCCAGAGAGGTCGTATCTATCCTGGGGAAAGAGGAGGTTGGGACGTCCCATAAAACTCAGGAGTTCTTGAAGGAGCACTCCTCCTGGGAGAAGGTAGTGGAGGCAGAGCTTAAACTCTTGAGGAGGTTTTCGATTAACCGGGGAGTTAATCCATGAGGATAGTGGATTTAAGGTGGAGATTATACCTTTTATCATGTATTCGAGAGGCCCAGAACTCCCCGAGTTACTCTCCCCTATTCCAGTGAACTCACTCTTCGCCGATAGGGTGAGGGAGTTCGGTGATAGGACTGCAGTAGACTACTTCGGGCGTAAGTTGAGCTATAGGGAAGTGTACTCCATGGCCTCCTCCTTAGTCGGTCAGTTGGAGGAGAAGGTTAATCCTGGGGACGTGGTGGCGTTGGCTACACAGAACGTTCCGCAATTCCCCATCGTACAGCTGGCCCTTTGGTCACTGAGGGCATCAGTCCTCCCGATCAATCCTGCCTATAGGAGTCAGGAGATGAGTTACCTGATCAGGGACTCCCGGGCCAAACTCCTTATCGCCTCTTGTGAGGCCCCAACCGTGGAGGGCGTGGAGACCCTGAGGACCAACCCTGAGACCTTCGGTGACATTCCCAAGGAATTGGAGGAGAAGTGGGGCGTAAACACCTCCTGTGAGGAACAGTTGGATTTCAAGTCGTCTGGGAGACTATCGTCTCCACAGATCGGGGATCTGGCACTGCTGCTCTACACGTCAGGAACGACTGGGAAGCCTAAGGGAGTGCCCATAACCCAAAAGAACGTGTTCGCCTCCTCTACGATCTACAGGAGGTGGTTCGACTTCAGGGACGATGTGGTCCTGGGCATAGCCCCGTTCTATCACATCACAGGCCAAATATTTCACCTCACCACTCCCCTAATCTCAGGATCCACGATCTTGACCACCTACAGGTTCGACCCGTCATATTCCCTCTCCGTAGTGGAGGAGGGTAAGACTACGGTCACCATGGCGGTAGCCACTGCCTACAGGGCCATGCTCTCTTCCTACGACGGCCAGGATCTGTCCTCCATGAGGCTGTGGTCCTCTGGAGGGATGCCCATGCCTCTGGCTTGGGAGAGGGAGTGGAAGGGACTCACGGGAAGTTGGATCTACATGGCTTGGGGATTAACTGAGACCACCTCTCCAGCCACGTTGTGGCCCTATCCCTTTACGGGGGAGCTACCTGTGGATTCCGAGACTGGGGTGGTGAGCTCCGGTGTTCCGGTCTACAACACCGAGGTCATGATTAACCAGGAAGGAGAGGTGCTGGTGAGGGGCGAGCAGGTGGTAAGGGGATATTGGAGGTCGGGGGAGTTTCAGGGAGGATGGCTCCCAACTGGAGACCTGGGAAAGATATTGGACGGCTGGGTCTTCATATTGGACAGGAAGAAGGACGTCATAAACACCTCCGGCTTTAAGGTCATGCCAAGGGAAGTGGAGGAAGTGCTCCTCTCCCACCCCGGAGTTCTGGAGGCCGCAGTGGTAGGGGAGCCCGATCCCTATAGGGGAGAGGCAGTGATAGCTTACGTGAAGCCCAAGGACGAGTCCCTTAGTTCTGTCCTCCCGGAGGAACTCACGACTTACTGTAGGAATAGGTTAGCTCCCTATAAGGTTCCTAGACAGATAAGGATTGTGAAGGAGATCCCCAAGACTCCCTCAGGAAAGATAATGAGGAGAGCGTTGCGGGATCGAGAAGTCTGAAGTTCTGGAACGAGCTTCTTTGACGTCCCTCAGGTGGGCACGTGAGATTGCTTGTCCTTCAGACTTGTGTCATTCAAGGTCAGGCCGAGTGTATGGAATTAGCCCTCCTCAAGTGAGTCTAAGGGAGATCGTGGGAATCTACGAGCGTTACCGGAACAGGGTGAAGGATCTCGGCCTAAGCTGATACATCGTGGATAACTTCCTCTTCTCATGAGACACGTTAGATTTGCTTTAATTGACGTGGGCTTCCAAGAGAAATTAGACTTAAGATGACAGTTTAGATTTCGCCTCGGCTACGGGGCGATATTTTAGGCGAATCACAATGACTGGTCTAACAGCAGTTATTAGATTTCACCTAGATTACAGGGCGGTACCTAAGGGAGAATCCCATAACTGCTGTGGTCTAAGATTTTTCAAGTGGGGTTTTGGGCTTCATAGGATTTCACAATATTTCGTGTCAATCCTCAGCCCTTGGGCTTCTCCAGATCCTTGATAGGATAAAGGGAAAGTCGTGAACAGCAGTTCTCGAGTGATGTTCAACCGTTAGTCCAATCAACCACAGTCTTGATCTCACCCTTAAGTTTCCCCGACAAGACGTTCACGGCCTCTCCTGGAGACACCTTGTGGGTTATCATTTTACCTAGAACGTCGGGGTACTCCTCCTTCCACAACGTTAGTAAGTTTCCTCCCTCTCGGAAGTCCTCCTTGGATGCATTCACGCTCCCCACCAAGAGCACGTTGTTCTCCACCAGCTCGGTGACCTGCTCAGCTGTTATCTCCTCCCTCTCCTTTCCGGTGGTGCCGAAGAGGATGACCGCCCCGTTCTTCTTGATCCTGTCCAGGAGGGGGACGAAGGCTGAAGGGTGTCCTGAGGTGTCCACCAGGAGGTCTGGTCCAGGTAGAGGGGCCACCTCCTTGGTGGTGTCCACAAACCTCGCCCCCACGGCCTCAGTTATGTCCTTCTCCACTTCACTCGGTGGTCTCCTGTTGAGCACGTAAACGTTGAAGCCCATTGTCTTTAGTGCCATGGAGAACAGGAGACCGATGGGACCACTACCTATGATCGCAGCGTCCCTGCAGGAATAAGTCGAGTTCCTACACCTCCAGAGGGATCTCCCCTGAAGGTACTCCACCTCCCTCACGGCCTTCACCACGTTAGAGAGTGGCTCCAACAGAACCCCATACTCCCCCAGTTCCCTTGGTAGAACTACTAAGTTCTCGGCGTAGTCCACGAAAGTCTCCCTCATGGTACCGTGAGCCCCCCTTATCCCTATCTCTGTGAACTTACCCGTCTCACAGAAGTCCTGTCTTCCGACTAGGCAGTTGAGGCACTCCCCGCACCCTCTCCTCACCACTGGGACCACCAGATCCCCCTTACGTAAGTTCACCCCCTCCCCCACCTCCTGAACCTCTCCCAGTGTCTCATGACCTAACACGAGGTAGTCGAAACCCTGAGGTGGTCTGGAGAACTTCAGGGAACCGGAAACTATTCCCCTATCCGTTCCACATATACCGTTATATAAAGTCCTGACTCTCACCATTCCTCTACCCAATTCTTCCTTGAGCTCCACCTCCTCCAGTGAGGCCTTACCAGCCCTGACCACTATGGCCTTCATGGGTTAATGTTGAAAAGGTACAATAAATCTCTTGATTCTCAACTTACAGAAAAATATCAAAGTAATAACTTACAACCCGAGTTCCGTAATGTCAGTTAAGCCCTCCCTGTAAAGGCCCATTTAGCCATCTCCTTCACGTATCCAGCTAAGTCCCTAACGCTGTTGAACGAGGCCGTTTGTAGATGGAGGTACTCGTAGCTGGCTGAGTCCCTCAACATCCTCTCCCTGAGTTTCCTAGCCCTTTGGGAGGTGAGCAGATCCTCCAGCTTACTCTCCCTGAGATTCCCTATGATCTCCCCGTTTATGTCGTCGGGATAGGGTAGATCTCCGTTGGGATAGATCGTGATGGCGTAACTCGTGAGCTTCTTCGGCACCTCCCCTTTGAGGGCCCTTATGAAGCCCCAGGAGTTGTTGAGCGTCGAGCCATACCTCTCCTTCAGGTGAGAAAGTACTTTGTGAAACTGTTCCGGGTCAGGTGAGAGCTTGACCTTGGCCCCTGGGTAGTCCACAGCGGGCATGAGCAGGATCTTGTAACCGCACTCCCTCACCTTCCTCACCTTCTCCTCCAACGTGTTTATGTTGTACCTGGTCACAACTGTCTGAACGTTGACCTTCAGCCCGTACTCCCTGAACCTACAGAGGTCGTCCAAGGCCTTGACGTTCCAGTGATACTCGTCCACTGAGTAGTGTAGGAAGTCCACCACCTCAGACAGTTCGGAGAGGAACTCCTCATCCCTTAGTCTATACCCGTTCGTTGTGAGCATGACGTAGAATGAGCCGTCGTGAGCGTACCTCAAGAGTTCCAGTATGTCCCTCCTCATCGTGGGTTCCCCACCCTCAAAGGACAACACTGTCACTGTGGAGTCCCTGAGGTTATCTATGATCGTCTTCATGCCTTTTGTGTCAGCCTCCTGAAGTTCACCGGAGTAATAGGAAGGGTTGCAGAATGTGCACCTCAGGTTACACCTCGATGTGACCTTGAAGGTAGCGTATGCCACACTGTACCACTTCCCCAGGAGTTGAGAGCTCACGAACCACTTCAATGCCTTCAGGTTCCTATGAGTCATGTTAGAGCACCTATTGGAAAATGTAAAATGAGATTTGCCAAAAGAGATATAAATATGACTGAGTTTCGAGGACGTCCCGGTTGGGTCCCGAGGTGAGGAGAGTCCTTATTACCCAGCTCTCCACATGTTAGATATGAAGATTCGTGAGATCTCTCCCATAGTTCTGACCTCCAAGGAAGGTGGATCGGCAACCTGGGCCTCCACCATGATCCTGGTCAGGGTAGTCACAAGTGACGGGACGACGGGTTACGGGGAGGCAGTTCCCACGCTGAGGGTGTCACAAGTTTTCCGTGCTGTGGAGCAGGTAGCCAAGTCGCTTGTCGGAAAGGACGTAGAGAGGTTGGAGAGAAATTACCACGACTGGTACCTTCAAGATTTCTACCTCTCAAGGTCCTTCGAGTCAGCAACAGCCATAAGTGCAGTGGACATCGCCCTTTGGGATTTGGTGGGAAAGGAACTAGGGGCCCCCCTTCACTTGCTCCTGGGGGGAAAGTTCAGGGACTCCGTCCCAGTTTACGCCAACGGGTGGTACAGGGACTGCGTCACTCCGGAGCAGTTCGCGGAGAGGGCCAAGGAACTGGTTAGGAAGGGGTATAAAGGACTGAAGTTCGATCCCTTCGGGAGGTACTTCGATTGGATAGATGAAAAGGGATTGAGGGAGGCAGAGGAGAGGGTGAAGGCAGTGAGGGAGGCAGTGGGGGATGAGGTAGAGATCATGATAGAACATCACGGGAGATTCAACGCCAATTCCTCGGTGGAGATAGCGAGGCGACTCGGAAAGTACAACCCACTTTTCATGGAGGAGCCGGTGCACCACGAGGACGTGGAGGGGTATAGGAAGTACAGGAGGTCCACAAACGTGAGGATAGCCCTGGGGGAGAGGTTGATCTCACTCAAGGAGGCCCTCTTCTACTTGAGGGAAGGACTCATGGACGTGATACAGCCTGACGTCACCAATGTGGGCGGGGTGACCGTGGCGAGGAAGGTATGCGCACTGGCTGAGGCGTTCGGCGTGGAGGTGGCGTTTCATAACGCCTTCGGTTCGGTACAGAACGCCGTGTCAGTTCAATTGGCCTCAGTGATACCCAACCTCTTGCTCCTTGAGAGCTTCTACGACTGGTTCCCGTCATGGAAAAGGGACTTGATCTTCAATGAGACCGTGGTAGAGGACGGTCACGCCAAGGTTACCGGGAGAGCTGGGATTGGGGTCAGCATCAACGAGAAGCTTTTGGAGGAGCTCAAGGCCGATCCAAAGACCCTCGAAGTAAAGGAGGAACCGGTTTGGGTAGTTCAGGGAACCTGGAAGTGACCGATAACGTCTATGAGTTTCCTTTAACATGAGGCGACTTTTGAAGGGGGATCCCAAGGCCTTGCTACTTCTCTCCACGTTCCATTTCTGGTTCAGGCTCAGGTGAGCCGTCCCGTAAAGTTGCCTTAGGCCAGGAGGGACGAAGCTTTACGCCCCTCTCTAGGAAGTTCGCTGAGGTTCAGAGTGTTCTGCCAATCACGGGCCTATGAGCCCAGGGACAGGGATGGCGAGTTCAGGGCCTTTTCCCGAGGCGTGGAGGAGGTAAGGGGAGTACGACGAGTTGGTGATAAAGCTGTTGGCGTTAGTAACAAGGACGTAATCTTCCTCAAAGCTCATAAGATAGTCGAAAGGGAACTAGATTCAAACTTTGCCTTTAAACGTTAGACTGTGTCCAATTTGATGTTTTGTATAATATTTTAGTAGGGCGGCGAGATGTTAATACTAGGGTAAGTATGAGCAACAGATGTCTGGACGTCACTGCCCTGTGGTATAACATACTCTCCTCACTGGGTGTGAACTACCCCGCCCTAACGGACGGGGCTTCCTGCTTCAAAGCCGAGGCTTGCCCAAAGGGTAGAGGTCTCAGCTCCACAGGCACTAAGGGTCGTTCCGACCCCGATCTTCTCAGGAC
>Ga0081529_119953_pt1 | contig 17663 bp, 17 predicted proteins | sample EchGeymetagenome_FD_71012 | JGI IMG/M metagenome (GOLD analysis project Ga0081529, IMG submission 71012) | Ferrous microbial mat and aquatic microbial communities from Echinus Geyser, Yellowstone National Park, USA - transect B T=78-80 C v2... ...
CCGTGCCGTTGGGCTCAAAGGAGTCCCATGACCCACCTACAGTAAGTAGGTGGTTGAGGGCTAAGTCCCTGCACTCGATCATGAATGAACATAAAATGATTGAAATGAAAATGTAGGGGGACAAACGGTGAAAAGGATAGACTTGGGATAAGACTACCAGTATTACGAATGAAATTGTTTAGTATATTGAAAAAACCTTCAGTCTCTCTGAAACAGCACATCCGTTATACTAAGTATACGACAACTTGTCTGGTGTATAGAAAGGAGTTTGCTAATACGGATTCGGCTTTAGACCATGTTTGCAAAAAGCATAATATTTGCGTAAGTTAGGTGATGTTGATGAGAATCCTTAAAATTTCGTGGGCTCTCTTCATCCTACTTAACATTTACGACGTCATAATATCTGCAATATATTGGTTGAAAATGGGCATAACCTTCGAAGAGAACTACTTTATCTGGAACTATTATTATTATCATGAATGGAATATCCCGTTTACCTTAGCGTTACTAATGCTGATATCAGTAAAACTTCTATTTTTCACCGGAGTCTACTGGTATACAAGACTTTTCGACCTATTTAAAGTAGGTAAATATAAGTGGCTTTCATTACTACCGTTTGTCGTGTTATCGATTCTGATAGACACACAAAACACGTTTATCCTTCTCTCTACGTTTTAAGCCCTTTATAAAGTCTACATCCTTTTTCCGCTTACAATGAGGAAGTACCTACTAGTAATCGGAGTTCCGTTATTTCTACTATCTCTAATCTCTCTAAACACATTAGCGTTAACGTCAAGTCAAATAGGGGCAAGCCAAATAGTAAATACTTATGGCTCACCCAATTGGGCAGGCGTGGCTTACTCCGTGGAATGGAAATCGTGGTTTACAAATTATTGGGCGGTCATGTCATGGGCTAGTGAAACTATATATATTGGAAACCTTACATTAGGTTACATTCCTTACTCGGGGCAGTGTCCTGACGTCATAGGTATATGGGTTGGGTTAAGTCCCGCACAAATAGGATATGGTACCGGTTCTTCATCGGGCTTAGAACAGAATAACTTTATACAAGCAGGATACGGTATCGTTGTAACATCACAAGGTCGTGCCATCCAATATTTCATCATAACTTATGTGAATGGACAAAATATATATAAATATGAAGAATTTGCCCTTACAGGGTATCCAACTTACCTTACTGTATTCCTAGAGAATCTCGAAAACGGCACGGCACTGGCTCAATTCTTCGTATATTACGCCAATGGAACATACTGGACTACAAAAATATATACATCAATACCATGGCAAACATCAACAGCCATGAGTATAGTCGAAGCCCCGACCTTTGCTAAAGGTATTACTGCTGAATTACCGTTTGTACACGGTGGAATGATTCACTTCTCTTTCGCATATGTCGGTTCTGATGGAAACGAACATATTGGTCCAAGTAATAGTAATACCGCGGGTACAATTTATGCTGACGTTTATAATCTTAACGAAGTAACAGCTTACAATTCGGCTCAAGCCCAGATATATAAGGGATGGGCTAATACTAATGGCGGATGGAATTACGTATATCAATTCAATTATCCGGGATTTGATTATTCGTATGGGCTATAAGGAAAATCTTTTTTTATTACTTTTTCCCTCCTGAATTTATGCTAATTGACCTAATTAATTTCAATTCAACCCTACCAAATATTAGAAATGTAACTATCATTACGCTCCCAAAAGTCACTCAACCACCACCACCATGGTATGTACAATATATACCAGTTTTCATAATAATGGCAGGTATTTTATCCACCGTATTAACTTTTTACTTTTCACCTGAGCTTAGAAACGGTTTCAAGACCTTGATCAACAAGTACCTTAAATAGCCCCTTATAAACTCACTCTCTTTTTTACGCTTAATGAAGTGGAGGCTGTCTTTACTCCTAACACTACTTCTGCTACCGTCTTCACCCGTTTTACCGTCATTAGAGTAAGCAAAAAGTTTGCACGAGTAGGCGGGCTACCATTTTAAGTATTCACAGATTATCGTTATTCAATAACCAATTACTCAACTCGTCAAACCCCGGTAACTGGTGCGTGGAGTCTTGAGTTATTAAACGCGCTTACGTTATCGGAGGTAGTACTCTCAGTTATGAAAAGTTGTGACCTCAAGTCTGGGTTCTATTTCTTTAATTACCTCGATGTCTTTATCATTAGAAACTACTATCATGTTTCTCTGGACGGCGATAGATGCTATCATTAGATCTATAATTCCCACTGGTTTTCCCAACTCCCTAAGTTTTACCATCATTTTTAATGCTAAAGTATAATCATCCTTTGTAGGGTATATAATTATGAGTTTACTCGCGTATTTCAGTATTGGAGGAAATTCAATTACGTTAAATATTGACGTTATTATGTAATCGAACTCCTTTATCTTTGAGGTCTTAAATAGGTCTATTAGTACGTTCGTGTCATAGATTTTCTCCTTAATTCCTCCTGAAATTTACGTTCACCTTGCGGTGGTTCTATCGATACTTCTTCAATCCTTATCCCAAGCCTTTCCAACTCCCGAATTAAATCCTCCCCACTTTTCACGTTCTCGAGCTCGTTAATTTTCTTTTCGATAGCTTGTCTAATGACCTCGCTCCAATTTATCTCCTTATGTGCCTTCATCTTCTCATATAACTCATCAGGCACCTTTACAGTTATCACTTGCATAAGATATACTTATATATACGAGTATATAAGATGCCACACAAAAGAGTCAACAGGGTCGACTGGATGGGAGTTACTAAAAGTTTAATCAGCCTTAAAAAGTATTATGAAAGGAACAATAATTAAGTTTAGGTCTTGTTCGACATAAGAAATGAGAAGCAGTAAATTAGTTTAGACATTTATAATTTTAGACTAAGAAGCCAAAACTTTAGGACGTATTATAAATATTATAAATTTCACCTATTTTCCAAATTATAAAAAGACTTTTTCATCATAAAGCCTAGAAGATCTAATGCTGAGACAAGCGTGGAGTATAAAGTCTTAAATAAAACTTACCTATTATATTATTCCGTGTTTCCTCTTAGTTATATTTTCTCTTTATTAATGTCTGTAACTATCTTAGGAGCTCAGGAACTTGATTTATATTAATAAACGAATGAGGTAACAATAGAAAATTTTACATTTCTAGCTTGATTATTCTAACATGGGTTATTTTCCTTAATCTTTTTAACGTTGCCTTTTCTGATTGGCTCTTTGTTACTTTCTAGATTGGTCGAGTTGAAGATTACTGGAAATTTATAAGATAACTTTACTGTTCTATCAAAATACTCGCTCTTTTCAACCTTCTTTTCATTCGCTAACTTTATCTTTTCTAGGGTAAGAGCCCAACGATCTCAAACTCACAATCACTTTATATGAGTGTGCTAATTTCATACTATTTAAATCACTATTTATACCCTAGGTACAAAGTCTCGGACATAATATTGTAACTAAAGCCTCAGCACTCAAGACCCTAATCACCGATCATTTATATTTCCCGAGCTCATCACTTTATATTCCTTCCACTTGAGTTTGCCCTCCTCCCTCTTTATTACACCTATGTTAATTAAAGTCCTTATGGCAGCAGTGACGTCCTCTACCTCCTTTCCATAATTTTCTTTCACGAAGTCCGCTAACCTCACTAAGTAAGGGTTACAGAACTCTAATTCCCCTACACCCATTGAGACCAATACTTTCTCAATTTCATGTAACTTTGACACCACGCATAACTCCTCGGGCTTTTGCACTCCCATGAAATAGAGTTTCATGACCACACCCCTATGCAACTTCCTTGCAGCCAGTTCAACACCACTAGGTGGAACACCGTATTTCAAACTGACGTAGAAGTTCCACGCCTCTTGGCTCTTCTTGTGCTTTAACGCTTTTAACACCCTGTAAAGTGCAAATGCTATCCATCTGGAATTAGACAATACTTCCTCAATGTCCTTAGCTGTCAGCTTCTTACACACGTCTAAGATGTCCTCACCGTTGGTCCATCTCCTGAGAAGTTCTTTACCTTCAGTGCACCCCCTCAAAGCTTGTAAGACTTCGGGAGAAGACGAAACTACGGATAACGCGTCAAAGTCGTCTACGTTCACTGGAAAGCCCTTAAGACTAGACACGTCTATGTAACTCAGAGCAACAGCTCTACCTAGCTCTGTCAGGTAAATACTACCTGCTTCTTCCCTGACTAAATTCTCCTTTTCTAGTGTAGATAACGCCGGGTCTACATTGCTGTAGCGGAACCTCAAACTACCTTTGATCACTTTATCTATCTCCTCTCTAACAAACCCTTCAGCCCACGCTACTACACCTAATGTGAGGTTTTCAAGAGTGTAAGGGGTAGAGAGTGTATTCCCGTTTTTAGTACTCCCGTCCTCACCTCGTGTAAAGTACTTTTGCCTTATCCTTTCCATCTCCCTAGCGGTTTCCGCTATCACTATCGCATAACCTTCGTTGTCGAACCCTCTCCTACCAGCCCTTCCCGCGATCTGTTTGAACTCTGAGGGATCTAAGTCCCTCCAGCCCTTGAACTCACCTCTCTCATCACTTTCAGGCAGGGACAAGTCGTAGAATATGGTAGTGTATACTGGTAAGTTAACACCCTGACCTAAGGCTGTAGTGGAGACCAATACCTTGACCTTGTTCCCCGTGAAATCGTTAATTACCTTCTCCCTCGTCTCGTAAGGCAGACCGGAGTGGTAGGGCTGTGCAGGTATGTTAAACTTAACTAGCGTGTCAGCTAAGTGTTCTGCCGAAGCTCTACTCTTTACAAAGACCAACGCGTTCTTGCCTATGGAGAGTACCCAGTCCAACACGCCAAGGAGGAGGTCTAACTTGACATTCTTTAGCCCCCTCCTAGCTATAGAGAAGACCCTGTTGTCATCATAGCACCTCATGACGTAAGGGTATACTATACACTCGTGCAAGGGTACACTCCGCTTTTCGTATTTTAATAGCACTGCAGATAACCACTCTCTGTACTTTTCTACATCTGGGACTGTTGCACTCAACGCAACAATTGGTACATTGTTCGTTTTTGCCCATAGGACTATATTTTCTATAGCTAATCCCCTATCACTTTCTACATTATGTACCTCGTCTATTATCACTGTACTAACTCTCCTTAACCAGCGGTAGTTATGCCTAACCGTAGAGTCGAACTTTTCGTAAGTGGTGAGGAGTACTTCCGCGTCCGCTTTAGATAAGTCGTCTTCGTATACGTCTGAGTCTACGTACTTAGACTTCCTTTTCTCTTTCACCGCTCTGTAGACTTCGCGTGAGAGAGCTTTTAACGGTGATATATAGACTACTATCTCTTGAGTGTTGGTCAACAAGTGCTTAGCTATATGTGTTTTTCCCGTGCCGGTAGGGGCTGTAATCAGGTAATTTTTACCGTAAGTGTAATTCTCTATAAAGATGTCAAAGAGTGACTTCTCCACGACATTATAATGATAGTAGAAATTAATAAGGTATATGTCGTCTTACGGGGGTCGGGAGAAACGTAGCATTCCGGCAATAATGTTCAATGATACTTAACGTGTCAGTGTTCCATTATAAATTTTATTATAAATTTATGAAATCCTCTAAATTAAGTATGTTAATTTGGTTGAATTCTGAACTTTCATGTTAAAGTTATTAAATTATTATCTAAGATGAATAGATGATATGACTTAAAAAATTAACAAAAACTTTATATAGATATTTACTAATTTGTTTTTGAACTAAAATGATGTCTCTCAAGCTAAAGGCTAAGAGAAGTAAGAAGGGTTTAAGTGGTGCTGTAACTGCGTTAATCTTAGTAATTGCCAGTGTTATAATTGCTTTAGTAGTTGTAGGATTTGCTTTCGGTTTATTCGGTGCACTAGGCGGTACACCCACAGTAACACAAGTAGGAACAGGAACACTATATCAATCCAGCAGTAATAGCTACACAGCTGTTATTACTTTACACTCTACTGGTAATGTGCAAATAGTGTCTGCATCAATAGTAGGAACTAGTGATTCAGTAGGTAGTGCTGCTATTACTGGTTATTCATTAGGCGCTGGTGTTAACACAGTTACAATAAACTTCCCGACAAATGGTTTCACTCCACAGCCAGGTAGTACTTACCAGATAAGTATTGGTCTCAGCGACGGTACTACAGTACAAGCAGCAGTAACCTATACTGGATAAAATACCGAGGTGTGAGTTTATTTTAAAACAATTTTTCTTTTTTCTCCTCTTAATTCTCTTATTCTTTCCCTTAAGCTTACATTCCAAATCATCTACATTATATCATTTCTCCTCAAGTAGTTTCCTACTATATAACGAAACTGTAATAGGTTATTTTCCTAACGGTTCGCATTATATCCTTTACGAGTTCTATTTCCAAAACATAACGTTAGTATATGAGAACGGTACAATGGAGGTCGAAACCATAGTTTATAACAAAAATTCAACCAGTTATTTACCACCTACTTATAGTCTGGACTACGTGTCACACCCAACCGTATTTATGTTTGTTAATCCTAGTGACTTAGGAAAACCTGAGGTAAGGGATGGTTTAGTTTATAATGGGACTGTAAACGGTTTATATGAATACTACCAGCTTAATGAGATAAATGACGTTAAGATACTCTACACTATATGGGTGGAACCGAACGGTATAATAAAAGAGTTTCAGACGATTCAAATTGCTGCTAACGGAGCTATAGTAGGTAATGCTACAGCAGTGCTCTGGTTAACGAATATTGGTAACTCGTCAGTGGGGTTGCCATCTTTTCTCTCCACGTATACGAAGGCCAATGTTGTGACTGTGAGTAACTTTAATTTGTTAACCCTGGCTGAGACCGAAGCTTTGAAAATAATGAAGTATATAATTTTCACCGCGGCATTCCTCATAGTGATAATACTTTTATTTAGAAAGTAAAACTACAGAGCTATAATTCGTGAACTTCTATTCAGAAAACCTTATTTTCTTGTTTAACTTTATAAAACAATATGTTATTTCTGATCCACCTAGTTGCTGTAGCGTTTTTGTTGTCTAACTCTTCCCACCCGTTCCTAGAGTACATGATGATTTCCCATTTTTACACTATAAACCAAACACTCGTTGGCTTAGTCATAGAAAACGTGACTGAGGTCTTTCCGAATGGTTCTGTAGAGTTTGAGTATTATTCGATAGACCTAAACAATTCGGAATATATAGGTCCTATAATTGAGGTCAATAATTTATCCAATCCTACATCACTTTACGTGTTCACTGACGTAGGAAATAAGGTAGTCTATAGGGCTGCACCGTTTTACCTAGTGGGCGAGGAGGATGGTGTATATATTTACAAGAACGTGCAGAACTTAGAGGGAGTTGAGGTCATCACTTATTATTACGTGAACTCCTCCGGCGTCCCCTCCAAGATCGTTTTTCTACAGTACGGGGTTAACGGTGAGTTGGTGGGTAACACCACTTATGTACTCTATTCATCAAGTCTGCTAAATCCTAATGCGAAACTGTATTTCCCGAGCGGTTTGACTAGGGTTCAAGGTGGGGTAGGTGTTCAACTCAGTAACGCTGCTAGGTATCCTCTAATAGAAAACACCTTTACGTCAGCATTAATTCTCTTTGCTGTCATACTAGTCTCTCTTAAAGTACTCAAAAAGTACGGTAATAAAAACGGCTAGGTTTACTAAGATGAATGGGAGTAGATTCGGATTTGCTGGAGTCTCCACCTCACCTATTACTATGTTGTAATTCACGCTCGGGATCACATTTCCTGTGACCGGGTAGTAAACGACTGTGACGTTTTTAGGGTCTAAGTGTATACCTGAGCTCAGGAGTTGTGTAGGTATCGCTTCCATTCCTACGATATAGATCGGTAAGTTGTCTACGTGGCTTAAAACGATTTCCCCGTGTACTAGTATCTTCATATCGGCTTCAACTACCCGCAATTCCCCGTTGGTATTGAACGCCACGGAATAGGAGCCGTTACTGACTTTAATTATTCCGCCTCCAGGGTACTGGACGTATGATAAAATTATGTAATAATACCCATCACCCCAAGGGACTTTTATACTTTCCGACGCCGGATCAAAAACTTGAATTAGCCGTGCCCCGGGGAAGGTAGAAAGTATTTGGTTTGATGTTAGGGTAATATAGATGGTACATGAGAAGTTGACCGGGTAGGGGAGCCTCTGTGCTGGTATGTTTAAGCTGTAGTTTTGGTATATGTCGTAAAGGAGGTAGGTACTATTCCCACCAATGACACCAGCAAGGTACTGCTCAGGGATGTGCACATAAGGCGGGACTACCGCTACCCCTTTGGGTAATAGGGTAAGATTCTGAGGGTAAGTAGCTAGGATATAAATCCCTTTCGAGGTGAAAGAAGTCTTGTATTCTAAATCCTCAAAGACATAGATCCCGTCCACACAATACGTCTGATTAAACCCTCCTACAGACTTTAAAAAGGACACAACAGATAGGTTATTAGTCACTACGTATTGTACACCGTAAAAGGCTAGGATTGTGCTTATATTCGTTGAGTTATAGAACGGGAGAAGGGTAACGTTAGGCAGACCGACAAAACCCTCCTCTGGATATTCTTTGCCGTCGTATTGTATGGGTTGTACGTAAACAGCTACTTTTCCCACGTCGTGGTGATCCAGATAGTTAGCTACGTAGTAGAGTGGTCTAGGTATGGGTGTAGGCATGTATTTACCTGAGTAATCTCCGCCTGCAAACGAGGTGTAGGAAGACGTTATTTGTGCGATCACCAAGAAGATCATGAGGAGTAGGAAAACTATGTGCTTTTCCTTGAACTTATTACTCACGTCAGCAAGAAAGACGCCTGACAAAACGCCGAACATGAGGAAGAGAGTGCCCGGGATCACTTCTTCTACATAAGTGGGGAGGATAAGCCACATGTACGGGAAGAACGGTGACTCTTTGAGGACGTCGTTTAGATAGTAAATGAGGTTTAGTGTGAACACGTGGTTGAAGAGTGTAATTGTAGAGGACTCCATGATCACCGTGATGATATACACTGCGAAAATAAACGGCAGGTTTGTCACTTTCCTGACTTTTTCGAAATATAGTATGAACGCTAAGATCACGAACGCGGGGAGTAGGAGTGAGAGCATATAAGTGAAGGCATTGGGGTAAAGAACTAATAACGGTCTAAATAGTCCTACCCCTCTTACCTCGTCTAAAAATGGGTAATTTTGATAGTTCAACCATAACTGTTGGACCTCGATCGACGTCCCTAAACCGTTGTAGACTTCTCCTTGTAATAGGAGGGACGCGAAAGTCCTTATGTTCAAGCCTATGTATATGGGGATCGCTGTAGCAAATGTCTTCAGGAATTCCTTGTCCCTTACGCTATATAATGTGAATGCTAGTACTGTGAGTGCAGTATATAGGAACCCTCTGGGGTCAGTAGTAGTTAAAGTAGACACGAGGGCAAGTATGATAGCCCCTTTTAGTCCCGGTCTCCCCTTAACGTAGTCTAGGGTGGTGAGGAGCAAGGGATAAAGGGCTACGAACGTCGCGTAGTTAGTCCAGTAAGTGAAGTACATGAAGGGGGGAGAGATCGTAAAGAGGAAGGCTGTAATCACTGGGACTCCGTATAAGATTACCCTTTCTCTTCTCGTTTGTACTTTTATGAGTTTCTTTAAGAAGTATTTTGATGAGAAGTACATGGATATAAAGCCTAAGAATACGGGATAGGCGTAATAAAGCTTGTCTACTACCTCACTGGGGAGGAAATAGGAAGAGAGGTAAATTGGCAGGTCGGGAGTGTTCATGACGAATAGTATGTTAATGACTCCGTCAGAGACAAGTTCTGGTGGGCTCATGAATATTGGAGGGTATGAGTCCCTTACGTAGATTAACCCTGGAGTAATTATAGTCCTCCAGAGGAGTGTAAACACGTTAAAAAGAGAGAGCAGTACAACAGCCATTACCTCAAAGGATCTCCTTCTGTCCATATTCACAGATCGTGATTAGAGACTATTCTATTTAAAATTAATAGAAGCACACTTTTTCTGAGGAAGTGGTATTGATCGAAAGTTCCTGACGGTAGATAGAGTTTGGGTGAAGGAAAGCTTTGGGAGTCGGGAATTGTCGGCTCGTTGATGTGACTTTCTTTTTAGCTCTTCACCTTCTTAATTCCCCAACCAGTAGGATGTATGGCCCTTCGGGACTGCATACCTCAATTGGTGGGCAGTTGGAGTCGCCAGAACTCCCCCATTTGAGGAGGGAACTTTCATCCAGTCTAGTCCCTTTGGAGAGAAGAGGGATTCTAGATGCTCCTCACTCACATTAAGTCCTCAATAGAGCTGTGGAGGAGCGTCGTTAACATCACCAAGAGAAAATTAGAAAAAACAGTATTTAAATATAAGGGGCTTTCCGTTCCCTTGGCGAGGCTTTCCGCCCCTTAACTCCCTTTCTGTAAACGGTAATGGGCTCGATGGCAGTTTAGATGGTTCCCGAACCTATGGTGGGAACGATGAGCCCTCTGGAAGGGATTCCCCCCGCCTTCCATTGCAGGGAGACGTCAGCTATATAGTTAACAATACCCTTTTATAAAATCAGGGGATCAGGCAGGCTTACTTGTCGACTTATTCAGGTTATGGTGTAATAACGTTAGTAGGTGATGAAAACTTTCTTTTTAACCATTTTTTAACATTTTATATGGCGTTTTTAATTACTTCTCATAACACAATTTTAAATTCAACTACGCTAATTGTAAAATTATGGCAAGCAATAAATCAATTATGGATAGGAGGACAATAATTTACGGGGTTGTCTTCTCTATAGCGTCTTATGCGTCGGCAGCAGTTTTAGCCCTTAGTATAGGGGCATATGCACTCAGCTCATTTTTAGACCCTATAGTGACTTTAACAATTCCGCTAATACTTATTTCTGTTGGTTTACAAGCTATGAACAAGAAGTTCAGCGTAATCTTCCTTACGCTGTTTAACGCTCTACTTTATGCGGTTTCTGGTCTATTATTTATGGTACCTACACTAGTCATAGCAGGTATTATAGACGAGTTCGTATCGTGGGTGGTGGGCTTTAGGGGGTTGAGAGCGGTGTTGGTGAACACGACTATTGTAGGGGGCTTAGTGGGGATCCTGAGCGTTGTTTTCGGTATACTAATGGTGGGGCTGTATGGGGCAATTCCGTTCCACGACTTAGTTTTGGCTTATGTAATATTTACCGTGATATACTTCGTGGAGAGCGCTATAATGGGGTTAATATCATTCAAGATAGGAGATTATCTGATTAAGTCTGGTGTAATAAAGTCTTGACTATTGAAACTATTTTTATACTTTTTATTCTTAGATTTTCTCTCCTTTTCCATACTTAACGTGGGGGAAATACGTTCAATAAGCGAGTATAAAGCCCTATGGCGGATAGCCATAAAGAGAATCTGCTTCTCCAGTGTCAAACGTTAAAATGAAATAAAGTGATTATTATTGGGTGATGAATGACTTTGCTCCTGATTCGTGAAGAAAACAGCAGGACTGACTTGTTCTATGAAGACAGTACAATTTACCACTTTCTGTTTTTAAACTCCTCGTAAACCTTGATCTGCTCTGGAGATACACTTGGCTTCACTTGGGATAAGACCTTTACGAAATCGTTAAACGTGACTTGAGTCCTCAATACACCGGTAGAGGCCCCCTCTTTCAACAGCTCTCTCTTCACTTCTTCTACCACGAGTTTCAAATCTGCTGGTGTGTAACCCTCAGTTATCCTTGCTACGTTATAAAGCGTTTGGTCGTCTACGTTTAGTCCTTTGCATAACACTTTCAACACGCTTATCCTGCCCTCTAAGTTAGGTGGTGGGACATAGATTATCTTATCAAACCTTCCGGGTCTAAGTATTGCAGGGTCTAAGTCCCATGGTCTATTTGTCGCCCCCACGACAATTATATCTTCGTTGTCTCTTATTCCGTCCATTTGGTTCAAAAGCTCGGTCAGTGCTGTCCTCCACTCGTTTTCACCCCGTACCCTCGCTATCATGTCGATCTCGTCTATGAAGATAACAGCAGGTGCGTTATCCTTAGCTATGTGGAACTTTTCAGCTATAACCTCCCCAGCTTGAAAAGGTCCTACTGAAGAGATCTCCTCACCTGATAGAATTATAAAAGAGGCGTTCAATTCGTTTGCTAGTGCTTTTGCTACGCTGGTCTTACCAGTGCCTGGAGGTCCGTAAAGTAAGATCCCTTTCACGGGTTTTATCCCGAGCATCTCAGCCATTTCCTTATTCTTTATGGGTAACTCTACAGATTCCCTTATCACCTTTTTAACCTCTTCTAAATCACCTAAATCGTCCCACCTTACTTCTGGTACTCCATAGGGTTTTTCGCCGATCTTATGCCTTGTGTATTTCTTAGCTAAGTTTTCGAATTTTATTACTGACGATATGGGCACTGACGGTTTATAGTTATCGAGAGCGTTAAGGAAGTCTTGAGTACTCGGGGTTCTTCCTTCCTTTTCAGCCTTCAGTTTTACCTCCTCTACTATTTCTCTTATGTCGGCAGGGGAAAGTCTGTTGCTTTTCTTAGCTAAGGCTTTGCAGTCCACGTTAAGCCCTGAAGTGTAACCGCACCATATCTCCTCCCTCGCGTTCTCGTCCGGTAAAGGTACGTAAATTACCTCGTCGAACCTCCCAGGTCGTAATAACGCTTCGTCAATTTCTTGGGGGAGGTTCGTAGTCCCTATAATCAGAACCGGGATGTTATTGTCGTGGAGCTCTTGTAGCCTCATTAATAGTATGTTTATTAGCCTATGAGTTACCTCATGTACGTCTCCTTCCCTCTTCAACGTAAACCCGTCTATCTCGTCTATCATCACAATTGCAGGGGCGTAAAGCTCGACAGTGTCGAAGAAATTATTTATGAGGTATTCACTTTCACCGTACCACTTGCTTAACACGTCAGTAGCCCTAAGCTCAAAGTAGTTCCACCTAAGCTTGTTTGCCAACGCTTTTGCTATACTGGTCTTACCTGTACCTGGAGGTCCGAAGAGAATCACTCCGTAAGCCCTCCTTTTCTCGATGACGTATTTTGAAGCCTCCTCCAGCCTCTGTTTGACATCTTTCATATCGTATATTTGCTCCCACCTTACTGACGGTATAAGGGTCATCCTCTTGGTCAACTGTTTGGTGTTAGATGTTCCCACCCTCATCATCCTGAGGTAGTATAGGAAGATTATCAGCGGGATTACAAAGAACAAGATTTGTATACCCAGTTCTAAGAAGTTTATGTAGGAAGACAAAAGTGATGGTTGTGAAGGAGCTGTGGCGTTGCTATTCATAATACAATTATTTGTGTAGAGGGATAAAAAAAAGATTTCTAGTCAGCGAGTAACCGCCTCTTCACTTTTCAGGCTCCCCTAAAACTCATCACATGATCCTTTTTAGTTTGGCTGTTACCTCTGGGTAAACGTTTTCCGGAACGATTAAAATAGTAACGTTTATTTCGTCAGTGTACTTATATATCTCATTAAGGACTTGTTCCACTATCCTCGAGTTATTCTTACAGTTAGGGACTCCTACCCCTATTAGAAAATAAGCGCCATCTTCATCTATGAAAAGACCCGCGTTATCTACCAGCTCAGAGAATTTCTTAAACCCTTCTTCAATCGCCCTATCCATAATACTAATTACACTCCTCATAGTATTTATTCCTATACGAAGCATATATATACTGGTAATAATAGTCGCTCTGTATCACTGGACAAAACTCCACAATACTACGCTAACGCTGTTCATAGACATTGCTAGGGCTGCATACTCCGGTGGTAAATACAACGGGTAGAGGAGACCAGAGGCTATAGGTACCAGAATAGAATTATATGCTAATGCCCAAGCAATATTTTCCTTTATCTTCCTCACAGTCCTCTTACTTTGCGCTACTAAGTCCAATAACGACTCGAGGGAAGGGATGATGACATCTCCCGCATACTTTGCTATATCCGTCCCAGTAGAGATGGCAATTCCCACGTAAGCCTCTTTAAGTGCCATAGCGTCGTTAACTCCGTCACCTACAAATGCCACTTTCTTTCCTAAGTTCCTTACGACTTCAACTTTGTCCTCAGGTGAAAGGCCCTTATACACTTTTACCTTTAGTATCTCACCCACTTGATCAGCAAATTTGCTCGAGTCACCCGTAGCTATGATTACCTCGTAACCACGTCTCTTTAACCACTCCACTACTTTAATCGCCTCTTCCTTTATCTCGTCCTCCAACCAAATGTACCCGGTGACCTTTCCTTCTACACACACTAGCACGTCTGCGTCTTTGCCTTCCCCTTCACAGTTCCTCAATACAAACTCCCTCTTTCCTACTAGTACTTCTCTTCCGTCAACCTTTCCGTATATCCCTTCTCCCTTAAATTCAGTGTAGCCCTCCACGTCCCGTTTACCTTTAGCTAACGAAGCTATTGCCTTAGCTACAAGGTGGTTGCTGAGCTTTTCTAGATGTGAAGCCAGTTCCACATCCCCCTCGTATTTTGCGACTCTGATTTTACCCTTTGTTACTGTCCCGGTCTTATCGAAGACGAACACCTGAACCTCCTTAAGCCTTTCTAATGCCTCACCGTTCCTGACGACGATACCCTTCTTTATCAATTTCCTTAGCCCAACGATTATAGCCATGGGAGTTGCGAGACCGAAACCACAAGGACATGCTGAGGCCAGAACCGCGACTGTTATTAATACGGAAAAATAGAGGGGGAAATGTAATACGAAAAACCAAACTGCAAAAGCTATTACTGAGACCGCGATAATCGTGGGCACAAAAACGGCTGAGATCTTGTCAACTAACTGTTGTATTGGTAGTCTTGTGGTTTCAGCCTCTCTTATAGCCTCTACTACTTGGGACAAGTAAGTCCTCTCTCCAGTCCTCGTTACGAAGACCTTTAGGTACCCCGAATTGAGGATCGAACCACCGATTACGGGGTCTCCTTTGATTTTTCTTGTAGGTACTGACTCTCCAGTGTATATCGACTCATCAACGTAGCCTTCTCCTTCGTCGACTACTCCGTCAGCGGGTATAACTTCACCGCTTTTCACGATTACTACGTCGTTTACCTTCAGTTCCGAGGCGTTTACCTCTATTATTCCAGAGTCTGTTATTTTCTTCGCCTTTACGTTAATGAGTGAGAGGACTTGTTCGCTAGCTCTTTCCTTTAAATAAGCCTCTAGTGTCTTACCTACTAAAATAAACGTAATAAGTAAGGAGGAGGCTGAGAAAAAGGGGTTAGAGAGTGAAAATAGGCTGTAGAACCATGCTATATTAGACGAAAGTGAGACCAGAACGTCCATATTAGTGGTCTTGTTTCTTAGGGCTCTGATCATTCCTTTGTGAAACCTTAGACCAGAGTAGAACTGGACTGGGATCGAGAAGATTAATTGCAGGAATGGAGAGGCTGATAATAATACTAACGAAGTGAAAATTGAAGAAACCACTAGTCTGGTCAACAAGTCTTTAAAGTCGGATTTTCTGCTTTGTTTTAAGTCTGTAATTTCTGCCTTATACCCTCTCTTTTTGAGCTCCTCTACGATGGTTTGAGGTGAAGTAGTCATTGGGTTTATTTCGACAAGGAGATTGTCTCTCCCAGATCTAACGCTGATTACTCCATCGAGGTTTTCTACTATCTCTTTGACTTTCCGTATTTCCTCCTCGCTTACGTCCAGGCTCATGTTAAATTTCTGTGTTATTACATCATATCCGGCTTTTCTAACGGCGTTTATAACGTCCTTTAGCTTTGCTCCTTCAATAACTATTTTTGCCTCACCCGAAGCTAGATTAACGTTAGCCTCCTTAACCCCTGGCACTCCTTTAATAGCTTTTGATACTGTAGATGCACATGTCGAACAGTGCATCCCTACAATTTTCAGCTCTTCTTGTTTCTTTATCCTGAGTTCCATTCAAGGCATTCCCTGCGGGCCTTCTTTTAAGTACTTATCGGGGTCTTTTTCAAACGCTTTCTTGCAGCCGTTACTACAGAAGTAATATACTGTTCCTTTATACATCGTCTTATAGGGAGTTGTGTCATCTACTTCCATACCGCATACGGGACATATATGCGTCATAATCTATAAATCCACAGGAGAAATTTTTAACCTAACGTTTACAACGTAAAATTGTATACGTTATCGTGTAGCTTATTGTAATAAAGTGTCTCGTAACTCGGTCAATATAAAGACAAAGTATATTATCAGCGCGGATTTAAGTTACATTATGGAAAGGAGTAAACTCTCTCAGTTAGAATACAAAGTGCTCCAAATGCTTAGAGAAGACGGGAGGAGGAGTGCCAGTAGTATAGCTAAGGAATTAAGCGTAAGTAGGGCTACCGTTGCGAAGGTGATTAAATCGCTAAAGGATAAGGGCGTTAAGTTTACAGTGGATTATCAGGAGGAGGGAGAACTGATACTATTTTTAATTTCTCGTCAGTGCATAGAAGGAAGTGCGGAGTGTTATAAACTCATAGACGGTAAATACATTTCGCTAGTAAGGGGAAAACTACATGAAATAGAGGAGATTCTGAGTAAAGTTGAGGACGAGAAGGAATACTTTATTTCAACCCAGAAGGTGAATACGGTGACAGTAATAAGAGGTGAGCTTCGTTGTGACTACTGCGGGGGAGAGATAAGGGGTGATCCCATCACTTTTAAGTTAGGTAAGAGGATATACTATGCATGCTGTAGGACTTGCGAAAAAGAACTTAGGAAGAGGTTAAGTAAAACAAACGGTTAAAAGGAAAGGGGACTACTCTAGTATTTACACGTGGTGTAACTTACTTTCTTTAATTATTTCTAATCCCGCCAGACGAATATCCCTTTTAAATGGATCATACAATATTTATGCTCAACTCGCTAGAACTAGTCGAGGGATAAATCCTTATCTTCTCATCCGAATCTCATTATCACTTCCGCCCTCATGAGCAGAGCCAGTCATTAGCTGAGAGGTACTAAAAAGAAAACTTTTGGATGATATTTTATAAACATAACCCACAGTAAGGCGTTGGAAGTGATTAAAAAGTATTTAAGATTACATAGCGGAAATGTTATAGTCTATGGAATTGGTTCTAACGGGGTTCACCTCTGATGGTAGGGTATTCAGAAAAGTATATTATGACAAAGAGAGGAAGAGGCTGATAGAAATTCTCATGAACGATAAGGTGATTGTTAAGGTCGGCGATTTAGTATATGAGGGTGTAGATTACCTGAAGCCTTTAGGTTTAAAAGCTGAGTGTGAGAGGACTGATGTATTGGATCTCTTTATAAGGAATAAGAACGAAAAGGTCAAGTTTGCTTACTACTTACATAAGGAAGACATGTTAGTACCTTTCGTAGGTGAAGCTGAGTTGGATAGGATCGCCCAGGAGATCGTGGATAGATACATTTTGGAAATTTTGGGCTGAATCCTTTTTCACGTCAACAGAGATCTTTTTATATTTGTTTATAACAAACTTTTGTTGATAAATGATGACCTCCCACACCGATGTGGACTATGTCCAAAAGGGTGGGAGTGATTGCAGAGATGTGAGCCCCGTGCCGTTGGGCTCGAAGGAGTCCCATGACCCACCTACAGTAAGTGGGTGGTTGAGGGCTAAGTCCCTACACTCGATCATGAATGG
>Ga0081529_118617_pt2 | contig 17660 bp, 35 predicted proteins | sample EchGeymetagenome_FD_71012 | JGI IMG/M metagenome (GOLD analysis project Ga0081529, IMG submission 71012) | Ferrous microbial mat and aquatic microbial communities from Echinus Geyser, Yellowstone National Park, USA - transect B T=78-80 C v2... ...
TGTAAGCACTACTCAAGCAATATCGAATGTTTCAACCGCTTTATCTTCATCGGCTAAATCTGTAAGCACTATTCAAGTAATAACATCAGTTACATCGACAGCAACGGGTAAATCTGTAAGCAATGCGCAAGCAATATCGAATGTTTCAATCGCATTATCTTCAACGGGTAAATCTGTAAGCACTACTCAAGCAATATCGAATGTTGCAATCAGTTTACAAACGGCTGGTGTGGCACGTTCGATTGCAACTGTTTCGGCTATTACATTATCAATTGGTACAACGCAAGCTTATGTAAATAACTTTTCTGTAATATTCCCAGTTGTTTTACAACTTTCTGCTGTAATTATTTTATTGATTTTGCTTGAATTGATGCGCAAAATGTTCAGGTGATCATCGTTGGTCGCGATTAATTTATTATCGACTGGAATGACATCAGTATTGCACAGGCGATCAATGTGACCACAATCAATTCGCCATCTGTGAGCACAACATCAGCAACCACATCGAGTACAACTACACCAACTGTGCTGTCACCTAGTTTAACTTCATCAACTACAACATCAAGCACATCAACTACAATTACGATCAACTCACCATCTGTGAGCACAGCATCAGCAACCACATCGAGTACAACTATTGTTCCATCACCTAGTTTGGCATCAACAACAACGACATCAAGTTCATCTGTAATTGTGCTGTCACCTAGCTTTGCATCTTTGACTGTTACCAGCACAACCGTAAGTCCAAAGACGAGTTTCATAACGCTTATTTCAAGTTTGTTACCGCTTATCTTGATTCTACTACTGTTAAGAATGTTACTCGGTATATTTGAGGAAAAGAAAAAGCGTCCACCGAAAGCACCACCAAAAGTTCCACCAACCGCAGGCACAGAGGTTATAATATACGAACAACCAGTTTACTACGAGGAACGAAAATGATGTGAGCTACCCTTCGGTTGAGGAGCTTCCTGCTTCTTCCACCTATACGGTGTCCACAGGCGTAAATTCCCCGCGCACCGCAGGTACTCGAAAAGAATTTTTCGCACTTAAAATTTTCGCCCCTTAACCCCAAATCTTTATAAGTGTGCAAAAGTTATTTTTATCGTGGTCAGCGTAGGTTTGTTCTTTACTGGTAGCGGTTGGCAGGAAATAGTGCCAAGCGCAATAATTAACGGTTATTTGTTTTGTGAAACATTAATCGGGACAACTCACTATCTAATTGCTGTTAATGTATCAAATACTGCAAATCAGATAACGGTCGTAACGTTTTCAACTCCTGCGCAGACAGTTGGTGGATATGATTGGACGAATAATGTTGGTGCATTGGTAGTTGGTGGATATCCTTCGGCATTTTACTTGGCGGCTATATCTCCAAGCGGTACGAGTTTTTCTGTCGTTGGTCCGTATTCGCCCAGTGTTCTATCTGGACCAATACAAGCCGCTGGTCTTTACAATGCAACCGCACAGTATTTTAAACGGATCAATATTTCTGGTACAACACTATCTGATGTGTTTGTGTTTTGCTGGATTGGTGCTGATAATGACACGCTTTATTATTTTTACATAAGCACAAAATCACTGCTTGCATCGCAGAATCCAGTGTTCATAACATCAATTGTTGCCACAAGCTATCTTCCGCTTGTAAGCCTTAGTTTGACTAATGGCAACAACGGTGGTAGTGCGTTTCTCTGGAACAACTCGTTGTTTGTTTTACTCGCTGGTGGTGGTGTAGCTCCGCGTGGGTCGGTTGCACTGCTTGCAACGAGCGGTTTTCAGACTTTCACGTCAGTTTTGATTATACCAAGTGGGTTATCTCTCACATCATACAATGGATTTTATGGCATTCAACCTGCGGTTCAAGACAACCTGCTTGCAATACCGTATTTTGACGGAACAAATGTGTGGATTGCTTGGACGAACACAACGATTTTCCCAAGCTTTAACTCCGTGCTTGTTCTTTCAAACCCACCGAACACAAGCGCAGAATTAAGATTGACAGCCTATGCATACGGCAGGTATATTTTTGTTGGCGTCGGAACTCGTGTTGGTATAAGTGGTAGCCCGTACGGTTTTCTTGCGGCGTACGACACCGTTGCAAACAGCCTGATAACGATAGTACCGAGTATAAGCGGATTTCTGCACGACCCGTTTGTTCTTTTCAATCCATCTATTTTCTTATTCCCGATAAACGCGTACAACGGCACAACAAGCTCATCAATTCTCAGTGTAGTGCTTGATTCTGGAATATCTCTGGTTATAATTGTTCCGACAACACTCACAACGAGTCAAGCTGTCACCGTTTCGGTTTCAACAATTCCAGCAACACCTAATATAAGCATATATTTGTTTGAAGATTTCTTTGATTACACAGCAGACGACTCAGATTTCAGCGGTACGCTTATCGGTACAGCTGTGACAAACGCATCAGGCGTTGCAACATTCACTTACACGCCAACGTTTAATGGCACACACAGGCTTGTTGCGCTATATAGACCGTAGGTGATTATATGGTTTCAACTGGTGTGTATTTGAGCAACAACGGAAATGGTTTTTGTTCACCTTTTGCTGTCGTTGGACCATATGTGTATTTTGGTAGCGGATCAGCTGGCTCTGGAACTGTTAGTGCGGTAAGCGGAACAACTGTGAGCACGCTTTTAACTGGTGGTGCGGCTAATGGAGTAGTATCACCATTCACAAGTCATGTAATTGTGATGAAAACCAACCAATTAGCGGTTTTGAGCGGTTTTTCTGTACTTGTGAGCTACTACGCAGTTCTGCCATCAAACTTTACGGATGTACAGCCAAACGGTATTGTGCTTATTTCTGGAATTGGTTTCAACACAAGCCTAACAGATGTGCTTGTGTGGGTTGTTACCGCAAGCGATAACTCAACCGTTGGCGTGTTTTACATTCAGGAGTCGCAGATAAACGGCACAACAAGCGCAACGCTTGCAACGTCATTCGTTCCGATTGCACCAGTTGCGACATCGTCAGCGGCCAACCAAACAGTTGCAGACATTGCGTTTTTCAACGGCGTTTACTGGATGGTTGCAACTGGTGGTGGTTGCGCACCAAGAGGTGCTGTTGTGGTATTAAGCTCAGCAAACCTTGTGAGCTGGACGTCGGTTCTCAGTCTATCTGGTGCAAACACAGTTTCAGTTGTTACCGATATATTTCACAGCTTTGCTTCAGCATCTCCTGATATGCTCGCGTTTCTCTGGTGGAATCCAGCAAACCAGCTTGTTTCGCTTGTTTACATTCCATCAGGTTCAACTTTGCCATCATACGTGAATTTGAATGTGCTTATACCATCAGCATCAATCTCAAATTACATAAATCTCGGCGCAACAATTCTCGGTTCACTTGTGATATGTTTCATTGGATATGGAAATGGTGGTCTTCCATCTGGTGGTTCATCAGTTGTTCTGGTTTACGACTTTACAAACGGCACGCTTAATGAGGTATTTCCTAGTCAAACAAGCGTCTCTGTTTCAACAAATGTTACTTTTGCAAATGGTGTTGCTTCACCACAGGTGATATTCAGTTCAGTGCCATCATTCTTGTTCGGGTTACAATATATTGGTGCGACAACATCAAGCAGTATAATGTACATATCATTTGATAACCCGATAACGCTTAGCATTTCTCTACCTGCAAGCATTCCACAGGGTCAAACGATCACGGTTCAAGTTTACACAACACCAGCTACATCAAATATCACGATAAAGCTGTACAATTTCTACGGCACAAACGAAATTGACTTTACTGGTTTTGGTGGTACGCTATTAGGTTCAGGTGTGACCAACACATCTGGTGTTGCATCAATATCTTTTGTCGTTCCGAGTCAATCAACACTTTATCTTGCGGCGATATACAGTGGTGGATAAGCTCATAACAAAAGTAGATGAGGATGACTACGTTATCGTGTACAAAATACTGTTTGAAGCACCTGTATCGAAAGAGGAACTTGATAAAACTCTTGAACAAATTGGTGATTCAAAAAAGATGCTTATAACACCAATAATATGCGGTTTGATAGTAAAGGTTCTGAAATGATCAGGCATTTTTGCAGAAATATATATCAATCAGATGAAAATTTCACGCTCGATGAACTCAGAAATTACAACATAAAAGTTGTGATCGATGTGTGCGACAAAGAAAAGTTCGCAACAGTGAACGACCTTCCTGTTAAATATTTTCACATACCGCTTGCTGACTGCCAACCTATACCAGAATGGATCATTGATTTTGTAAAAACAATAAACGAGAACGTTCTTGTTCACTGCTGTGCGGGTTTGTCAAGAAGTGTTAGAGTGTGTCAACTTGTGTGTGGTATGACTGAAGAACAAGCAAGAAGCATAGTTCCGAATTCACTTGGTTGTGTTCAGTCACAACCGATAAAAAAGGTGTAGGACGGTTTAAACCGTCCAGTACAGTTTGCCACCCCGATTCTGTATGGTGACCACTTTTCCTTCGAGTTGCTTGACCTTCTGTTTTGCGTCTGGTGCGTTTATATCACTGATTCCTACTGATGCTAAAAGTCTTGCGGCGCTACCAGTTATCACTGGTCTGTTGAGCCCAAAAAGGTGTGAATACTTTTGACCGTTGAGCTCAACTTCGAGTGTAAGCGCTTTTGTCACTTGACCGAGCTGTGTGTATATCGGCTCATCGACGATTTCCGCTTTGATTATCCGCACTTTTGTTCCTTCTTTGGTCACCATGTCCTTCGGGATGGCTGGTGGTACGTTACGTACTGACATGGCATCACCTAACATATTATGTTTTTAACCGACATATAAAGGTTTCTGATGGCAAAATTTTTATAACCCTTCATCAAATAGTAATTCATGGCAGAAATTCAGTTAATCCTTAAAGTGGACAAGTCTGGAAGGATAAACATCCCGAAGTATGTCAGGCAAAAGTATAAAATAGAAGGAAAAGTTGTGAAGGTAATCATAAGTGACGCGTAATGTCACTTCAGTACCCACCAGTGTACTCCGAAGACGTAAAGGGGCTTGCGCAAGCGATGTCAAGAAACACGGGTTTTAAAAGGATTCTTGGTGACTCAACCACAGCAAGATACCTGTATCTCATCCCAGTGGACAACATTTCGCTATCGGAAATCAGAAGAGACCTGCTTGTTTTCAACCCAACACTACCGTATTCAACAAGAGCGAGATACGCGAGATACTTCAAACTCATCACAAGATACACGTTTGCTTTCATTCCGAAAAACTACTACCGAATAAGAATTTCAGTAAGCTGGATAAACCCTGTTACCTACTGTGTTCACTTTGATGAAGAAACAAGCAAATGGGTTTACTACTTGCCATTTGGTCGATTCTCAACAAGCTTTCCGAACTCTCTTTTGGGACTTTCAACAGGTGCAATGTTTAAAACAAGGCAGAGAGCGCTTGAACACTGCGGGTCAGGCGTGCTGATTCAAGCGATCAAAGTTTTTATACAAACTGGAAACGGTAGAGGTGTTGAGGAAAATTACATTTTTGGTTATGACAGGGGTCGTGTTGAAACTCTGAATTACGCTTATTTCATTCTCAGGTTCTCATTCATAGAATTTCTTTCGCAGGATATATCAATAACACAGTTTGTGGAGAGGAACACGATATGGTCAAAAAGAATCGTGTAGGTTACAGAATTTTTGGATTTGACACTGAAACGGTTGACTACGGTAGAGGTCATGAGCTTTATTCGATTCAGCTTTATTCAGAACCAGAAGGTGGTGTTATACTTTACAGAGACAGGTGGTGCGAAATAAAAAACTTTGAAAGAACGGTTTTTGCGACAAACAACGCAAGATTCGACTTTGTGATGATAAGACACATATTTCCGAATGCGAGAGTTAGAGTCAACAGGTCAAAGGTTTTCAGAATTGATTTGGATCCAGAAAAAAGGCTGTTTCTTGTTGATATATTTAACTTTTTCCAGTCATCACTTGAAGAATTGGGAAAAAAGTTCGGATTTCCAAAGCTCAAAAAACCAGATTATTTGGGAAAGAGAGAGCCAACACAGGATGAGCGAAAGTATTTTGAAGAATACGCGATAAACGACGCAAAAGTTTCGTATCACATTTACAAATACATAGTCAAAGATTTTTCAACTGTTGATTTAACTGGTGCGGTTCACATTCCAAGACCTTTTTCAACTGCGGCATCTCTTGCTTACTCGCAGTTCAGAAAAGAGACTGGATTCAAAATTCAGGTGATGAACGCTGACCTTCACGGACTTTATCACGGTGGAAGGACTGAGTGCATCGGATACGGCAGATTTGACAATGTTTACGTGTTCGATTTTAATTCTCTTTATCCTTACTGCGCATCGGTTCTGAGCTTTCCAGATATGGAAAAACCTGTTATTTCCGCTGATTTTTCATATGAAGGTGCAACGTTTGCAGAAGTTGAAATATTCAAACAGCACCTTCCACCACTTTGTGTAAAGCTCGACAAACTTTACTTTCCTTACGGAAGATTGAGAAGCTGGTTCACAAACATTGAGCTGAGATACATTCATGACAACAAGCTTGGTGAAGTGAAAAGGATAATAGATTTCAGAAATTATGAAGAAATGCCATCGCCTTTCAGAAGCTGGGTTCTAAAGCACTACGAAAACAAACTCAGAGCTGAAAAGTCTGGAAACACGCCTTTGAGAAACTACGAAAAGTTGCTTTTAAACTCATTTTGCGGAAGGCTTGCTCTCAGGCTTCAGAGAGCTGAAGTGAGAACATCACCACCTGATGACTGGCACGAATGGGAAGAGATATCTGGTTTGTGGATAAAAAGGGATGCTGGAAAACCGAGATTGTCAAGAACATCAAATCTGATATGGGCTTCATACATAACCGCAAAGGCAAGGCTTTATCTTCATGAAACGGTTAAAGATGATGACGGATTCATATACTGCGACACTGATTCGATACACACAACAAATCCTGAAAGGTACTCACACATGGTTTCAGATGAACTTGGAAAGCTCAAAGAAGAAGGCGATAAAGAAGGCAAGAACTATTATTTCAGAGCAAAATCGTACATCACAACAAGAGATGGCTCGATCAAAAATGGAAAGATATACATTAAGGGATTGCCTAGAAGGGAAATAATTTACAACGAAGGCGACTTTTTCATAAAGGGCGCAACAACAACGATACACGTAAATCCGCTTTCACCAAAAAAGCTTGGTCTTGAAGAACCACTTGTGAGAACCGTTTTCTTCACTTTTGACGGAAAAAGGATTTTGCCAAAACAGATAAACCCGCTTTCAGAAAACGTGATAACACAGCCAATGAAAATCGAAATGTTTTAAATTGTGTTTTCATTGTAATAAATGTGTCCATCACAGATATTGACAGGAAATTATCCAAATTAAGGGAAGAGTATGTGTGGATACCGCACATCATGAAAATAGCAAACCACTATCTTGAAGAGCTGAAAAGAGTTCCAACATCAAGGCTCACTGATGAAGGCTCAAAGTTGCTTTCTGATGAAATTTCAAGGGTTACGGTTTTCATTGGAAGGCTTTCAACAAAACTGGGTTCAATACCAAAAGAGCAAAAAGAAGCGCTTGCGCAAAGAAGGGAAGTTTTGAGAAACATTGCGTTGAGAGGTGGTTTGAAACTTGTCTCAGGAAATCAAAGAAATCAGCGAAAAACTTGACAAGCTGATTAACTGGATAACAGTTGGATTCGACGGGCAACCGTCAATCGCGATGCAGATAAAAGATTTGCAGGACAGAGTTTCATCGCTCGAAGCAAAATTTGAAGAAATGAGAAAGAATGAGCTAGAAAACACAAATAGAAAAGTGACGTACGCAACAATAATAATATCGGTTCTTGTTGTCGCGATCAACGTAGTGTTCCACTTTGTCTAGACTGCTTATCGGAACACCAGCAAAAGGCTTCAGTTCACTTCATCCAAAAATGGTCGAATCTATAAGAAACCTTGAGATACCAAGCGATGTTTACCATTCTTGGCTAATTGTCAGTGAAAACCGTTTTACCGAAAAGTGGAAAAACGTTGCACACAACATGGAAATCATAAGGAAATTTGCACTCGGATTTGACGAATTGCTCATGGTTGATTCTGATATTGTTATTCCGAAAGACGCGTATATAACTCTAAAAAAGTATGATGCGGACATTGTGCTTGGGCTTTACAATGAAAGGAAATCGAGATACGGATCTGTCAAACCGCTCATATCATATTTCTGGAACGGCAACGATTGCGACGAATACATAAAAAGAGGAGAAGCTTTTGTTGTCAAGGGATACTTCCCAACTGGTTTTATGCTTGTAAGAGGAAAAGCTTTAAATATTGAGTTCTATCCTAGTGATTTTGATATGCGTTTGAAAATTTTTGGGGTTGAAGTGCCAGCGAATAGCGCGGACATTCCTTATTCAAAAAAAGTGCACGACCACGGGCTCAAAGTTGTGTGCGCACCAGTATGGGCTAAACACATCGATGTGGATGGTGTGGAATATTGAAAGTCAAGCTCACAGCTGTTTTTTCAAGTGGTGATGAAGTTACATACGTTTTTTCAAAAGATGAAAGCCCAGCGGAAACTGCTGGTTTGATTTTGAAATCAGTTCAACACACTCTTGGATTACCGAATGAGTTATCGAACGCGCTCGCACAGGTGACACACCTACTTCCAAAAATCGAAAAACCAGTTCTTGTGATCACGCTTTCAAAGGATGAAATAACGCCATTTATAGAGCAACTTCGGCTCGACGAGTACTACGACCTGACTTTTTCTGACGGAATAAAGCTAACTCAAAGTACCCAAGATACTCCATGATGAAGTACGAACCGAGCATCGAAACGTAGTCTCTGATTTCCTTCGGATAATTTATCAACCTACCGTATAAGTAGTTGTGAGCCTGATTGAACGCTTGACCCACAACGATGTAAACGTTTGAACCACGATCGATCATCAGCCTTGCTGTGTCAAGCGCAAAAAGCATTGCGTTCTTTATTTCTGATATCGCTTTGTCTGTGAGATTAGGGTTCAAATTCTGAGTCATCCTGTACGCCACAGTGTCTTCCAAAAACTTTTCAAACAGTGTATCAAGCTTTTTTCTTGTTTCGATGTATGCTTCATTTATCATAATATATATTAGTCACTTTGGAGTATAAAAACTTATATGGAGTTTCGCGACATGTTTGCGGTGATCGCCTTAATCCTCACCGCGATCATGCTTTACTTAAAAGTTATAGACGCAAGCGTTTTCACTGCGGTGCTTTTTGGTTTACTCGGATACTACTTTTCTACGTTTAGAACGCAACAAACATTTGAAAAGTGGACACCATCAACATTTTTGCTCGCTCAGGACGCACACTTCGCATGGGGCTTGGCAATTTCGCTTTTTACTAGGATGATGCACTTTCCGATATACTATTTAATCGGCACGCTCATCGCAATTCTTGTTTTAAAGGAAGGTGTGTTTGACACAATCGTTGAAGGAAATCCGCTAATTTGGAGTGGTCTTATCGACTTCATCTTTTACTGTCTTGGTGCGCTTATCGGATTCATCATCTGAAAAACAGTAAGAAAAGAAATCGCAGTACGTGCACTCAACACCAATGTTTCTTTTCGGTAAAGTGTTTGTGTCAAGCGCTTTTTTGAGTTCGTTCGCTTTTCTCAGTAATTCATCAAATGATGATTCATCTTTTGGAACTTCGTAAACAAACACTTCACCTGTTACGTTTACGACGAGCAAAAACATTTTGTTCACCTTTTTTCCGTGCTTTTCAAGAAGCGCGCCGTAATACCTTATCTGGTTTATGTAGTTGTGCGGTATATCCTGAAGCTTTGTTGTCACAAACTTCTTTTCGATGAGCGTTCCAGTTTCTTCATCATACTCATCAACTGTTCCACGAATCCCAGCGTAATCAACTGGTATCTCGTGACCTTTTGTGAGCGCTGTTTTGTGAAGAGACCTGCCAAGCCACAGTCTAAAAGCTGTTTGGTATGAATAAGGTTTGTCGTAAACCATTTCGTAGTATGAGTGCCTCAAACAGTCGTATGCAAGCACTGAAACCCTGATATCTGTTGCTTTGAACTCATCGATTATCGATTTGTAAAAAAGCTCTTTTACGTTCATGCACCAGTCACTGGTGTGTACCTTCCTTCAACAAACCTTTTCATGTTTTGATTCAGCCAGAAAGTGAAAGAAAGCTTCCTTTTTGCGAGTATTTGCTTTGTCTTTTCATAGTACTCAACATCGACTTTGACGTAAACTTTTTTGTACTTTCTCACCATACTGGGTCACCAAATATCAACTTTTTTGCGTCTTGAAAAGAAATGTATTCGCTTGGCGTGCAACCGAAAGGGCATGCCAGCTCTTTCACAAGACCGAACAACCTGCAAATCGCTGGTCTCACTGGATAAATCGAACACCTTTTGTTCACCAGATACGGACAGAACGCGCTCATCTTTTCGCCTCTAAAGAACCTTTTTGCTCTTTCGTTTAGATCAAAGTAAGTCATACCGTGCTTTTCGCAGTACTCTCTGATTTTTTCAACCTGCTTTTCGTTCGGAATCATAATGATTCCGCAACTCATCCAGCACAAACCCTTACAGTGCAGTGACATAAATTAAATACTAGTTTTCAACTAATAAACTTTTTATGCAGTTCAAAGCTTGTTCGAGCGCGTGATCAACAACTATGCGTGTCTCATAATCAAACTTTCTTATCACTTCGTGTATTTCCGCTCTGATAAATGCTGGGTCAAACTGATCACCAGCGATTATACCCGTGACAAGCGATTCAAAAGTTGTTATAACGTCGTACATCTCGTAAATCGTGATTTTGTTTCTTTCTAAAAGAAATTCCATAGCACCTCTCAGAATATACGAGCAATCAGCTATCTGGTATCTACTTGTGATGGATGATCCACCTTCTTTCTGTTGAGTATATCTTTTTCCTTTTTTCAGAGTGTTCATCAAAGTACTTTACTTCATCGTAAATGTCATAAACGTACCCGAAATCTTTATCCTTGTAAGGTCTCACGATTCTACCAACCCTCTGCAAAGCTCTTGTTGACGACTTTCCACCACCAGCAAGAACAAGAGACCTCAAAGCTGGTATGTCCAAACCTTCATCCACAAGTGTTGTCGCAATCACTACATCAATCAATTCATTTCTCAACTTATCAAAAATCGTTCCTCTTTCATCTGCGTCTATCATGCCGTACACAAAATGCGCATCCATCTTTTTGAGTAGCGCTCTACCGTGTGATATTTCCTTGACAAGCACAAGGCATGGTTTCGGTGCTTCTCTTACAATGTCAGCTATCAGCTGATTTCTCTCATCAGACTGGAAAAGCTCGGATTTTATTTGCTGAAACGTGTCGCCAAACACATCCTGTGTGTAGTGAACAAATGTTATGTCAGCAGGAACGAGATACCCAAGATCAGTCAAATCAGAGCTTGTGACTCTACCGCAAATATCGCCCATTAGACAGTAAATTTCCATATCCCGCAAATCATCTCGATAAGGTGTTGCGCTCATCGCAAACCTCAAAGCGTTCGGATTTTCACTCACAACAAATCTTGCGGTTTTTGCTGGAACGTGCTGGCACTCATCAAAGATCACGAGATCTGCGCTTCTGTAAGCGTTTGCTATTTCAATTGCTTCATCATAATCAAGATCATCAGAGTCATATCTCACTTCATCAAACCACTCATCTTGTTCGTTTATTCCATTTGCGATTTGAAGCGCTTTGTTGAGTGTCTGAACGGTTGAAAACACAATTGATTTGTTGTAATCTCTATAACCGTGTCTGATGTAACCCATATCGCAAAAATTAGCCCTTTCAAACATCTGATGTGCCTGAATCAGCAAATCTGTGTTGAGTGAAAGGAAAAACGTCTTCTTCGGTTTTAAGCTGTTCACAAGAACGCTTGCAACAACAGTTTTTCCACCACCTGTGGCAATCTGAACGGTTGCACATCCGCACTCAGATATCTGATCAAGCGCTTTGTCAACAAGCTCAAACTGGTAATCTCTTTTTTCGTAACCGCTCACCCAGTTCACGCTTACCTTTTCTCGATATTTTGCTGAATCTAGTCCAATCCTTTTCTTAAGCGTAGGATACATTCCACGATAAATCTTTATGCTACCATCTTCATACCAGATTCTTTTTATTGTTTGATGCACAAATCCTCTCCAGTTAGGGTCATACTTCACAATTGTGTATGAAAAGTCTGGTAAAAGCGTGTAATACAAATCCAGAGGTACGTTTTTCACGATAAAGTAATTTCCGTCAAATTTCGTTTCAAGCTCAGGATACACAAGATTTGATGTGTCAACATAATTTGAAAGCGCCTTCTTTATTTGTTCAAACTCCTGCTTTGAAAACTTTAGGATTTTTCGATTTGATGGATACCACGATTTGGTTGATGGATCGTAATCCGCTATTTTTTTAATAAGGCTCAAAAAGTCCGAAAATTCGTCGTTTTCCAAGAATCTACTGAGCTTAAGCAGTGATGATCACCACGCCCAAAAGAATAAGAACAATGGAAATCAAAAACTCGTACAGCTGTTGGATTATTCCGTTCAAACACGCGTAATCGAGACAGTAAGGCACTGGTGTGAACGCAACCGAAAAAAGGATTTTAAAGCCGATCACAAGGATTATTGCGCCGATTATGAGCTTTGCCTTTTTAGCGAGCATTTGTTTCATGCCTCTTTAAGTGCCTGCTGTGGTATGTCAAACCAACTGGCTTACCACACAGCTCACATATTACGGGTATGTACTTTCTTTTTGCGACCATTTTGAATCATAGTTACGATGACCTATTTAAAGATTATCACGCAACCATCTTCAACTTGATATTTTGCGCTTACACCAGATCCAGCTATTGCGTTTGGCAAATACTCTAAAAACATCTGCAAAGCCTTCGAGCCACCGCAAACAACGATTCTATCTTCCGTCATACCGTAAATTTTCAGTGCGTCAACGCGAACTTTTCTTTCCCACGCGTTTTTGAGTTGTTCAAGCGACTCATCAGATATGAACATTCCGTCCCGTGTAACCCTCATGTAAACAAGCTTTCTCAAGATTTCGATTGAAATCCTGTGGTTCACTACTTCGACAAGTCCTTCGATCACATCAGTAAAACTCAAACGGCAACCCCTCCACAATAACTACAAGCTCCCAGTATCTTGAAATTGGTGTTCGTCTTTCCTCAACGTGACCAACCTTCAATCTTACATTACACGCGCGTTCTATTTTGTTCTTTTCCTCAAGTATGTACCTATGTAACTTCTCAATTACGTATAAACAACCAGTGAAATCGTAAACATCTGTTGACACGCCATAATGTTTTACTTGAAAAGTTCCCATTTGACTATCCCAATCTTCGCCTATTGCCTCAATCACACTTTCAATAAAATCTTCATCTGGTTGCTCGCCAGTTTCTTTGATATACTCTTTTTCAGCTTGAGCGATCATGTCCTTTTCATAATCTTCATATGCGTTGAGATTTGCGTCTTCTAGTAAATCGCGTAGCTTTCGTTCAACACAATTCAGCCCGAACACATTTGATCAACCACGCTGTGGCTTTAAAACTTTTCTAGAAAACCCATATTTCTACTTCATTGTCTCTTTTGAAAATAATAAATTGCGCGTGAACCACCACAACTGTTTTCTTTGTGCGTGTGTTGATTATGTACAAATACTGATTTGTTGTGTTGTACTCGCATTCATCGAAAATAAAAGTTTTGTCTTTCACCTTAAGTATGATTCTTTCCATAAATATCACCATGCCTTTTCCTTACATGCTGTGGCAAATATGAGACTGAGTATCTGCGTCCACATACTGGACAATCAACCAAAATTGGGTCTCTCACTCTAATCACCTTTTGCAATGAAATCGGCTATTTTCTGCCTTGCGAACTGAATATTCTCATCTTTGCCTACCTCTTCTTCAAGCATTTTGAATATGTCAACGATCACATGTGCGGTAACAACAATACAGTAATCCAAAGAAAGTTTGCTTTTTGCTAGAACGTCTATGATTTCGCTCTCAACCTTTAGCAACTCATTTTTTGTTTTTTCATCCATTTTAATCACCTACAAGATCTCGAAATATTACTTTCAACTCTTCGATATTTTGTCTAAGCTCTACAAATGGATTTGCCTCACCTACAAATGTGTCAATCGCTTTTGATACTAGTGATTCTGTGCGCTTTGCCCATGTCAAAAGGTCTGAAACTATGTAAGCCACTTCACGTTTGTGTTTATCACAGTAAGACATAACAACAAATCGATCGTTTATCGCGTCAAAAATGTAAAATCTTACTTCGCCACCGCACGATGGTTTAAAAGAAAAACTTGGAAAAACGAATGGTGTGTTAATCATGTTTATTTCAAACATGTTTGTTTCACCAGTTGCTTATACATTTTCGCGAACTCTTCTTTAGTGATTGTGCCTTTTACGTACTCAGCGAAAAGCTCTTGCCTTTCATGGTTTTCTTCGACGTCTTCGCCTTCGTATGAACCGAATGATGCGATAGCGCCCCAATTGGCAGAATCGTTATTAAGAATCATGTCTTGAAAACTCTGAGCGTCTTCCTCAGTGATTATATCCCTCACTTCATCAATCGACACGTCGCGCACTGCCCACACAAATAGCCAAAACTTTGAATCTTCGTCTTTAAAGTCTTCCATGTGTTCAAACGCTAGATCAATTGTTCCGTGGTGGTTCTCTTCCATCTGATAGATAGCCTCTAGTTCCATTATACCAACGTTAAGTAGTACACACAGCATTTTTTCTGCATAATCAAGTCTTGTGCGGTCATCCATGTTACTCACCTCAATAAAATTAATTCGTTATCTTCAGGCGTTCCAATGGACTCATAGTAACCAAAAGATTTTGTGCAAAGCGCGTCGTTTTTCGCTTTTTCAAGCTTTTTGTGGTGGCTGTAAACTGTAAAGAAAGCGTAGTCATAGTTACCCCTACCCTTATATACTAAGCGCTTAGCGGTAAATTTGTAGTGACCGCGATGGTTACAAATTTCAACCATTTCATTCACCTGCGAATTGACTAAAAAGATAATCTGGAACTTCATCAGCGCTTATTTCGCGTATTCCGTCCCAATAAAATGGCTCTTGTTTGACCTCGAAATACCTAGCATTACCGCTTGTCAAAAGTGCATAGTAATAGTACCTTGTTTCGCCATATTGTACGTCGCCTAAAAACAGAAGTTTCCCGTTTTTCGGTATCAGCTTGATGTATGGTGATGCTGGATCATGCGAGACGTGGTTGCACTGCTGATTATCGCAACCGACGCTTTCTTGAACAATTACAACATCAAAAATTTGCTCAATTTTATCGCTAACAGACGGACGCCATAATGTGATACCTTCCACTTTCATTCGTTCGATCGCTTGTTTTACTCTGTCAACAAAGTCTTGGGGCACACTGAGGCTTTTAGCCGTAGCCCCACCGGTGTCGGCAAAACCAAGGTTTTTGGGGTTTGACATGTTTTTTCACCTGGTTGGCGCGCTTAGCCTCACACACTTGTGTGAGTTACCACCCCCGCCACGTGGAGGCGGCGCCGTGGGGGCGTAGAAAAAAGGGTTAAACAAAGTTTCACTCACCTTCCATAACATACTCGGCTATTCTTGTCCTCACCTGCTTCACCACTTCCTTCTCCTCTTTTCAATTGCTTCAATCGCTTGGCCAATTATCCCTCCACTTGTCATAGTTCTCTTCAAGTTCCTCGTACTTGCCCTTTCTTAGTAGTTGAATAATTTCTTTCGCTTGTTCTTCATCAAGCCGTTCTAGGATGCACTCTTTGCCTTCTCCACGATTGACTATCCACGTTGGCGTTACTGGTATGTGATCAACGACCTCCACGTAAACATAATAGTAGCCACCCTTTTTGGTAACGTAGTAATAATAGTCGGTATCTTCTGTTTTGTGTTTCTTGAAAAAGACTATTTTCTCGCCCATGCTTCACTCACCTAAAGTTTGACGTACAATTTTCACGTATTTTTTGCCAAAGAGAGCTTCCACGATTACTAAAATCCCCGCTAAGTCTCTGTCTTCCCATAAGCCATACTTGGTTTTCAGCACATACTTGTTTTTTCGCACTTTTTCCACCTTGAGACCAATTTCTGGGGTTTGGGGCACGCTTTGAGGGTTGAACCCCGAAGCCCCACCGGTGTTGCTAACCTGGTTGCCTTCCTGTGCGGTCATGTTTGACCATGTTTAACATCGCATAGAGATATATAAATCTTACTAATGAACGTAAACTTCAAATTTTGAACGTAACGTTCAAACTTCCAAAAATATGCGAACAACAAAGTCTTATGCTGTTAAAAGGTAAAAAAGAAATTAAATTTATAAATTGTTCAACCTTACACCTACTTTGTTGTATAACCTCATTATTGCATTTGTAATTTTTTCCCTCGCCTGTTTAATAGTGTTTTTCGCTTCATCGGTAAACATATACGTTTCTTGGATTTTTAACAATACTAAAAGAACTTTTGCGACGACAACAATGTTTTCCGCAAGTGTAAGATTGTTTGAAAAAAGATAATCGATAACTATCTTGGTTTCCTTATCCATTTTATCGAAATTCACGCAAATCACCAACCCTTTGCCCGTTTACCTCTATCCACTCGAGCTTAACAATACTGATAATGTGATACGGGTAACGTAGCAACACATCACCAAATCCATCTATTTCGATTTTATATTTGCCCTCAAGGTAACCAACGATTCGCTCAGTTTTCAAAACAACACCTCTTCGGTCGATCAAATCCTCATCAAATATTCCGCTCGCTTTTAGTGACACGCGCTTACCCGCAAACGTTTTTAAAAATTCAAGCGGGTTTTGAGATGCTTTTTCGCTCATGCTACTCACCTAACTTTCTAAAATCGTGGTAGCGATTTTTATTTTCGCTTGAAGCGATGTTTCTTTGCTAATCCTTCCACTGCTTTCCGCAAGTTTTAATATATAAACAATGAGTTTTGCAAGAACAACGAGATGTTCGGCTGGCGTTAGTTCATCCTCGACTAAAATTTGAAATATTTTATTGAATGTTTCATCCATTTTTTCTTCACTCATTTTTCTCTCACCTTATTAAGTCACAAGTTCCACTTTGTCTTTGTACACTTTTAGCTTCCTGCCATCAGGCAGCTCTACTTGATCGAAAAATCCATTTGCATCCTTGAACCCGCTTTCACTTTCAAGCTCTATTACTTTACTATTTGTAACTAAGAAATATCGCGTACTTACCTCGCGTTTGCTACTACTCGCATAATCAAAGACTACTTTTAATATGTGATTTTCAAGTTTCAAAATTTCATCGACTGATACATAAGTAAATCTGTGTGTGTTCTTTCGACTATCGTTATTTTCATGTCTTAGTTGACTTATGGCTTCCCATATGGGTTTGATTTTTAGGTCTGGTGCAATAACAAATGTATATATGTTTGAATGTTGCCCATAGCTACCCCATGTGCTTTTTTGCCAAACTAAGATTTCATTTGTTTCCTTATTATAGTTCAGTGAACTAGGCAATTGGGGCACGCTACTAGAAGCCCCACCGATGCCACTAAAACTTTTGTTTTCGTTTTCGGTCATGGTTGACCATGTTCAATATGCAATAGAGTTATATAAATCTTACTTT